>Ga0182030_10018116_pt1 | contig 13537 bp, 10 predicted proteins | sample 812S3MmetaG_FD_121299 | JGI IMG/M metagenome (GOLD analysis project Ga0182030, IMG submission 121299) | Permafrost microbial communities from Stordalen Mire, Sweden - 812S3M metaG (Illumina Assembly) | ecosystem: Environmental > Terrestrial > Soil > Wetlands > Permafrost | place: Sweden... | reverse complement strand
CGTTGCCGAACGATCGCGCGATCTCCGCGGTGCAGTCTGAAGAGCCGGAGTCGACCACCACGACTCTGGGTGCCCAGGTGAGCGACGCGAGCGTCGCCCCTATGTTGGGTTCTTCGTTATACGTGAGAAGGACTGGCGTGATATTCATGGCTGTGAATGGCTGCTTCGATTGCGTTCCAAACGATGTCGACCGTGAGGTTTTCCATGCAGGGATGGCCGTCGGCCGGGCATTCCTGCTGGAGGCATCCTTCGCATGGAACATCTGCGCGGATGACCGAATGGATTCTCCCGATAGGGTCCCACTGGCCCGGAAAGCTATTGGCGCTTTGAATCACGACGCACAGCACGCCCACGGCGGCGGCCAAGTGCGTGGTGCCGGTGTCGAGCCCGATCAGCAAACTGCAGCGCGACAGCAGGGCCGCGGACTCCGCGACAGAGAAGCATCCAGCGGCGTGAATCGCCTGACCATCGAGATTGGCTGTCAGATAGTCGGCCAGTGCGCGTTCCGCCGGTCCGCCGAGGATGACGATCTCAAATCGGTCAAGACGGCGCAGCCGGCGGGCAATCTCCAAGAAGCGCTCCGCCGGCCATGCGTTGGCCGGCTTCTTGCACCCCGGACAGAGTGCGATGAGCGGCCGGTCCGGAAAGCTCCTACGGCCGACCAGCCAACGATCGACCTTCTCTTGGCGGGCACGGCTAACCGTTAACAGCGGCAAAGCGAAAAGGTTCCCGCTCGCCAGTCCGATGTTTTCGGCGAACAGGCGCCTCAGGCGAAGGTTCGCTTCACTGGGTGTCTGAGCTGGTCCGCCGTCCGAGCGTCGGGGACGAATCTCCGATTCCGCATACGGGCGGAAGCCGATCGGACGAGAGATGCCACAGAGGCGGAAGAAGATGCGATCGCGCAACAGGGCCCATCGCGGGCGGTCGCTCGGTAGAATGCTGACGACCGCGTCGAAATGTTCCCGCCGCAGGCGGCGCCAGAGTTGCGCCATCGTCCGCAGTTTTTTCCCAAGGGTTTTCGCCGGGGAATACGGGATAAACTCATCGACCAGACCGGCGCCTTCGAGCACCATCTCCGACGTGACCAGCAGGTGAGTCGCGTCGTGTAGCAAAATAATAAGAGCTGTATGTCCAAAATAATAGCGCGCCGCGCGAAGAGCGGGTACGGAGACGATGGTGTCTCCCAATTGCCCGATCTGATAGACCAGAACCTTCACGCCCTGCCTCCGATCTCGGCATATAACTGCATGACTTGGGCGGCCACTGCGTCGGACTGGTAACGGGACCTGACCAGCGAGACGCCGCGATGGGAAAGTCTGGCAGCGAGTTCGGGTTCGCTCAATATACGCTCAATGGCGCTCGCAAGCGCGCGAGAGTTCGCCGGCACGATAATTCCCGCGCCGTTGCTGGCCACTTCATCGGCGATCCCGACGCCGTTTGTCATCACCGTAGGTACGCCCGCCGCCAGCGCTTCCACCGCCGCGAGACCGAAGCTCTCCGATTGCGACGGTACGACGAAGACGTCCGCGTCGGCCAGGGCCTGCGCTTTGGCGGTCCGGTCGAGAAAGCCCGTCCAGATGACATCCGCGGCGATGCCGAGTCTCTCAGCGCGCGCGCGAAGGGTCTGCTGGTACCCAGGGTCGCCGGAGCCCGCGATCGCCAGCACTACTTGCGGGTTCGCCTCCCGCACAATCCGAAAGGCATCCAAGAGCAGTTCGATCCCCTTAACGGGATCGAGCCGGGCCAGGAACAGTACGATGCGCCGGCCGCCGATGGAAGGATACAGCGCGCGAAAAAGTCCGCGCTCCACGGGTGGATCGAACTCGACGGGATTCGCGATCACGGCGGTCATTCCGAGAGAGCACACCTCCGCGGTCTCCGCGCGTTCCGTCGCGCTGCTGAACTGCACCGCTGCCGCCCGGCGAAGGATGCCGCTTTCGATCCACCGGATGGACAGCCGTTTCGCCCACGCCCGGCCGCTTCCCAGCCCCCAGCGATTCAGCACGCCGAGAGGCCGCACGACATAGGGAACGGACTTCAGGCGTGCAATCGCCGCGGACACGGTCGCCGGAAATGAGAAGACGCTGTGGATGTGTACCAGGTCGAACTCCGCCGTGTGACGGAATAGCCAGGAGGTCAGGCCAACGGAGGACGTATAGGTCCGCGTACTCCGGCCAAAATACCAGTAGGTGACGCCATTGGACGAAACCGGCATACCCAGCGGCACGCTCTGTCTGGCGCGGCCGTCGTCGTCGGTGGCCGCAACGTGCACCTCGACGCCGGCGCGTGCCTGGTGCGATGCCAATGTTTTGACGACGAACGTGGGGCCGCCTCGCAGGCCGGAAAGAGAAGGAATCACGTGAAGCACTTTCATGCGGCCACTCCCGCGGGCCGGCGCACGCGCCAGTGGATGCGGGCCAAGGACTTCTTGAAGCGCAAGCCCGGAAGGAAGATCAGGACGGTGAGTCCCACGATCTGAACCATGCCGCCGAAATACGCCGCCGCCTGGCCGTTGAGCGAAAGCAGTTGGAGTACGTAGGCAAGCCCCACGGCGGACGCGAAGACTCCGGCCTGCCGTCCCAGGAAGAGGCGCTCGAACACCCCGAGAACAATCCCGGCCAGGCACATGACGACAGGAATGCCGGCCCACCCGAAGTTCATGTACGCCTCGGGGATGAGGCCTGCACCGATGGCGACATGGTCGAGATCTTCAGCCTGCGTCACACCGTAGGCGAGCTGGTAAAAGCGATTCGCGTCGTTCACCGAAGGCTTACCGGGCCACAGGAATCGCGGAATCAGTGTGACCAGGAGGTATCGATAGCTGGCGCCGTACTGATAGGGCACGAGTGAGGGAGTATTTTCGTAGACCGTCGCGGACTCCGTCACTAACGATGAGCGCGTCAACAGCGGCGCTTCGAGCGAGTCGTGCAGGTCCTCGCCGTTGGGCTGGCCTGCAAGCGTGGCGACCCGTTCCACGGACGTTGCGATCCAGAACCGGGCCTTCTCCACCGGGCCCGCGTCGCCGTTGCCATACCAGTAGCGTTCGCGGAATGCCGACTTGCCGCCCTGCAGGAAGAGCATCGCCAACACAACGCCCGCCAGCGGAACCGCCGGAAGCCGATGGCGAACGCGGACAAAGGCGATGCTGGCCAGCACCAACGTGCCGACGCAGCCGCCGAGCCACCCCGTTGCCAGGCCGGCAAGAATGCTGGCCGCGAGGAAAACGATTACCAGCGCCTTGTCGACGGGAGCGCCCCTGCCGCGCAGAACGGCATCCCAGAGAATCAGAAACGCGACCAGGGGGATGAAGTAGAGGACGATCGAAATGACCTGGCGAAAGTCGCCGCCCGCTCCCACCGGCAGGAACGGTACGAAGACTTGGCACGCTGCGATCGCCCGGATGAGCCACCAGTTCCGGGTGTCGTCCGGAACATCCGGCATGTGGACGCGACTGAGGGGCAGCCCGGACGCGCCGATTCGCATTCCTACTTTAAGGCCTAAAACTCCTAAATTAGCCATCGCGAGAACAGCCGTGGCGGTTCCCGCCGCGGACTCCCAAAGCAGGCCGGTCCAGAAAACACTCAAGCAGTAGAACACCATGTGGGCCGCTGCCAGGACGGCGAAGAGGGGAATCTGCGTGCGGCGAGTCCGACGCCAGTCCGCATAAGCGAAACAGGGAATCGCCATTAGGGAGAAGGCCAGCAACGCTTGCACGTACGTCCAGCTATGGCGCGACGCGGTCAACAGCAATGCGGTCGCGGCAGCGGAAGTCCCAAGCGGCGTCGCCCAAGACCAAGCGTCTTGTGGGTGCAAGTTCCCCTGGGCAACTGGACGAGGCAGGACGATCCGAATGGTGGATGCGGTCATTTGCGGCTCCGGACCGCTTCAACTGCGCGCAGTAACGCCTCGGCGGCTGCCGGAACTGAGTACGACCCGATCTTTCGTTTCGCCTCTTGACCCATCGCCGCGAGCCGGCCGGGATCCGCATACTGAACCATGAGTTGGGACAGCGCTTCGACGTCGCCCATCGCGTGGACGTCGCCGGTGACGCCGCGATCGATCACATCCGGACCGCAGCCTACCTGGTCGCTTACGATGCAGGGCAGGCCGGACGCCATGGCTTCATTGACTACCAGTCCCCAGGTTTCGGTCTTCGACGGCAGCACCAGAGCGTCCGCGACGGCGTAAGCTTCGGCAATCCGCGATTGATTCAGGAATCCTGCAAACCGTACCGGCGCACCGGTATTGCGAGCCTGTTCTTCACACTGCCCGCGCATTGGCCCGTCGCCGGCCATGAGACCGACGATCCGCGGCCGTGAGGTCGACGATCGGCCGATGGCGTCCACGAAGTCCGAGGGTCTTTTAACGGGGACGAATTTGCCGGCGAACAGGTACACGGTGGCGTCGATGGGGATTTCCCACTGGCGGCGGAGCTGTTCTCGTTCTGGGCGTAAGCGAATCATTTCGTGCTCGAATCGGCGATTGTCCACGCAATGTGGAATTTGGAAAATATGGTCCCGTGAGGCGCCGTACTTCTCGAAATAATCGCTCGACCAGGAGCCTGCCGCGAGGCATCCATCGATATGTGGGATAAAGCTACGATAGAGCGGCCACTTACCCCATTTCTTGAGGGTCATATGTCCCCTCAAATGGGAATCGCTGCGCACTAACACGGGTATGCGATTCCTCCAGCAGGCAAAGATAGTCCGCCATGCGCTTTTGAAATGCCAGCCGTTAACTACCACGGCACTGTAAGCCCGGCTGGCGATTAGTCGGCCCAATTCCGGGTTATCGAGGCCGCCGAAAGTGCTGGTGGAAGGATGCTTGGCGCGGTTTTCCAGGAAGCGGTGGCGATACCCTTCGAGCAGCGGCAGATCCCAACGATAGGGGACGCCGAAGCCAGCCTGCGAGTGCGACGACGCGAGTTCGCCCGAGCAGTAGAGCACCTCAACCTGACCGGGCGCGATCCGTGCGAGGTGCTGCAGTAAAGGCGTGTAGTATTGGATCGGGTGGGTGAGAACGTAAGCCAACATGCCGAACTTACGCGGAGGCGCCGTGCTCCAGAAGGTGCAACCAATCGCGCCGCACCGTCTCTTCCGAGTAGTGCTGTTGGTAGCGGAGCCGGGCCTGCCGCCCATAGAGGTCCCGCAGGTTGGGGCGGCTGATGAGCTCTTCCAGGCTCGCGGCGAGGCACTCGGCGCTTTCCACGCCGCACACCAGACCGGTCTCGCGGTGCGCCACCACTTCTTCGAGCGCGCCACTCTTGAAACACACCGTCGGCACCCCGACCGCCATGGCTTCCGCCGCGACTCGGCCGAACGCTTCGTGAAAACGAGAGGGGCGCGTGGGAGCAGCGAGGACGTACGCGCTCTTGAGGATCTCCTGGATATCGTCCCGGTAGCCCAGATAATGGATGCGATCCGCGCGCCCGGAATTGCGCAGGCTTGCCTGGAACCACTCCCGATTCTCGTCGTACACGCCGCCGGCGATCACCAGGTGAATCGATTTGTGGCGCGCGGCCAGATCGGAAAAAGCTTCGATCAGCAGGTCCACGCCCTTGTGCGGCGCCACCTGACCCACGAAGACAATGTTTTTGCGGCCTGGGTCATGAGACGCGGTGATTTTGGCGGACTGGCGCATGCGGATGGCCGGAGGGATGACGGTGTTCGGCCGGTCGAACACGAATGGGTTTACCTCCGCCGCGAGTCTCAGACTGCGGTGCGCGCAGTGCACCAGATCGGTGGACAATGCCACCGCCGGCCGCAGTTTTGCCGAGTATGTCGAAGGCAGATCGTGAAAGAAGTAGATGACTTTCCGCCCGCGTAGACGAAACCACAACGCGGCCAGCACGGATATGTATGCCGAGGTTACGATCGGTAAATAGAGCGCGTCCGCCTCGCGGGACGCGCGCCACACGTCCAGGTTTCCCTGGACGAGCGCGGCCAGAATCCCGAACGCCTGTCGAAACGACCGGGGCATGCCGAAGCGCGGCCAATCGCGCAGGTCGCTAAAGAAGCGGAACGGCAACCCGGAGCGCTCCATTTCCGCGAGCAGCGGCGTGCGACGCCGTTGGTTCGCCCGATTGAGGATGAAGATGGGCTCCACCTCAGGCCGCAGCACTTCGAACGTCTCGATCACGCTGCGCTCCATGCCGTAAAGGCTCACCGTGTTGAACACCACCAAGACTCGATTCGGTTTAGTTTCCATTCTCCGGGTCCAGCCCCTTTGCCTTCGTCACGAGCAGAGGCGTTGACTCAAGATTGCTGTCGCCCGAAGTTTGCCGGCGACCCGACGTGGCGCAGGCTTCAGCCTGCCGGGCCCGGCACTCTTGCCGGGCCTCTTCATGCTGCACGAGGAGCGCCGAGATGAGTCTCGGCGCGGCAGACATGAGTGTCTGCGCCACGTCTCGGCGCGAAAGCCCGCGACTGCTACAACGATCCGACACTGGGCGAAACTGCCTACCCCACCGAGGCGAGCACGCGCTCGAAGAACTCACATTGCCGCCTGGTCATTTCTCTTGCGGTAAATGGTTCGAATGCCACCCAATTTATCTCGTGAATTGCGGCCAGGTTAGTCAGCAGCTCTCCCCATGTTCGATAAAGCTCGGCAGCATTCTCCCGAGCGCCGCCGAACGTGATAGTCCTACCGGCTCCGGTCGCGCGGAGGACGTCGCAGGCCCCACTGTTTTCGTGAAGGACTGCCAGCAGCGGCTTGCGCGCCAGGATGTAGGGGTAGAGTTTCGACGGCGTGTACCGCGGATCGTCCGAGCCGGGCAGAAGCAGCATGTGAGCGTCGAGCAGCACTTGCAGCCCTTCAAAATACGGAATGCGTTGCGGATGCTCGCGAACGTGTTCCAACACTCCCATCGATTCCGCCAGTGGCTCGACATTCTTGCGCGAGCGCTCGGCGGGGGCGTAATCGGTGCCGATGAAGTGCAAGCGCAACCTGCCGAACAGTTCGGGGGACTCTCGCAGACCGGCCTGAAGCCCGGAGAAGACCAGGCGAAGCGCCGTCCACATGTCCTGACCGCCGCGCCCGATGTAGACGACGTGAATCTTGCCGTCGGCGGGGTCGAAGAAGCGATTGGCTTGCGGCGTCTGGCGGAGTCCCTCGAAATCCCTTGGGGCGGCGCCGAAGGGAAGCACCATGCAGGGCTTCCGCTGGAGCGAAGGATAGCGATCCGCTAGCGTGTCTATATATGCGCCCGATACCGCGATCACGCCATCGGCAGCCGGCATGCTCCATGGTTCGAGGGCCCGATGTAAGCGGCTCGCGATCCCGTGTTTCGGCGGCTTTTGTACCTCCGGGTGCTGGTCATAATAATCGTTCACCCATGGATCCTGCATATCCACGACGAACGGAACGCCGAAGCGCCGCTTCCATAGTCTGCCCAGCGGTATCGAGGTGAAAACCGTAGTCGAGAAGTAGACCAAGTCGAACGAAGCGCGTGCCATCAGCCGGCTCCCCGCCGAGTAGAGGAACGGAAATGCTCGTAAGCCCAGGTTGCCGAGTCCGGCTTTGCGGGTCCACCGGGCCGGCAGCGCGGATGTTCGAGCGATCGCCGTATCGCCGGGCAGATACTCGGCCAGGAGCGGCTCCCGCGAGCCTTCCACGAATTTCGGCGCGACGGTGAGAACGGTCGCGTTCCAGTCGAACTCCCGGAAATGCGGCAAGCTGACGCGCACGCGATGCATGTCCGGCAGGTCGACCGGAGGAAAGTGCGGCGAGACGATTAGGACGTTTTTCAATTCGCGCCGCCGGAACGAGTCTGCGCGCAGAGGCTGGTGTAGAGCCGCTCGTACTCGTCGACCACCACCGTGCTGCTGAATCGCTGCTGGCAATCCTGGCGGACCGCCGACCGGTCGATGCCGCCCAGTCTCGTCACGGCGCGGACCGCGTCCGGTATTCCGCGGCAGATGTACCCATTGACGCCGTCTCGTACCACCTCGTTGACGCTGCCGCGGGCGAACCCGATCACCGGCGTGCCGCATGCCATCGCCTCTGCCATAACGATCCCAAAGGGCTCCTCCCATTCGATGGGCATCAATAAAGCGGCGGAGTTGAAGAGCAGGGCATTCTTGCCCTCGTCGTCCACCGGGCCGAAATATTGCACGCGATCGCCATCCACGTGGGGCGCGATTTGCGAATCGAAGTAGCCCTGGTACTCGGGCACTCGATTTCCAGCGATGAAGAGACGTCTGCCGGCCGCTTTCGCAATGGCAATAGCATTGTGGGCGCCTTTGATCGGCTCCAGCCGTCCCAGGAATGTCAGCGGAGAGTCACCGTCCGCGTCCTGACAAAAAGTGTACTTCGCGAGATCCACGCCGTTAAACACCGTGTGCCATTTTCCGAACGAACCGTCGCTCGCCGGCACCGCGCGATAGACGCTCGAGGAACAGGCGGTGAAACAAACGGAATTTCCGGCCAGCCGGTGCGCCGTGCGAATACTCTTCCAGGGCAGTCCCTCGCGCTGGTAACTCTGGATTTTGGGAAGGGCTCGAACGCCTAACACAGGCGTCAGCGCCGCCAACCGGCCGAAGCTGTGGACCAGATCGAAGCGATGTCGCATGGTCCACAGCTTCGCCCCCACCTGCCAAAGCTCTTTGGCCCTGGCGACCTTGGTGAAGTGCGGTGGCGACCCATAAGGGACGAGGGTTGCCGGCACGTCGCTCTCGGGATGGGCGAAGAGCGTGACCTGATGTCCGCGAGCCGCGAGGCCGCGCACCAGGAAATCCAGCACGCGCTCGATTCCGCCGTAGAGTCGCGGCGGGACGGGCAAGTAGGGGTCAGCCGTGATGGCGATGTGCAGGCGTGGACTCATTGCACGGCCCCCATCATCATTGCACGGCCCCCATCACAGCCTCGAGCAAGGCGCCTTTCTCGCAACGATGCTCCCAATGCCAGCGGCGCTCGGCAGCCTGCCATGGCGCTTGCCGGGCGCGCCGGAGCTGTCCGCGGTGTTCAGCCCACTCCAGCAAACCTGCCGCCAGCGACGCGATATCTCCCGCTCGGTACCGCAGGGCGCCCTCGCCGAGATCGTCGGCAAACGGGCGCTGGCCGGGCGTGTCGGTGAGGACCACCGGCAGCCCCGCCAAGACATAGGTCAGCGCCTTGTTGGTGAGGCAGAGCTGCCGATTGACATCCTGCCCCTGTTCCGGCGATAAGCCGACGTCATAGGGGAGGCTCAATTCCACCATCTGGTCCGGTGGCGCGGGTGCATGAACGCGAATGGCCAACTGCGCACCTGTTTGACAGGCGAGCCCTCGCAAGCCGGCTACATAATCGGACCGCACAGCCCCGCGAAGATGAAGCTCGGCGCGAATTCCGGCAAGACCGATGGCTCGCACCACGTCCTCCAGCCCACGGCCGGCGCCGATCGTCTGGCTGAACCAATACAGCCGCAGCGCGGCGGCGCCCGGTGGCTCGGGGTCGGGAGCTTGCGCGGGGAGCGGGAACGTGTTGTGAATGGGTAACACCGGAATGCCGTAGTCTTGTTCGTAGCGCGCGGCGATGGCGGAGCTCCCTGCCGTTACGAACGCGGCGTCAGTCAACACCCCACGCTGCAAGGTGTGCACCAATTTCCGCGAGTAGCCGTACTCCGGGCGGTTCTGGAATTCACCTTCGTGGAAGTCCTCGAGATCGAGTCCGTACGGGACGCCCGCGTGCCGCGCGGCCAACGCGGCCACCGCCAACCCGCCGCACGTACCGCCATAGAAGAGGTCAGCCGGTTCGGAAAGGGCCAGCTTCAAGAGGTCGCGAAATGCGCGTCCGTGCGCGGCCGCGAGTGTGGCCAGCGACGCGCGCCCGGCGCCCACCAGCCGAACCCATTTGCGGGCCGCATGAAAGCGCAGGCCGGTGGACCAGTAATTCGCGGGGGCCGTACTGCGTCGATAGTCGACCACGCTCCAGGAGCAGCCGTTCGTGGCGATGTCCGCCTCGGCGGCCCAATCCAGGAATTGGGCGGACACCAATCGCACCGAGTGTCCGGCCTCCGCGAGCGCGTTTGCAGCTTTGACCATGCGGGGACAAGTGGCCAGGTGGCCGGCTGTGATGACGCAGATTCTCATGTCAGCTCTGCCGCCATCGTGTGGCAGCCAATCCTGGCTGCAGGCGGGCTTTCAGCCCGCCCGGCGGCCTGAAAGGCCGCCTGCAGGCAAGATTGCCTGCCACACGAAAACCGGATCACCTCATATTCCAAGACTTCAGGAGTTCGGGCCGAAGAGGGTCGAGACGAGTCTCGACCCGGCAGGCAAGAGTGCCTGCGCCACGTCGCCGCGGGCCAAATCATGCCCATCGCGTGGAGGCCATCAGCGCGGAAGTCGACCGCACGAAGATCATGTCCATTTGCCAGAGAGCGTTGTCATACGGCCGCCGGAAGAACGTGCAGACGTCGTACACGCGAAACCCACGCGCCGCCATGTAGGAGACCACCTCATGCACCAGCGGAGCACCCTCATAAACCGCGATCAGGTTGACCTCCATCATCACCGCTTCTACCGACTCCAACAGGCGCTCCCCGCCTTTGAGCACCTCGAGTTCGTATCCCTGCACGTCAAGTTTGAGGAAATCCGGGCGCTCGAACCCGGTGCCGAGCGTGACTGCATCGAGCGTCGTCATCTGCATCGCCGTGGACTGCGTGGCGCCGTTTCCGGGATCGCGGAGCACGGAACTCCCCGTCTCCGCCCGATAGAACGTCACTTCAGAGGCCACGGTAGCCCCGAGCAGAACCGGCGCGAGCTCCACTCCGTCAAGAGCGTGCGTCAACGCCAGTAGTCTCTCCTTCCGCGCCGATTGCGGCTCCACCATCAGGACGCGCGTTTCGGGAAACAGGCGGCGAAGCGCCAAGGTCCACTCGCCGGAATACGCGCCGACGTCGATTGTCACCTTGGGGTGGAAGCCGCGACCCTTCATCGCGGCCAGACAGGCGTCAGTGTCGGGCACTCCGCAGGCCAGCTTGATCTTCTGCTTGAGCGGCGCGGGGCACAATCTCTTGATGAACGATGCGATCATTCAGCGATTCCTTCCAGGCAGCGGGATATATGAGATCAGTTCCCGCATTTCATTCGGGCACATCGTTCGCAGTGCCAGGCCATACGTAACGCCGAACACGAGACTCACTCGCGCCACCGACCAGGCCGAAGCCGCCGCCGGCCCTGCCGCGCACACCAGCCACCCCGCGAGTCCCGCGGCGAAAGGAGCAGCCACGCCCCGCACGATCGCGCGACTGGAGAGAGCGCCCGTGCGCCGCAGCGTCCAGAGCATCCATAGCAGTACCACCGCCTGCACTACTGCCACCGCGCCGAGGTAGCTCGCGATGCCATGCGGCAGCACCACGAACAGGCAGACCACCAGACTCGCCAGCGTCAGAAATTCGGCGACCGCGCATCCACGATGTTGCACGTCGGCGAGCATGAGCATGGTGGTGGCTTGATAGAGCGCGCCAGCCGTGCCCCCCGCCAGCGCATAGGGAAGCAGGGGAATCGCGGAGTCCCATTTCGACCCGTAGACCAGGCGAACCAGAGGATGCGCCACCAGCGAAAACAGGATCGCGCACGGGATCGCCATCCAGCCCACCAGGCGCAGCACCAGGCTGTTGGCCCGCTCGAAGGCTTCGGACTTCCGTGCCATCCGCGTCAGCACCGGATAGAGCGTCATGGTGAGCACCGACGGCAGTTTCTGACAGCAGAGCACCGATAGTCCCACCGCCCGGCTCATGAACCCGAGCTGCGAAAATCCCGTGAGCTGGACGATCACCGCGCCTTCGATCACCGGGCGCGCAGTGGTCAACATGCCGGCCATGATGCGCGTCCAGCCGTAACTCCAGGCCGCGCTGTAGTGGACACGATTCCAACTCCAGGTGGGACGCCATCCGCAGCGGAGGAAGAGATCCCAGATGAATGGCAGTGTCGCCATCATGCCGGGCAGCACCAGCGCGTAGACTCCGAAGCCGAGCTTCGCGAGCACGATTGCGAGTGCGGAGTTGCCGGCGATTCCGGCAGCCTGCAAGGTTCGCAGCCGTTTCCAATTCAGCTCGCGCTCCAGCATTTTGACGCGGAGCTCACTGGCCCAGTCGAGCACGAAGAAAATGGAGGTGGCGTGAAGGACTGGCGCGATCTCGGCGTATTTCGGGAAGTACCGTAAGACGCATGCCGCCAGGTTCACCGCCGCGCACATGCCGAGTTGCATGAAGGCGCCGGCGGTGAAGTGGCTCTGATAGTCCACCGCTTCATCGGGGCGAAGCTGCAGGGTATGTTCCAGGAAACTGCGGAACGAAAAGACCGTGAAGAACACCATCACCGAGGTGATCAGGCTGAACTCGCCGTACGCCTTCGGGGCCAGCAGCCGGACCAACACCAGCATGGTGGCAAACTGCAGGATGTCCCGAAAGACGTTGAGGCCGGTCACCCAAAGCACGCCGGAACGCGCCTTGTCCGCGAGTGCCGGGCCGCTGGACGCCGGAGGCTCGGCTGGCAGGGGAAGAGTGACGGTACTCATCGCGGTTACGGCCGCACCGTGGCGCCCACCACCACCATCGCCCAGGCGCGCGACCAGTGCAGGCGCCCGTCGCCGAAGGCCTGGAACAGGCGGCCCGTTTCGCCGGCGTCCAATGCGCCGGACCCTTGGGCCATGGCTCGCATCGGTTCGATGTTGTCGATGAGCCAGCGCCCGATCGGAAACGTGAAGCCCATCTTCTTCCGCCCCGCGGCCGCCGCGAGAATCGGATGCGGCAGCGCACCCAACAGCGCAGGTTTGTTGACAGAATTCGACCGTTTCGCCGCGGCCGGCAGGCAGGCCACCTGGCACGCCAGTTCATGATCCAGAAACGGAATGCGTGTCTCAATGGAATGCGCCATGCTGAACACATCCGCATCGCGCAGTAATTGATCGTGGAGGTAGCGCTTCATTTCGAGTTGGTTGAATGCCGCGCCGTCCATTCGCCCCAGAGGGTCGGTGGCCAGAGCTTCTTCCACAAGCCTCCCCAACTCCGCGGGGCTCACGCCCAGCAGTTGAGAGACCTGCAACGCGGGGAAGAATCCGCGAGCCGTCAAGTAGAGCCCACCGGTAGTTGGCCGATTACCCAGGTTGCCCAGGCGGCCCCACTTCTCCTGTCCGCTCGCCCAGCCATAAAGCGATGAGGCCGCCAGCACCGTCCGGCGCAACGGGTTGGGGAGGCCGAGCAGCATCCTGAGCCACGGCGCGCGGCCTTCCAACCACGAATAGTGCCGGTATCCCCAAAATACTTCGTCGCCGCCGAGACCCGAAAGGACTACCTTCAGTCCGGCTTCGCGCGCCGCTTTCGAGACGAAGTAGGTGTTGACGCCGTCGTTGGTCGGCTGGTCCATCGACGCGAGGAATCTGGGCAACTCGCTAATGAAATCGCTGGATGTGACCCGCATCTCGTGGTGCTCCGTGCCGAATGCCCGTGACGCGTCACGAGCCTCGGCCGCCTCGTTGAACGCGCCCTCGCCGAAGGTGATGGTGACGGTCTTGAGCGGGCCCGCGTAGGTCCGGCTGGCGAGTGCGGCGATGGCGGCGG
>Ga0182030_10018115_pt1 | contig 13538 bp, 10 predicted proteins | sample 812S3MmetaG_FD_121299 | JGI IMG/M metagenome (GOLD analysis project Ga0182030, IMG submission 121299) | Permafrost microbial communities from Stordalen Mire, Sweden - 812S3M metaG (Illumina Assembly) | ecosystem: Environmental > Terrestrial > Soil > Wetlands > Permafrost | place: Sweden... | reverse complement strand
GGCGCTAACGCTTCGACAGCAAATCCTGGCGTACTGGCTGACGCAGGCTTCGATTGCCATCGACCCGATTATTTACGATCAGTTGTCGGCCTATGGATTGCAGCAAAAGCGGTTGTTCGAGGAAATCACGGCGCGTCCGCAGGGGATTGATCCGGCGGCGCTGGCAAAGATTGCCGAATTCGCGAAGCTTTTCTGGGCCAGCCGCGGCAATCACGACGAACTGACGTCGCAAAAATTTCTGCCCGCCTTCACCTTTGAAGAACTGGAAAAGGCGGCGCTGATGGCGCAGCATAACGGTGCCTTTCAGACGGCGTACGCCGATCTTCCAGCACTCAAGAAACCAGCAGATCTGAAGCGGGAGTTGGAGTCGTTGCGCGCTTCGCTGTTTGATCCCGCGTTTGAACCGATGATTACGGCCAAGAATCCAGTAGGGGGAAAGGACACGATCCAGGCCAGTTCGAACACTTTTTACACCGGTTTGAGTCAAGGCGATTTGGAGGGATTTCAAGATAAATACGCGCTGAACTCGCGGGTCGTGAGAGGCGCGGACGGCAAGCTGACCGAACTGGTGTATCGCTCCGGCACGCCCGACGGCAAGGTCGCTCCAGGGCTGTATGCCACGTTCCTGAAGAAGGCAAACGACTACTTCGAAAAGGCGCGCGCCTATGCCGAACCGGGGCAAGCCGAAGCGATCGACCATTTGATTCGCTTCTACCAGACCGGCGAATACGCGGAGTGGGTGGCATTTGGCACGGCTTGGGTGCAGAACGATGCGACGGTCGATTTCGACAACGGCTTTATCGAGGTCTATCGCGACGCGCGCAGCGCCAAAGGGAGTTCGCAGAGTTTTGTCACCATTACCGACAAGCCGGTTACGACGGCCATGAAAAAGCTCGCCGAAAATGCCGCGTATTTTGAAGAGAAAGCTCCCTGGGACGCCAAGTATAAGCGCGAGTCGTTCAAGCTTCCGGTCGTGAAGGCGGTCGAGACGCTGATTGAATCGGGCGATTTCAACGTGGGCACAATTGGAGACAACTTGCCCAACGAAGACGAAATCCACGAGAAATACGGCTCGAAGAATTTTCTATTTACGGGGAGCAATCGCGCTCTGGATGAAGCCACGGGACGGACGGCCATCGCAGAGTTCGCCGCCGGCCCCGTTGAAATCGGGCGCAGTGAGAAGTACGGCAAGGAAGCGGGCAGTCTGATGACCGCGATGCATGAAGTGATCGGCCACGGCTCCGGAAAACTGAGCGATCGGGTGAGCGGCGGCGCGCAACCTTTTCTGAAAGAATACTTCTCCACGCTCGAGGAAGGGCGCGCCGACCTGATGGCGCTGTGGAACGTGTGGGATCCTAAGCTGAAGGAGTTGGGGCTGATCTCGGACCAGGAAGAAGTGGCGAAGGCGATGTACGACAGCGCGGCCCTGGTTGCGTTGAATCAGTTGCGCCGCATTCCGCGCGGCGACATGATTGAGGAAGACCACGAACGCGACCGTCAGTTGATTGCGCATTATGTTGCCGACAAGGTTCCAGGCTCGATCGAGCAGTTCACCCGCGATGGCAAGACCTACGTTCGGGTAGCCGACTATCAGAAGATGCGCCAGGGAGTGGGTATGCTGCTCGCCGAACTCATGCGCATCAAGGCGGAAGGCGATTACGACGCCATCAAGGCGCTGGTTGACAAATACGCCGTGCATTTCGATCCGGCGCTGCGCGACCAGGTGCTGGCGCGTTATAAGAGGCTGAACCTGCCCACATATTTTGCCGGCATGAACGCCCACTTGACCGCGCGTTTTGGGAAGAGCGGCGAAGTCGAGAAAGTCGGGATCCGCTATTTGGACGACCCCGTCGCGCAGTATCTGGATTACGGCGCGATGTATGACAAGGGCATTCGCCGGGGAGAGAAAGAGTAAGGGAACTTTGGGTATTGTCCTAAACAATGGCCATTTTCAATAAAACAAGTTCTAAGTGTGATTAGTGGCCCAGCCGTGATACATGTAGTATTTGAGCTTGCCAACCGCAATCTTCCTGTTTTTCGCCAGCGCGCTTGGCGGTGCGCTGAACGCGGTCGCGGGGGGCGGGAGTTTTGTCGCCTTCCCTGCCCTTTTGTTTACTGGAGTCGCGCCCATCGCGGCCAATGCCACCAATACCGTGGCGCTGTGGGTGGGAGTCACGGCGAGCACAGGCGCGTATCGCAAGCACCTCGATATTTCGCGCCGCGTCATGGTTCCGCTGGCGGTCACGAGCGTGATTGGAGCGATTGCCGGGGCTTACCTTCTGCTGCACACACCGGCCCAGACCTTCCTCCGCGTGATGCCCTGGCTGATGCTGGGAGCGACGTTGCTGTTTATGTTTGGCGGTCGGCTGGCGAGTCGCACTGGAGGGTCGATCTCCCGCGATGCTTCCACCACGGCGTTGGCGATTGCGACAATTTTTGAGCTGGTGGTCGCGGTCTATGGGGGTTACTTCGGCGGCGGAATTGGGATTTTGAACCTGGCTATGCTCGCCGCACTCGGCATGACTGACATCCATGCCATGAATGCTTTGAAAGTGGTGCTGGGAGGAATCATCAACGGTATCGCGGTCATTACCTTCATCGTGGCTGGCGCGGTGGTCTGGAAGCAGGGCAGTGTGATGATCGGGGGCGCACTAGTGGGCGGATACTTTGGCGCCAAATATGCGCAGAAGCTACCGGCGGCATGGATCCGCGGCTTTGTGATCGCGGTGGGAACGGGAATGTCGGGGTACTTTTTCTGGAAGGCCTACCACTGACGCACCTCCGGAGGCTGACTTTCGTAATCTGCCGTGGGTGGGCCACGTGATGCAAAATTGACGCAGGATGCCAACCCCTACACAAAAAGGACAACGAGGGTCGCGCGTCAAGCTCGGGGGATCGATTCTGGTTTTGATCGTGCTCGAAAACGGGCGCCAGATCCGGGGTGGTATGAATCAACTCTCGGTGAATGGCGGGCTGGGATCCTTTGAGGATCCACTTGACGAAGGCATTCGCGTGACGGTCTTGTTCCACCTCGGATGCACCAGCGTCCGCTGCCGTGCGCAAATGATGTTTCCCATGTGGGCTACGAAAGGATGCCTGCAGCCTTTTCGTTTTCTCGATTTACCCGCGGACACCAGCGCCAGTCTGAGCCGGGAATTGGACGCCCTGGTGCAAGCGGGGGCTTCGGAGGAAGAAGAGGAAAGCGAGTAGCGCAAGCGGCGCGAACTCCTCGATTCGCAGTCTCCGAACTTTACGCGCCAGAGTTAGTTCCTTACCTCCCAGAGCGCCGAACCGCACCAAGGATGACTACTTTCCGGCGGCGGTGAGAATCTGTTGCAGCGAGTATTCTTGCAATTCCCCAATCCGTTCCAGGGTAATATCGGGTTTCGGGTACTGCGCCACGAGCGCCGCATCGAGCGCGTAGTGTCCCTGGCGGGGAAAGATCGTGGTCACCCGCGCGCCCCAACATTTCTTGATCGCCGCCAGGATACGTACTTTGTCGTCCACCATCACGTAGTGCGCGGCCGGATACTTGGCCTCAGCGTCTTCCAGTTCCTGTTCCTTATGGATGTAGATTAAGACGCGGCCTTCGAAAATCTCGTGGAGGCCCGACCGGTCTACTTTGCGCGGCTGAAATACCACGTCGCCGTCGCTCAAAATCACGACGCGCCCCAGTTGCTTGGCGTATTCGACCGCATCCAGCGACTCGGGAAAGAGTCGGTTGGCGAAGGGATAATTCACCATGAAGTGGGAGACGGCCAGCAACTTGGGATCGCGGGGCCGCTCGATGCGATAGCGTTGCAGGGCCCCCAGATAATCGGCGTATCCTAGCTCGTTCCGCAACTGCTCAAAGATCTCCCAATAGCGTTGCTGACTGGACGCGCCCACTTCCCTGGTCAGGTACTTTCTAAGATCTTCGGACACGCGATCGTTATCGAGCAGAGTATTGTCGACATCGAAGAAGAAGACGATGCCTGGCTTGGCATCAGCGGGATTCACAGGATCTCCGGGCATGGACAGGCTCCCCAGGCAACGAAATGCGGATCGAAGCGTCGCCCTATGATGCCAGAAATCGCCAGAAATCGGGAAAGACGCTGGGTCGTCAGCGCAATTGACAATCGATTTTCCTGTCTTTTGCCCGTTATTTTCCAACCTGGCCCTCGCGGGAGGCAGCAGGTTTGCGCCTGCCACGAGGGGCTTGCCAGCATCTTCCCCTTGTAGTACAAAAGCGTCGTTAAGCAATCATCCAAATTGTTCGAGGCGGAGTTGTATGACTCTGCCTCATAGTCGGGCGAATCCGTTTTCGCCTCCCAGGAGCCGCTCTTCGTGGAACACATTGACCCCGCCGTCATCTATCGTTTTGACACCCGGTCCAGCAGGCCTTGTGAGTTCTGCCGGGAACTCGATCCGCAATTCCCCCAGCGCCGTCCGGTCGATCAGATGGTGGCCACCAGCCGCAAAGCTTGTGCCTCCGCGCATTTGACAGAGGATGGCTATGTCAGGCACCGGATGCTCGAATTGCGCCGGATAGCGTCCGATGCGCCGCTGACTGCGGCTTGATTCTCTGCTGATGCGGTGGTGCTCAGGCAGCGCGGCGAGAAATGCGTTTCTCCGATTCTGTTTCTGCACGCGGAGAAGAGTGTCCGCGCCCCACGGGCTTAGTCGTATTTTTCCTTGAGCGAGCGGGCCATCTCGTCGCGCAATTGGCGATAGTCTGAGTGTGCGGTGCGACGCAACGCGGCTTCCGTGGAACTGCCTTGGGCCAGAAGTTCGAGGATGCGGTTGATTTCGCTCATGCCGTAGGTATCGCGAATGTATTCGGTCGCGGCCAGAGATTCGGCATAGGCGACGGTGGCTTCCGGGGCGGAGAAATTCATGAAACTACCTTCCAGCATATTCAACGGAATCTCGTTACCGGCGGCGTAAAGTTGTGCCAGTTGGGGACCGGAGGAAGCGGACGACTTGCCTTCCTCCAACTGCGCGATGCCTTCGTTGAGCCAGGTAGGGCAGCGGTTGCCGGACATCTGGGAGACAAAAGAGTGCGTCAGTTCATGCTTGAGGACGCGGGCGAGGTCGCGCGTGACGCTGGGGATACCGCTGACCGGGATGCGCAGTTTGCCATCGTTGATAGCGCCGGTCCAGGAGGGCGCGCGGGTTACGTCGAAGAACGCCTGCTGCGTATAGAGCGTGACGGCGATGTTGCTGTGGGGTGAGTAGCCGAGATCACGCACCAGATCGTCGTACTCGGAGTCGAGAGTGGCGAGCAGGTCGCGACGGAAGGTCTCGGAGGTATCTTTCCCTTCGAAGTGGAGGTTGAAGTGGCTGCTCTCGCGCTGCGAGAAATCCGATTCTGCGCTGGATTCTCGTTCGGCGCGCGCGAGATATTGGCTGACGGTCGCATCGGGACGCAGGGCGAGCGACTTTTTCCAGGAGCGAATGGCGTCGGGAGTGTGATCGCTGGCGAATTGCACAAAACCGAGCATGGCGGCGGCATCGGGCGAGTTGGGATCAACGCTGGCGGCGTGTTCCGCATAGGGCAGCGCTTCCACGGCATGGCCGGTGCGCATGAGCGTGGCCGAGTAGTAGATCAGGAGGGTCGAGTTATCCGGCTGGAAACGGAGCGCGGATTCGTAATAGCGCTTGGCCTGCGGAAAGTTGCCATGATCGGATTCGTGTTTTCCGGCGAGGAAGTAGGCGGTGGCGGCGAGTTCGGGATTCTCCGCCCGCCCCAGGCTGGCCAGGGCCTCGGTATCGACCTTTCCGTCGCGAATGACTTTTTCAGCGACGTCGGCTTCGTGATGGAACGACGGGGTGGGCGGAGTGATGTCGGGAGTGTCGGGGTTGCTCGACGGTCCGGCTGAGTTTCCGGCGTGAACGGGCGCGATACCGCCGGCTTCGATGCGCTCTACGGTAGATTTTGGAATCGCGTAAGTATCCTCGCCCAGATCGTATTCGACGTGATCTTTATTGTCGCGGACCTGGTCGGCCCAGATGGTGCGACCATTCTTGAGGTGAATGATGTCCGCTGGCGCGGGCAGCGTCGTTAAAAGAACTAGAATGAGAGCAAGAGGTCGCACTGGGCTGATTCTAGCAATGGCGCGACCGGGCCGGTAAGGTGACCAAGGTGCTGGAACTCAAACGCGCGGTTCTCAGTTCCCGGTTCTCAGTTCTCAGCCGAGAATCGGAACGTTCTTCGGGCCTTTCCTGGAACTGAGAACTGCGAATTGACAACCGAGAGCGGTTTTATGAAGCTCGCGCTGGTTCGATCGCAGTGGGTGATCAGGTTGGTCTGGTGCCTGACGGCCGCCGCTACTGGGGCGCTGGCAGCGGAGCCGAGTCAGCAGTGTCCACAAACGGCGGGCGGTCTTTACGCGCGGCTTCGGGCGGTGGAACTTGATCGGCAACGCGTCTACCATGTGCGCGACGCTTCGATTGACCGGCCGAATCTTCATCTTGACCTAGATGACGGCACGCTGGCGTTTACCGAAGATATCTGTGGGCGAATCACGGGCGCATTTTTCGAAGGCGAGGGCGAGATACGGCTGCGGCCTCCCAATCGCGTTGAACGCGGATCGATGGCGCTGTTCACCGGGATGGCGATTCTGGAGGAACAGTTCACGTCAGGGTATCTGCGCTTTAACGACGACACGGCAGCGGTTTTGCAGCCGTTTCTGACCCCAGCGGACGAGGGTGGGGACTTCATCAAGAAATGGAACGATACCAGCCGCAGTCTGGCGGATTTTGATGCGCTGCGCCTGCTACTCGACTTCAGTCATTTTCTTCCCACTGTACCCGCGGAGGGCGGACCTCCGGCGCCGGGCGGACCGCGGCGTCTGCCGCTGCGCGAGGAGGGCCGAGAATTTCCACGGTTGCTGCACGCGCATCTGCTGGGCAGAAAGCTGGGTAATTTTGAAGTGGTCTGGGATGCGGCCAGTCCGGAGCCGTTGTGGGCCGGTCAGTCGCGGTTGAAGGACGGGATCCTGTTCTTCGACATTTGGACTTCGTTTGCGCCGAGCGGAGGCGCAACGGCCGGTCCGGCGGCCGACGCGTCGATCTCAGCGCTCCGCATTCGGGCTTCGGTCGAGCCTCCGACGAGGTTGCAGGCAGCGACGGAGATGAATGTGCAAATCCGCAGCGGAGGAGAAAGGGCACTGGTTTTTGAATTGTCGCGTTATCTGAAGATCGATGCGGTCGAAGCGGATGGGCGGCCGGTGGATTTCATCCAGAATCCGGCGGTGGAAGGAACGCAATTACAGCGAAAAGGCAACGACCTGGTGGCGCTGGTGTTTTCCATGCCGCTCCGGCCGGGGCAGGCATTGAAACTGCGCTTCCGCTATGCGGGTGAGGTTCTGTCGGATGCGGGGAACGGATTGCTGTATGTTGGCGAGCGCGGGACGTGGTATCCGAATTTTGGTTTAGGTTCGGCGCAGTTCGATATGGAATTTCACTATCCGGCGAGCTGGACCCTGGTGGCGACGGGAAAACGGCAGGTTGCGCCATCCGGTGGCGGGGAGGCGGCAACGAATCAGGAAGTTGGCACAGAGAAGGTTTCCCGGTGGATCTCGGAGCGTCCCATTCCTGTAGCTGGGTTCAACCTGGGCAAGTACGTTCGAGCGGAGGCCAAGACGAAGACGAAACCGCGCGACATTCCAGTCGAGGCGTACGGCACCAGGGTGGTGGAGAAATCATTTCCGAAGCCGAAGGCGGAAGCCATCGAGCAACCGGTGTTTCCCGGTGTTTCAGCGCCACGTTCGATGGTGCCGCTGATGGTAACGCCGCCACCGCCGTCCCCCGCTCGCGATGCGCAAGCAGTGGCGGACAGGGCGGCGCAGGCGATGGAGAGCTTTTCGCAGTGGTTCGGGCCCTATCCGTATGACTCGCTGGCGTTGACGCAGATGCCGGGCGAGTTAAGCCAGGGCTGGCCGGGTCTGGTCTTTCTGTCGAGTTTCGCGTTCCTCAGCCCCGAGGAGCAGGCCGATCTGCGCCTGGATCCAGTGACGCGGGAGCTCGACCGTCAAGTTCTGGTGCACGAGACGGCGCACCAATGGTGGGGCGATCTGGTGGGTTGGAAAAGCTATCGCGACCAGTGGCTAATGGAAGGTCTGGCGAACTATGCGTCCTTGTTGATTCTGGAACAGGAGAATCCGGCTCAATTCCGGCAGGTCCTGGAACAGTACCGGCACGATCTTCTGAGCCAGAACAAAGACGGAGAGCGGCTGCGCGACGCTGGACCGGTGACGCTGGGGCAGCGCCTGGAGTCGTCGCATTTTCCCGCGGGATACCAGGCGATCAGCTACGAACGAGGTACGTGGCTGTTTCACATGCTGCGCTGCATGTTGCGCGACTCGACGCTGCACGGTGCCATGCTGGGCGGTTCAGCGCGGCGCGATTCCGAAGCGGTATCCCATCCCCGGAAGGGACCGACGAGTGCGCCGTTGGATGCCGAAGAGCCCTTCTTCCGCGTGCTGCGAAAGGTCAGGGATCGGTATGCGGGAAGAAGCATCAGCACGCCGGAGCTTATGCAGGCTTTCGAAGAGGAATTGCCGCGCCCACTTTGGTACGAGAAACGTCCCAAGTTGGACTGGTTCTTGGAAGGGTGGGTCGAAGGGACGTCGATACCGGTGCTGGAAGCGAGGGATATACACTTCGCGGAGAAGGCTGGGGTGACTAGGGTGACGGGTGTGATCGTACAAAAGGACATACCCGACGATCTGGTGACTGCGGTTCCGGTGTATGCCGTCACCGTGGGCAACACTCAAGTATTTCTGGGGGAAGTGCTGGCGGACGGCCCGGAGACTGGGTTTCGGCTGGTGGCTCCCAGCGGGACACGCAAGATTGTGCTGGATCCGAAGCAGACGATTCTGACTGCATTGAAGTAGATTCCGACTCATAATTCGAAGACATACCTGTCAGTGCGCCGCGCGCCGCTGCTACGGGAGGCAGCGAGGCCACGCGATTGCTGGAGAGTTTCAGGAAGTGAATCGAGGTGACCTGTGACTCTTCAACCATTTGTATTTGCCAACGACCGGCCACGGCGGCGGATTATTCTGCTAGTGGAAGACGAGCCTTTTGTTCGGGAGGCCACATGCAGCATTCTGGAGAGCGCGGGTTTTGAAGTCTTGCCGGCTGGCAATGCGCTGGCTGCGATGAAGGTTTACCAAGAGTGCAAACGGGGAATCGACCTGGTGATGACGGATATGGTCCTTCCAGGACGCTCGGGCGAGCAACTGGGGCAGGATCTGCGGCAGCATTTTCCCGAAGTAGTGATTCTAGCGACGTCGGGTTACAACAACCCGGAATATGAGACGGAAACGCCCGGCTCGCACTCGTATTTCCTGGCGAAGCCGTATTCCAGGCGAACGCTGGTCGACAAGATTGAAAAGATTCTTGGGGCGTCTGAATTACGGCGACCGGCGACGCAAACCGGCTGATACCCTCAGGGAGCTTCGACCGGCGCCTTGCCAATGTCTTCTTTGATGCCCCGTCCTCGGGGGAATGAAATCTCTGCAGTGCCTGTCCCCAGCCAGCACCAGAGAAACGCCCACCAGCGCGCTTCCGTGACGTTATAATCCTCGGTTCAAAGCTGCAGGTCTTAAAAACGATTCCTAGAAAGGCCAAGAACGAAAACGAGGAAAGTAAGGAGCACCGATGAAACTCGAAGGGCGAGTCGCGCTGGTTACGGGGGCGTCGCAGGGCATCGGTCATGCCTGTGCGCTGGCCCTGGCGCGCGAGGGCGCGGCCGTCGCGGTGGCGGCGCGCAACCGGCAGAAACTCGACGAACTGGTCGCGCAAATTGCAGCCGAGGGAGGCAAGGCGGCGGCCTTCGTCATGGACGTCGAGGAGGAAGAGCAGGTGAAGTCCGGCATCAAGTCGGCGATTGCGCAATTCGGCAAGCTCGACATCCTGGTCAACAACGCCGGCGTAACCCGAGACCAACTGGTGATGCGCATGAAGCGCGCCGACTGGGACACGGTACTGAACACGAATCTAACCTCGGCATATCTGTGCATCCAGCAGGTGATCGGCTCCATGCTCAAACAGCGCTGGGGACGGATCATCAACATCACCAGCGTCTTTGGGCAGACGGGGCAGGCTGGGCAGGCGAACTATGCCGCATCGAAAGCGGGGCTGATTGGCCTTACGATGGCCGTGGCGCGGGAGGTGGCGTCGCGCAATATCACCTGCAACGCGGTGGCTCCCGGCTTCATTGAGACCAATATGACGGCGGCGCTAAGCGAGGAATTCAAGCAGAACGCGGTGAAGACAATCCCGCTGGGACGAGTGGGCGCGCCACAGGATGTAGCCAACGCCGTATGCTTTCTGGCTTCGGAGGAAGCATCGTACATCACGGGACATGTACTGAATGTGAATGGCGGGCTGCTGATGGGATGAGTGTAGGGCGGACACTCCTGTCCGCCGCGCTTGACCTTAGAGTTTTTGGCCAAGGATGGACGAGAATTGCCGCTCACGTACACTAGAATCATCGTGCAACTTACACAAACGTCGTAAGGCTCCGCTCAATGAGCGGACCTCTGAGCGGCCTAACAACGGGGCGTTCGTATTTGGAGCATGTTCTTTTTGAGTCCGATTTGTCGACCCCGCGGCTAGGCGGGAGTTTTTCTGAACAGGGGGCGGAGGCGCTCGTAGAGGCCTTCGATGGCATGAAAGAGGCCTTCCAGGCCTTTGGTTTCGAGGCCCAGTTCCAGGGACTCCAGGTCGATGGTCAGATCTTTCGTGATCTGGGTGGTACGGCGGACGCGCTCCTCAGCCAGGATATCCATCAGGGTGTAGGGGTCGCGATGTTGCCGTTGCAGCTCAATCCATTGTTGGACGGCCCATGCGGTTTGGCGAATGCTGTCGACGGCGCCGCGGAATTCGCTTAGAACGCGGGGCGAAGAGTCGCCGGAGAGGACCAGTTTTTCCAACTCCTGCAGTTCATCGGTCGCGGCTTGCAGACGCTCGGAGACGGAACGGGCGCCGGTTTGATTTTCGCCGAGATTTTCGGTGTATCTCATAATTCACACTTCAACTTGTTCACGCCGCAACGGTTTGAGCGCCTGCCCAAACGGCTGAGAATTACAAGTTCTTCCTCGCAGGTAACCATCGGCGCTGACCGGGGAAAACTTCAGTTGGAAACGCTACTTTCGTAACGTGAGGGATGGGCGGCGCGTAACCGGAAGTTGGGCTGCTTCTGTGGAAACCAGGGTATGAGCTGGCGGTTAGCGGCCTTCGCGAACGATCAGGACCATGCCGGGACGAAGCGCGGCGAGATTGCGGTTGTCGTGCCTGAGGGCGGAGACGGTGGTGTTGTAGGTGCTAGCGATCGATGAGAGAGTCTCGCCGCGTTGCACTTTATGATGCTTCACGGTGGAATGCTTCGCCACGGGATGGGCAACGGTGCTGGCTGATGCAGTTTGACTTCCAGCGCGGTGTTTGGAGTTGACCGAGTGTTTCGAGGCGGTCTGCGTTTCGGATGCGCCCTGGGTCACGGGCAGATGGAGATACAGGGTCTTTCTTCCCGTCAGGCTGCTGCCCTTGAGGTGGTTCCAGCCGCGGACGAGTTTTTGGGAAACGCCGAAGTTCTCAGCCACCGACTCAACGGTATCGCCTTTGCGGACTTTGTAGCGGGTAATTGAGCGCGCATAGGTGCTGGTATCGTTTTGATTGCCGGGGGCGATCGGGATGATGAGACGGGTTTCCGGTGGGAGGGCGCCGTTGGTCCTGGCGTTGTCGAGTCCGTCGTAGAGGTCGTTGGCTTCCGCAATAGCTTTCGGAGTTGTGTGATGGGTGCGCGCAATGGAGGCCAGCGTTTCTCCAGCTTGCACCTTGTGATAGCGCCACCAGACGCGCTTGTCGGCTGGGATCGAAGCGACCGCAGTCTGAAATCTGGCGGCGGTTCCGGCCGGCAAGTGAAGCTCGAATTGCTGGTCTGGTCCGGCCAGCTTCGGAGTGGTCATGCGGAGCAAGCTGGGATTCAGATCCGATAGTTCTTCAGCGCTAGCATCCACGCATTCGGCGGCGAGCCGGAGATCAATGGGATAGTCGATTTTCACGGTGTCAAAGGGAACCGGCTTTTCTTTCACTACCGAGTCCAGTCCGTATTGCGCGGGATTCTTGGCCATGATGGTGACGGCGACGATGATGGGAACGTAGTTGCGGGTTTCCTTCGGCAGCACATTGCGGCGGTAGAGTTCCCAGAAATCGGCGTAGCCGGTGCGCTTGACCGCGCTTTGAACCGTTCCCGGGCCGGAGTTGTAGGCGGCCATGGCCAGATACCAGTCGCCAAACTGGTTGTAGAGGTCCTTCAGATGGTGAGCGGCGGCGCGGGTGGCTTTTTCGGGATCCTGGCGGTCATCGACCCACCAGCTGCGCTCGAGTCCGTAGCCAGCCGCGCGGCTGCCCATGAACTGCCACATGCCGCGAGCGCCGGCGCGGGAAACGGCCAGAGGATGGAAGCCGGACTCGGCCTGGGCGAGATAGATGAGTTCTTGCGGGACGCCTTGTTCGCGCAGGATGCGGCGAATCATGTCTTCGTACCGTCCGGACCGGGCCAGTGCGCGCTCTAGAGTGCCGCGTCCGCGGTTGGAAAAGTAGTTGATGAAACCGGCGACTTGGTCGGTCATCACCAGCGGAAGGTCGGAATGGGTGGACTTGATCTCGGCTGCAGCTTTCGCCTTGACGTTTTCATCGACCGTCGGGGTAAAATCATTGGCTTCGTCGATAGGAGCCGGTTCTGACTTTTGCTCGGCAAAACCGTCGCCCTGTTGCAGCGCGGCCAGTTCGAGCCCGTTGATGCCGTCGAGAATGCGGTCGAGCTCACGCTCCAGCCGATCATCGGATTGGGACTGAAGATCGAATCCGCTGCCGAGCAACTGGTTGAAGGCGGAGTCGAAATTCTGTTTGGCGGCCTCCATGTGTCCAGCGCGGTAGTTATCCTGCCCGGCCTGGTATTTCTTCTCGACGCGGGCAATCAAAGCGCCGACGGGATCGACTTGAAGCACCTCAGGCACCGAGGGCTTCGATTGAGGCTCAGGGGCGGCAGTTGCCATGGTCTGCGGACGCGGATCGGGTGGACCAGCCTTCGCGACCAAGGCTGGAGCCTGGGCTTGGGCGGGGGGCATAAAGGATTTCTGGGTAGTCTGGCAGGCGAGGGTTGCCAGCAGAGCCGCAGTCGCCGCGGAGAGGGCGGCGGAGAGAATGAATGCCCGATGCCGGTGAGAATAAAATCTCATATTTGCAAAAACTTACCGCAGCCGTCCCCGAGCGTAACCTGCCTTTTCTGATGATCTGATTCGATGGTACTATCGCAAAATTCGTTGGGTCAACGTATCTGTAGGCCCATCAACGGGTTCACTTTGGGATCGGCAGGGGATATTACCTTAAGGGTCCGGGTGATGGCAACGAGTCTTTCGCAGTTTGTAGATGCTCCAAGATAATGTCACCCCCTAACTGCAACGAGATTCTGTCACCCTGCCAGGATGGTGACGATGAGTCAGAAAGAGTTCCAACGAGTGAAAGTGATGGAGAATGCAGCGGGC
>Ga0182030_10018112_pt1 | contig 13539 bp, 14 predicted proteins | sample 812S3MmetaG_FD_121299 | JGI IMG/M metagenome (GOLD analysis project Ga0182030, IMG submission 121299) | Permafrost microbial communities from Stordalen Mire, Sweden - 812S3M metaG (Illumina Assembly) | ecosystem: Environmental > Terrestrial > Soil > Wetlands > Permafrost | place: Sweden... | reverse complement strand
CCAATTCAATTGTCCGAACGCAATTGAATTGCGCGCCGACGCTCCAGCGCGGAAATAAGCCGCTGTTAAGAGGGCGCGAATATCTTGGCGTCACGATCGCCTTTTCGCTTAGCGCCGAGCCGTCGCCGCAGCCAACTCGCCTTCAGGAGTCAATGAACGTGTCCGCGCCGGCTATGATCAAAGCGTTGGAAACGCGCGGCGCCGAACGGCGGCGACACGGCCGAGTGAAGGTCCGCCTTGGCGGGAAATTCATGCTCGAGGACCGCCGCGAGCATCCCTGTTTCACGATCGACGTCTCGCCGGGCGGCATAGCCTTCGCTGCGGCGGAAAGCGCAGGTTTAGGGGAGACCGTGGTCGCCTATCTCGGCCAGATCGGGCGCGTGCAAGGGGTCGTGCGACGCCACTTCGCGGGCGGTTTCGCGATTTCCATGAAACTGCCGCCGCTGAAACGCGAAAAGCTCGCCGATCAGCTGACATGGATCGCCAATCGGCATCAACTCGGCATGGCCGAGGACAGACGCCATGAACGCATCCAGGCTCGCTATCCGCATACAACTCTGACGCTGCCCGGCGGACGCGAGTGCCTGGCGAAAATTACCGATTTTTCAAGGTCCGGCGCGGCTCTGAGCGTCGCCGCGACTCCTGACGTTGGCGTCGCGGTAACGGTGGGATCGACCCGCGCCGAGGTCGTGCGCGTGCTCGCCGGAGGCGTCGCCGTCGAATTCGCTCGGGTCATTCCCGAAAGCGATTTCAGCGAGGACTACCGTCTCTGAGCGGAATTCGGCATGGATCAATTTGGAGCGGAAATCTTCGCGAAGGCTTAGGTCGAAACGCCTTACTATGTTGAAAAGAGATAGATCCACCCGCGCCAACAAGACGCAGTGACGTCGGTCAGGTCTTTTGCAACGATGGCGGTTTGTTGAGATAGCGCGATAGCAAACACGTCCCCCGTTTGCCTCGCGCTGGGGCCGCCCCCGCCGCAGGGGAGCGGCCCCCCCTTTCCCGCTCTATTTGATCTCGACTAGCCCGGCGGCGAAGCGACGCCAATTTTCGACATAATGCGCGGAGGAGAGGCGGAGCATCGCGACCGCGGCCTCGTCGAGCGGGCGCACGACTTTTGCCGGCGATCCGACGATGAGCGATCGATCCGGAAATGTCTTGCCTTCCGTCAGCAGGGCGCCGGCGCCCACCAGGCATCCTCGGCCTATCGTCGCGCCGTTCAGAATGATTGCGCCCATCCCGACCAGCGAGCCGTCCCCGATCTTGCAGCCGTGCAGGATCGCGTTGTGCCCGATGGTGCAATCTTCGCCGACCCGGAGGGGAAAGCCGGGATCGGTGTGCAGCGTCGCGCCTTCCTGGATGTTCGACCGGGCGCCGATCGAAAGTCTTTCGTTGTCGCCGCGCAACGTGGCGCCGAACCAGATGCCGCAATCCTCGCCGAGCACGATGTCTCCGATCACGGACGCGTTGGGCGCGATCCAATAGCGCCCCTCCGCGGGCAGTTGCGGCTTTCGATCGTGTAACGCGTAGATTGGCACAGCGGGGCGTCCTTCAGAGCATATCTCTAGCTCGGCGCTTAGAGATCCTCGAGATCGTAATCCAGAATCGCCATCTCGAGCGTATAGGTCTTGCCCTTGGGATCGTCGGCGCTGATTACGCCTAAAAAATCCGGCCCATTGTTGAGTTCCACCGAGTCGGTCTTTTTCGTGCGCGCAGCGATGGTCAGCTTGTCGTTTTCGAACAGCCGTCGCAGGTAATCCTGTAGCACGTGCCGCTCGACGGGCACCTTCATCTCAAAAAAGAAGGAACGATCGCCATCTTCTTCGTCGAGGGTGACAATGCCGATCTTGCGCTCGCCCAGCAGCACTTCGGCGCCCTCTTTGTCATGAGAACTCGGCACGACATTCAGGCCCGGCGCCCCGAGCGAGCGGCGAAGATGCGCGCGCAGCTTGGCGATTTCTTCCTTGTCCATGCGCAGAGCCCTTGTGGATTTCGAACCGCGGAGGCTTTGCCATGAACGACCCCGCCCCCGCAAGCGCCCAGGGGGGTCGGGCGGATTCAGAAATCGAATGCCTTGTCGGCGAGAATCTGGTTCATGTCGCGCGCCGGCTCCGCGCAGCCGGCCTCGCCCACGATGCGGGCGGGAACGCCCGCAACCGTCTTGTTGTGCGGCACGGGCGCCAGCACCACCGAGCCCGCCGCGACCCGCGCGCAATGGCCGATCTCGATGTTCCCGAGAATCTTGGCGCCCGCCCCAATCAGCACGCCATGGCGTATCTTCGGATGGCGGTCGCCCGTCTCTTTCCCCGTGCCGCCCAGGGTCACCCCCTGCAGGATTGAAACGTCATCCTCGATCACGGTCGTCTCGCCGACGACGAGCCCCGTCGCGTGATCCAGGAATATGCCTTTGCCGATGCGCGCCGCGGGGTTGATGTCGACGCCGAACACCGATGATGCTCGGCTTTGCAGGTAAAGCGCGAAGTCGCGCCGGCCGGACTTCAGCAGGGCATGCGCGAGCCGGTAGGTCTGCAGCGCATGAAATCCCTTGAAATAAAGCAACGGCTCGATAAGCCTCTGGCACGCCGGATCGCGATCGAGCACCGCCATCAAGTCGGCCCGGAAGGCTACGCCGACAGCCGAATCACGTGAAATCACCTCCTCAAAAGCTTGCCGGATGAGAGCGCCCGGCGCGTCGCGATGATCCAGCCGCTCGGCGACGCGATGAATGATCGCGTGCTCCAGCGTATCGTGATTGAGGATCGCGGTCATGACGAACGAGGCAAGCGCGGGATCGCGCCGCGCGGCTTCTTCCGCTTCGATGCGGACGCGCGCGAACATCGGATCATTACGACCTAGCCCAACGAGACGGACGGGTGAACCTTGCGCCATGGGAACCTCGAGCGGACCTAAGGGTGGCACTTTAGCATAGTTGGCCCGGCGCGCTAAGAGGGCGTCGTCGGCGCCTCAGGGCCACATCCGCGCCAGCACGCCGTCGCGCTTCACGAACCGGTGCCAACATACCGCCGCCAAATGCAAAGCCAGCACCGCCCCGATCGCCCAGGCCAGCCAGTAATGGGCAAGGCTTGCGGAAGCGGCGAGCGCCTTGTCCTGCGGGGCGATGTTCGGCCATTCAAACAGTCCGAACCAGGGAACGGGACGTCCTGCGGCGGCCGTAAGGAGATAGCCGGTGACGGGAAGCGCGATCATGAGGATATAGAGCGCCAGATGTCCGGCGTGCGCGGCGAGGTTTGTAAGCCGCCCGAGCGGCACGGCGTAGGGCGGCGCCCCCGCAATCAGCCGATAAATGACGCGAAACGCTACTAGCGTCAGCGCCGTCATACCGAGCGAGCGATGAATCATGAACATTTGGGCCCGCTCCGGCGACCCCTTTTCGAGGAAAGTGGCGCCGACCCCCGCGGCGATCGCCAGAAATATGATGGCCGCCATGACCCAGTGGAACATGCGCTGCACACGGTCGTAGGTCGGCGGTGACGCGCTCGAAATCGCCATTGTCATAGGAAAAACAACTCCCTTCGCGGTTCCGACCACCGTATTGGGAGTCAATCCTGGCCAAAATGCAGAGCGTCTTCACATTCTTGTGCTGGGGGCTCGCACAAATACACCGGCGCAGACGCCCGGTACCCGCGCGAGGCGCGCCGGAAAAAGATAAGCCGGCCGTCCATGTCGCCATGTACGGCCGGCCCCGCAAAGCCGGGCAACATTACGGGCGCCATGGGAGGCCTTGCGCCGGCAGCTGCCCTTTCCCTCCTTTGCGATATCGTGAAATATGACTAGGTTATGAAACTCGCCGGTCACATCTGATAGAACGCGACCGGATCAACCGTTTGCAATTCAGCTGGCTCCGGATCTCGGGGCGCAATCGCCAACGCAACGACGAGCGCTGCGATCGGCGCCCCGACGACGAGCCCCAAAAGGAGGTCCACGCTGGAACGCTGCCTCTTTAAGCTCGTCCGCAATGTTGCCGCTGTCGACATCACCCACCCTCGACCTCGCTCTCTTTGAGTGGCATAGAGGAGGCGTTTCGGTCACGATGTGACGTACGTCACACTCCGAACAGGCTAGTCACGTTTCGAGGATTGCAACCGCCCGGGTCCAGCCGGCCGACGCGCGCTCGATTTTGACGGGGAAGCAGGAGATCACAAAACCGTCGGAAGGCAGCGCCTCGAGGTTGTGCAGCTTCTCGATGTGGCAATAGCCGATGTGGCGGCCTGCCTTGTGGCCTTCCCAGATGAGCGACGCGTTGTGCGTCTCGGCATAGCGTTTGGCTGTGTGTACGAAGGGCGCGTCCCAACTCCAGGCGTCGGTGCCGGTCAGGCGCACGCCGCGTTCCAGGAGATAGAGGGTGGCCTCGGCGCCCATTCCGCACCCCGACGCGACGTAATCGGGCCGGCCGAATTTCGCCCCTGCGCTGGTGTTGACGACCACGATCTCGAGCGGGCTCAGGCTGTGGCCGATGCGCTTCAGTTCCGTCTCAACGTCGGCGGCGGTTGCGACATAGCCGTCGGCAAAATGGCGGAAATCGAGCTTCACCGCAGGCTGAAGGCACCATTCCAGCGGGACTTCGTCGATGGTCCAGGCGCGCTGACCTTCGTTCATCGTCGGATGGTAGTGCCAGGGCGCGTCGAGATGCGTTCCGTTATGCGTGGTGAGTTGGACACGCTCGATCGCCCAGCCCTGCCCGTCCGGAAGCTCCTCTTTGGTCAACCCTGGGAAGAACGGCAAAATCTGGGGCAGGCTCTGCTGGTGGTCGACGTAATCGATCCTTGGAGCCATGCCTGGCGGGTCGGCCGGCACGTCGTTTTGCAACGGGACGGAAATGTCGATGAATCGTCGGGCCATGATGTCCTCCCCGGTTATCTTCGGCGCTTCGATTTGCGCCAGGCGCCTTACCCTAGGGCGAAGTCACGCCGCCTGCCAAAACAAACCGATGGTCAAGGCGACGCCGATCACGACCACCGCGATCCGCAGCGCCTTTTCATCGATCCGCTGCAGCATCAGCGCGCCAGCCCAGCCGCCGATCGAGGCAGCGACGGCGGTGACGACGACCTGGCGCCAGCGCACGTCGCTGGAAAATACGAACATTGCGACCGCCGCGGCGTTCACGACGCCCGCAAGCACGTTCTTGGTCGCGCCGGCTTTGCGCACGGCAAGTCCCGCGGTCGTCAGCGCGGCCATCATCAGGAAGCCGATGCCGCCACCGAAATAGCCGCCGTAGACCGCGATAAAAAACTGCAGGACCCCGGCGCCCCAGGGCGGCAGGCTTGCCTCGCCCGGCGGTGGCGCCTTGCGGAAGAAGCTTCCCCAGGCAAACACCGCCGTCGCGAACAGCACCAGCCAGGGCACCAGCCGTGCGAAGAACGAGGCTGGCGTCGCCAGCAGGATCAGGCCGCCCAGCGCGCCGCCGATCAGGCTGATCAGGAACAGCGTCTTGAAGGGGAGGCCCGGCGGGCTGTCGGCATGCGCGCGGCCTGTGAACCCGGTCACGAGCTGCGCGGGAAAGAGCGCGACGGTGGACGTGATATTCGCCGCGCGCGCATCCATGCCGGTCAGCATCAACGCCGGCAGGGTTATGAATGAACCGCCGCCCGCCAGCGCGTTTTGCGCCCCCGCCCAGAGCGAGGCGAGGGCCAACAGAAACCAGAACGCCATGACCGGTCCCTATCAGGCAAAATCCAGCGAGGCCTCGCGGTGCCTCGCGATCAGGTCGCCGAGGTCGAAATCCACCGGCATCCCGTCAACGACGCGCCACCTGCCGGCGACCATAACGCGGTCGGCGCGGTGCGCGCCGCAGAGCACCAGCGCGGCGAGCGGGTCGTGCGCGCCGGAGAATCTCGGCTCGTCCAGCGTGAACAGCGCAAGGTCGGCCTCCATGCCCGGCGCGAGGCGGCCGATGTCGTCGCGTCCCAGGCAGCGGGCGGAGCCTTCGGTCGCCCAGCGCAGCACGTCGAGGTGAGTGATAGAAGAGGCGCCATAGCGCAGGCGTCCAATCATCAGCGCGTGCCGCACCGCCTCCATCATGTTGGAGGAATCGTTGGAGGCGGAGCCGTCGACGCCCAGCCCGACGGGCGAACCGGCCGCCTCTAATTCGCAGGTCGGACAGATTCCGGACGCCAGCACCATATTGGAAGCCGCGCAATGGCCGACCCCGACTCCAGCCCGGCCCAGCCGGCCGATCTCTTCCGAATTGAAATGGATGCCATGAGCGAGCCAGGTGCGCTTCGACATCCAGCCCGTCTCCTCGAGCAGATCGACGGGGCGCACGCCATAGATTTCCAGGCAGAACCGTTCTTCGTCCTCGGTCTCGCAGAGGTGCGTGTGAAGCTGGCAATCATGGACGTCCGCAAGCCGCGCGCTCTCGCTCATCAGCCGCTTGTTGATCGAAAACGGCGAACAAGGCGCAAGCGCGATGCGGATCTGGGCGCCGGGCTTCGGATCGTGGAACAGTTTCAGCACGCGCTCGCTGTCGGCGAGAATCGTATCCTCGTCCTGCACGACCGAGTCGGGCGGCAGGCCGCCGTCCTTCTGGCTGCGGTTCATCGAGCCGCGGGTGACCGTCATGCGCAGCCCAAGCGCCCGCGCTTCTTCAACCTCGATGTCGACGGCATTTTCGAGGCCGGGGGGAAAGAGATAGTGATGATCGGCCGCAGTGGTGCAGCCGGAAAGCATCAGTTCGGTAAGCGCCAGCCGCACCGCCAGATGCAGATGCCGCGGCTTCAGCCGCGCCCAAATCGGGTAAAGCGCCACGAGCCATGGAAACAGTTCCTTGTTGATGGCCTGCGGGTGGGCGCGCGTCAGCGTCTGGTAGAAGTGGTGATGCGCGTTGACGAGACCGGGCAGCACGACATGCCGCGAGGCGTCGAACTCCGCGTCGACCGGCGCCGCGGGAAGCGAGCCCGCCTTCACCAATTCAGCTATTCGCGTCCCCTCGATCACAAGTCCGCGCGCGGCGTCCGGCGCGAGAATGGCGAGGGGGTCCTTGATCCAGATTCGCATCCGCTTAGCCCCGCCAGATTTGACTTCGTGATCGCCGCAGAGCGGCTATACTGCCGATAAACGCCCCGCTCGAAAAGGGAGGATCGAAACATGAAGGCCGACTCGCTCAGCGCCCAGCGCGCGTCCCGCATCTGGCTGACGCCCGAGGCCTGCGACATCGACGAATTTGTCGCGGAAGTCGAGCAACGCGCCGATCCCGCGCACTATCCGCTCGCCTCGATGCTGGTCTCGAACGTTCCCATCTACAACGGCGACGCCATTCGCGCGGCGGCGAGCGATCCGGATGCGCGCAAAGCGTTCATGGCGGAATGGGCGTGGGCGATGGGCGAAGGCTCGGGTATCGTGGTGTTTCGCAAATGCTTCGACGATCTCGACCCCGTCGACGCCGTCACCAGGGTTTTCTTTCAAATCATCGCCGAGCAGCGCCGAGAGAACAAGGCGAGCGGCGACCATTTCGCCAAGCCCGGCGCCAACGACCGCGTATGGAACGCGCTGGAAAAGCTGGCGCTGCGCGATCCGCAAGCGTTCGCGCGCTACTACGCCAACGACATCATCGCGATGGTGTCGCAGGCCTGGCTCGGAACGGGGTACCAGATCACCTCGCAGGTGAATTGCGTCAATCCCGGCGGCGAGGCGCAGGCGGCCCATCGCGACTATCACATGGGCTTTCAAAGCGCAGAGGAGATTGAAGGCTTTCCGATTCACGCGCACCAGCTATCGCCGTTCCTGACGCTGCAGGGCGCCGTCGCGCACAGCGACATGCCGATCGAAAGCGGCCCGACGCTCTATCTGCCGTTCTCGCAAAATTTTGCGCCCGGCTATTTCGCGTATCGCAAGCCCGAATTCGCGGCTTATTTCGACAAGCATCGTGTCCAGCTTCCGCTCGCGATGGGCGATGCGGCGTTCTTCAATCCCGCGCTGTTCCACGCCGCCGGCCACAACCGGACCAAAAACCTGCGCCGCATAGCCAATCTCCTGCAGGTATCGTCAGCCTACGGCCGAGCGATGGAGTCGGTCGATCGCGCCCGCATGGCCAAGGCGTTGTTTCCGGCGCTTCTGGCCGCGAAGGATTTAAACGCCCGCGAGCGGGCGAACGTCATCGCGGCATCCGCCGAGGGTTACGCGTTCCCCACAAACCTCGACCGCGATCCGCCGATCGGCGGCCTCGCGCCGCGGAGTCAGGCGCAGTTGATGGCCAAAGCGCTCGCCGAAGGCTGGTCCCCTGAGGCGTTCGCCAACGCGATCGACGAGCACTCGGCGCGACGGCTGACCTGAGGGGAGCGGGGCAAGCGGCGACGCCATGCGGTTCCAACTGGAGGTTTTATTTGCAAAACTCGGAAACTGTGATAGAATGGCTTTTCTGTTGAGCAGGATTGCCAGGGAGGGGCGAGGCGCCGGAAGTCAACCGCCTCGTGATGCGCAGCGCGGGAAAAGGGAACAAATCGACACCGTAAGTCGCTGATAACAAAAGATACGATACAGAAATGGCGCCGACCGGGAGGACGACAAATCCCCTCCCCTTCAGCGGGCTGCCTAGGCCCGCGCGTTCGGCTCGCCGCGCACGGTCACGACCTCGACTTCGCCGCCGCGCAGGATCGCCATTTTCGCGACGCCTGTCCCACCCGAACCCGCGTCGAGATTGAGACGAAACTTTCGCACCTGATCGGCGTGCGCGGGGCTGCGCAGGCCGTCGTTCGGCGTGTGGCCATGCAGGACGAAATAACCGCTCCAACCACCGGGGCCCGGTTGATGATCGAGGAACGGCCAGCGCACCCAAGCCCAATGATGCTCCTCGTCGAGGCGCGCCAACGGAACGTTCCAGGGTGCTGCCAGAAAAGATTCGAGCGGCAAGCTGGGGTTGACGCCGGCGTGGACGAAGAGGACGTTCCCCGACCGCCAGTTTGGCCTAAGAGCCGCGAGCCAATGTCCGACGCTGATTGGCAGTGAGGTTTTGACCAGGTCCAAAAGTTCGTCGAGATCCGCCGGGGTCTGTTCAGGATCGACGAACTCACCGATCACCCGGGCGCCGCCATTCGCGAGCCAGGTCTGGAAGGCGTCGATCGCGTCGGCCCGGCGCGTCGCCGGGTCCAGCGCCAGCCGCATCATCCCCTCGTGATTTCCCATCAGGGCGATCGTCTCGTCCGCTCCGACGATCTCGCCGGCCCGAGCCGCTAGATCGATCGCGCCAAGGCTGTCCGGACCACGGTCGATCAGATCGCCGAGGAACACGATCTTCCTGGTGGCCGCCCGCCGCGGCGTCGCCCTCCCCTCGTCCAGCAGAGCTCGCAGAAGATCGGAACGCCCGTGGATGTCGCCGACGGCAAGAACCTCGACGTCGCGCTCGACGGTGAGCGGCAGGGTGAATAATTGACGGTCCACGCACAGCGTCATGCGAATTCCTTAGCTCAACTCAGCAGGCGCCGCCCGGCCGCGCGCGATTGCGCGGCGTTGCGAACTCGCGTTACCATGCCGCCATGTTCCTCACTTTCTTTGCCGAATTGCGACAAGCGCACGTGCCGGTGACGCCTCGAGAATACCTCGACCTCGTCAGAGCGCTCGACCTCGACGTCGCCGACCAATCGATCGAGGATTTCTATCGGCTGTCTCGTGCCGTGCTCGTCAAGGACGAGCGCAACCTCGACAAGTTCGACGTCGTCTTCGCCTCCGTATTCAAGGGCATTCTTTCGCTCGGTCAGGCGGTCGCCGCGACCGAGATCCCAGAGGAATGGCTGCGAAAGCTGATGGAGAAATATCTCTCGCCCCAGGAGCGGGCGGAGATCGCGAAGCTCGGGTTCGATAAGTTGATGGAGACGTTGCGCCAGCGCCTCGCCGAACAGAAGGGGCGTCACCAGGGCGGCTCGAAATGGATCGGCACCGGCGGGACCTCGCCCTTCGGCGCCTACGGCGACCATCCCGAGGGCGTCCGGATCGGCCAGGACAAGGGCCGACGCGGCAGCGCCGTTAAAGTCTGGGATCGGCGTGAGTTCAAGGATTTCGCCGGCGACGAGGAACTCGGGCCCCGCAACATCCGAATCGCGCTGCGCCGCCTGCGCAAGTTCGCGCGCGAAGGCGCGGAGGAGGAACTCGATCTCGACGGCACGATCCGATCGACGGCCGACAAGGGCTACATCGACGTCAAGCTGCGCCCCGAACGCCGCAACGCGGTCAAGGTGCTGCTGTTCCTCGACGTCGGCGGATCGATGGACTGGCACGTCGAAGCGGCCGAGGCGCTGTTTTCGGCCGCGCGCCTGCAGTTCAAGCGGCTCGAGCACTTCTATTTCCATAATTGCCTCTACGAAAGCGTCTGGCGCAGCAACCGCCGGCGCTTCGAGGAGCGGCGACCGACCGCCGAACTCCTTAATGCCTACGGTCGCGAACACCGGGCCATTTTCGTGGGCGATGCGTCGATGAGCCCGCACGAGATTCTTAGCCCGGGCGGCTCGGTCGAGCACCTCAACCCGGAATCGGGTGAAACCTGGCTGAAAAGGGTTGTCACCGCCTGGCCCCGCAGCGTCTGGATCAACCCAACCCCGCCCGGTCAGTGGGACTATTCGCAGTCGACCCGAATCATCTCCAAGCTCTTCGACGACCGGATGTTCACACTGACGCCGGACGGCCTGGAATCCGCGATGCGCGCGCTCTCGCACTGACCGCGCGCCGAGTCACTCGCGCACCACCAGGACGGAGCATTGCGCGTGGCGCACGATCGTTTTCGCGTTTGAGCCCAGGAGATAATCGGACATCACCGGACGATGCGAGCCGACGACGATAAGATCGGCGCGCCACTCCGTCGCCTCGCGCAAGAGTTCATGGTAAACCCCGCCGCTGACGACGGCCTGCGAAACGCGCGACGCCGGCAGCTGGATCCTGGCGGCGATGGCTTCGAGCGCGTCGGTCGCGCGCTTTTCCTGTTCCTCGTCGAAATCCGCGGGGACGTATTCCATGAACGTGGCGGGCAGCAGGGGCTGAACATTGACTAGCCTGAGCTCGCCCTCGCTCGCCTTCGCCAGCTCCAGCGCCTGCGCTAGGCCTTTCGGGATGGGCGCGTCGTCGGCAAGATCGACCGCCAGGATGATTCGATAAAACATGACGTCCTCCGCTTTCGCCCGAGGCGGGCGCTTGGATTAGGGGTACGCCCGGGGGGCCCTCGCCGCAATAAGTCTGCCGTTGTCAGCGAAAGCGCATCGATCCGTTTTGTTAGTCATTGTTCGGACACGACGACCTCGCTATAAGGGCCGCAACTTGAGCCAAGGGAAGCGGTTGTCATGGGTCTAATCGGCGCTATCGCGGACGGCTACAAACCCTCGGAAGACGAGCCGTTCATGAACGACCGGCAGAAGGAATATTTCCGGCGAAAGCTGATCGCTTGGCGCGAGTCGATTCTCGCCGAGAGCAAGGAAACCCTCGCCGCGCTGCAGAACGAGAGCGAGAATCACCCCGACATCGCCGACCGAGCCTCTTCGGAAACCGACCGCGCGATCGAGCTCCGCGCTCGCGACCGGCAGCGTAAGCTGATTTCGAAAATCGAAGCCGCGCTCGCGCGAATCGAAGACGGCGGCTACGGTTATTGCGTCGAGACGGGCGAGCCGATCTCGCTGCGGCGGCTTGACGCACGCCCAATCGCCACGCTGTCCGTGGAAGCGCAAGAACGCCACGAGCGCCGCGAGAAGGTCTATCGCGACGAGTGACGCCGCGGTCTCAGGCGTCGCGTCCCAGCAATCGCGCCATTTCCGCCTCCAAAGATTCGAGATCGGCAAACGCGTCAGGCGACTTCGCGGCCCGGGGCGGCGGCGTGATCGCCGCCGCGGGTTGCGGCTTGGCCGCCGGCGCTGCGGGCGCCTCGCGAGTCTGGGCGGGGACGCTCGAGCGCGCCGCGGCGGCCTGCGCTCCGATGGGCGGGGGAAGCGTAGGGCGCTGGGGCTTGCCGGGCGCCGGAATCGGGGCCGCCAAAGGCTTGATCGGCACGACCGTCGAAGCCTCCACATCGCTGCTTATTACGGCGGACGCGACGACGCCCATGTCCTGCCGGATCGGCGCGGCAGGTCGCTGGGGCGCGGGCGATACGTCTCTTGGCTTCGGCGCCGGCGCGATCTCCTTCGGCTTTGGCGCGGGATCGGGACGCCGCAGCGGGGGCGGAGGCTCGGCCCGGACGGCGGCAGCCGGTTTGGGAATGCGCGGTTGCGGACCTTCCGCCTGCGGGGGCCGAGCGGGCGGCGATAGCGCGGGGGACGGCTCCGCGGCAGCCGCTGCGACAGCCGGCATCACAGGGCGTTCGGGCGGAGCGGGCGCGGCGGGCGGAATAACTGGCGGAGCGACCGGCGCGGGCGGGGCTGCCGGCGGCGCCTTAGCCGGCGCGATGACCTCTCGCTCGCGAGTGGCCGCCGCCGACGTCGGCGCCGAAACCCGGATAATTTGGGATTCGACGAGAACGTCGGTCGGGCCGCCGATCATTATGAGATGCTCGACGTTATCGCGCCGCACCAGCACCAACTGGCGCTGACCGTCGAGAGAAAACGCATCGACCAGGCCAAGACGCGGTTGCCGGGTGCGCCCGCCCGCGGGAACGCGCAACCGATGCCCAAAGACGAACCGGTAGAGAAAATAGAGGATCAGCAGCGCGGCGACGGCCGCGATTACGATCAGCCAAGGCCCGTGAAGGTCCGGCGACCCCAAATTGGATAACCATTGCTGCATATATTTCGACCTCGGCGGCTCCCCGCCTTCCCTGCCCTCGACCCCTCCCGCCAGCGGCGGCTGCGAGCGTCCCTATCAGACGAAGCGGTTTTTGGCGAACCCAAGCGTTTGCGTTCGTAGCAAATCGTATTGCCCCTGAAAACAGCGGATTATAGCGATTATGAGGCCAGCGGCTTCCCAGCAAGAAGACCGCGATCGGTCATTGCCAAGCCTTTCGAGGCGACGCATCCTCGGCGGCGCCGAGAATCAGCCGACGCGCCGAGCGCCCTCAAGACGGCGCCTCGCCCGCGCGCGGTCTCAGGCAAGGAACGGCAGAGAATGAACCCAGCGCCGACGCCCGCCGCCGTCGATCGTGTCGATCGCGCCACGAATCCGGGCTTGCTGCTGCTGCTTCTCGTTTGCCTCATCGGCGCGGTCGCCGCGTTCATTTTGTTGCCAGGCGAGCTGGGGCGAAAGGCGGTCTCATGGACCATCGCGACCCTGGCGATTTTCGGCGTCTTCGGTCTCCTGATGTACGCTTTCGGGCTCCTGCAACTCGTCGGCCGCGCGGCGCGGCTCGACACCACCAAAGCAATCGCCGACAGCAACCCCGACGGGCTTATCGCAACCGACGCGCAGGGGCGCGTCATCTACGCCAACGACGCATATCGCGCGCTTTCAGGGGCAAATAGCGGCTCGGACCTACGGCCCGTCGAGCGCGTGTTCGCGGGCGCGCCGGAAGTTTCGGAGGCTGTGTATCGGCTGGCGCAAGCGGCGCGAGCCGGCAACCGCGGCATCGAGGAATTGCGGATCGCGCCCCCGTTGACCGGCGAAGGCGAGGCGGCGTGGTAT
>Ga0182030_10018110_pt1 | contig 13539 bp, 8 predicted proteins | sample 812S3MmetaG_FD_121299 | JGI IMG/M metagenome (GOLD analysis project Ga0182030, IMG submission 121299) | Permafrost microbial communities from Stordalen Mire, Sweden - 812S3M metaG (Illumina Assembly) | ecosystem: Environmental > Terrestrial > Soil > Wetlands > Permafrost | place: Sweden... | reverse complement strand
GAGAGGGCTTTTAAGTATTGATTTTAGCCCTCGCCCCCTTGGGGGAGAGGGCTGTGATTTCTATCCCTCTCCCAGGGGAGAGGGTGCCCGACGGAGGAGGGCCGGTGAGGGAGTCCTTTTGAAGCCCATCGGACTTTGACGGAACCCTGGTCCCGCCGGCGACCGCTGGACAGCCTTGCCTCGGTGGCGAATGGACCGTCCCCACCGGTCGCACCGAGCGCGGTAACCATGCCTGGATGGAACTTTTCGGGCGATGCCGATGGAAAATCCCCACTGCAACAACAAGTGATGTAAAATCAGGTAAGTGACCTTCAGCTACAGTTCATGAAGTCACAAAAGGGAGTGGTCCTATCGACGAGCGAGTAGTACATGCCGGAGAGCCTGGGGGTTCGAGAATGTCGGGCAAGCTCGGGGAAATCCTCCTCAAAGAAAACCTGATTACCCCTGATCAGCTCAAGCAGGCGCTTGACCATCAGAAGACGAACGGGGGAAGGTTGGGGAATTCCCTGGTCAAATTGGGTTTTTTGAACGACGATGAGGTGACGGCAGTCCTCTCCCGCCAGTACGGTGTTCCGTCCATCAATCTTGCCTATTTTGAGGTTGACCCCAGCGTCACCAAGCTGATCCCCATGGACACGGCGACGAAGTACCACGTGCTGCCGCTCAGCCGCGTGGGATCGTCCTTGACGCTCGCCATGGTGGACCCCACCAACGTGTTCGCCATGGACGACATCAAGTTCATGACGGGGTTCAACATTGAACCCGTGGTGGCTTCGGAAGCCGCCATCTTGGAAGCCATCAAGAAGCATTACGGTAGCGTCGAAGACCAGGAGCGCAAGAAAGAGCTGGAAGACATCGTCAACTTCATCGATGAGGGCCAGACGGAAAGCCTGGAGTTGGAAGAGGACGAAGATGGTACGCTGAACCTGGCGCAGTTGGAAAAGGCAGCCGAGGAAGCTCCGGTCATCAAACTGGTGAACTATATCCTGACGGATGCGGTAAAGCGTGGCGCCAGTGATATCCATATGGAGCCTTACGAAAAGGAATATCGCGTCCGCTACCGCGTTGACGGCATTCTCCAGACGGTGATGAATCCGCCCTTCAAACTGCGCGACGCTATTATCAGCCGCGTCAAGATCATGGCAAAGTTGGATATATCCGAAAAGCGGTTGCCGCAGGACGGCCGCATCATGATCAAGATGATGAAGGATGGCAAGAAGAAGTCGCTCGATTTCCGCGTATCGGTCCTTCCCACTTTGCACGGCGAAAAAGTCGTCATGCGGTTGCTGGACAAAGAAAACCTGCGGCTCGACATGACCAAGCTGGGATTTGAGCAGGCTTCGCTCGACAAGTATACCAAGGCGATTTTCAAACCTTACGGCATGGTGCTGGTGACCGGTCCCACCGGCAGCGGAAAAACCAATACTCTCTATTCCTCCATCTCCCAGCTCAACAAGCCGGACACCAACATCGTGACGGCGGAAGACCCGGTGGAGTTTCAATTGTACGGGATCAACCAGGTGCAGATGAAGGAGCAGATCGGGCTGAATTTTGCGGCGGCGCTGCGCTCCTTCCTGCGGCAAGATCCCAATATCATCCTGGTGGGAGAAATCCGGGATTTTGAAACGGCGGAAATCGCCATCAAAGCGGCGTTAACCGGCCACATGGTGCTCTCGACCCTGCATACCAATGACGCGCCATCCACCATTTCGCGCTTGATGAATATGGGCATTGAGCCCTTTCTCGTGGCCACTTCCGTCATCATGATCGTCGCCCAGCGGTTGGCGCGGAAGGTTTGCCAGGATTGCAAGACGCCGGAGGTTATTTCCACCCAATTGCTCATTGACGCCGGCTATACGCCGGAAGAGGCCAAGACGGTGAAGGTCTACAAAGGCACGGGGTGCTCCACCTGCGGCAACAAAGGATACAAGGGGCGCGTGGGCCTTTACGAGGTACTGGAAATCACCGACGAGCTTCGCGAGTTGATCCTGGTGGGCGCCTCGGCTTTGGAATTGCGCAAGAAGGCCATTGAGCAGGGGATGATCAGTCTGCGGAAGAGTGGGTTGATCAAGGCCGCCTTGGGACAGACGACTTTGGAAGAGGTTTTTCGTGAGACTGTGCTCTAACCTGTCTCGGGAGCGAGGACAGGCGGGCGCCAAAAAGGAGAGCCAAAGGGATGCCCTTACCGACCCTCAGCGAATTGCTGAAGCGGATGGTTGATTCGGGAGGATCTGACCTTCACCTGACCACCAATTCGCCGCCGCGCGTCCGCGTGCATGGCGAGCTGAAGCCCTTGGAGGATATTCCGCCGCTGGGCCCCTCGGAAACCAAGCAACTCGTCTACAGCATTCTGACCGACGCCCAGAAGCACCGGTTTGAAGAAACCCTGGAACTCGATTTTTCCTTCGGGATTAAGAACATCGCACGCTTTCGCGGCAACCTGTTCAACCAGCGCGGGGCCACGGCGGGGGTGTTCCGCGTGATCCCGTTCGAGATCAAAACCTTCGACCAGCTCCGGCTGCCGGCGATATTGCGCAAACTTTGCGAAAAGCCGCGCGGCCTCGTCCTGGTGACCGGGCCTACGGGCAGCGGCAAATCCACCACCCTGGCTACCATGCTCGACTTGATCAACGAGACTCGCTATGAGCACATGCTGACGATTGAAGACCCAATCGAATTCATCCATAGCCACAAGAAATGCCTGGTGAACCAGCGGGAAGTGCACGCTGACACGCTATCCTTCGGGAGCGCGTTGCGCGCCGCACTTCGCGAGGACCCGGACGTGGTGCTGATCGGGGAAATGCGCGACTTGGAGACCATTGAAGCGGCGTTGCGGATTGCGGAAACCGGCCACTTGACGTTCGGCACGCTGCACACCAATTCGGCATCGTCCACTATCAACCGCATCATCGACGTGTTCCCTGCGCACCAGCAATCGCAGATTCGGGCGCAATTGTCCATTGTCCTGGAGGGAATCCTTTGCCAGGCGCTCCTGCCGAGGGCGGATGGACGCGGCCGGGTCATGGCCATGGAAATCCTTCTCCCCAACCCTGCCATTCGCAACCTGATTCGTGAAGATAAAACTCACCAGATTTACTCCTCGATGCAATCGGGCCAGGAAAAGTTTGGGATGCAAACTTTTAACCAGTCGCTTTTTGCGAGTTATCAGCAGAAGGTGGTGACCCTGGAGACGGTTTTGGCGCGTTCCGGCAACCCGGATGAGCTCCAGGAAATGATCAATCGCGGCGGCGCAGCCGGGGGAGCCCCTCAACGTCCGCCCACTCCTTACGCTCCAGCCAGGCGCTGAAGCTTTTCGCTCACCACCCGGAGGCAGGGGGGGAGGGCGTGACAGACGTAAAGCATAACTGAGCGAGGTGAAATGATGCCCGACTATGAGTATCGAGCAACTGGACGCAACGGCGAGACGATTGTGGGCAGGCGCGCAGCCCCCACGCGGGAGGCGCTGGAAGCCTTCCTCCGCCGCGAACAACTGAGCCCCACGCGCATTGTGGAAAAAGGCAAAGAGATTGCCATCCCCAAGCCGAAAATGGCGGGAAAGGTCAAGGCCAAGGAACTGGCCATTTTTACCCGGCAGTTCTCCGTTATGATCGATGCGGGCTTGCCCCTGGTGCAGTGCCTTGAGATCCTCGGTTCCCAGCAGGAAAACAAGGGCTTCGCCAAAGCCCTGGGGGAGGTGCGAGGGTCGGTGGAATCGGGCTCCACCCTGGCCAACGGCATGCGCTTGTATCCCAAGATCTGGGACACTCTGTACTGCAACATGGTGGAAGCGGGCGAGACCGGCGGTATTCTCGACACCATTTTACAACGCCTCTCGGGTTACATTGAGAAAGCGGTTAAACTCAAGCGCGCAGTGCAGTCGGCGCTGATTTACCCCGTCGCCGTGGTGGCCATCGCGGGTGGCGTCATCTTCCTGCTCCTCTGGAAAGTGGTTCCTATTTTTGCCACGCTGTTTGCCGGGTTGGGGGTTGACTTGCCGCTGCCCACGCGCATCGTGATGGGGCTCAGCCGTGCCATTGGAACGTTCGCGCTGCCCATGATTGTGTTGGGCGCCGCCGGCATGTGGGGGTTGAAGAGGTATTATGCAACTCCCAGCGGCCGCATGTTGATTGATAAGCTGGTTTTGAAGCTCCCGCTGCTGGGAAGTCTGATGAGAAGAATCGCCGTGGCGCGCTTTACCCGCACCCTCGGCACGCTGATCACCAGCGGGGTTCCCATGCTGGAAGCTATGGATATCACCGCCCGCACTTCCGGTAACGCGGTCGTTGAAGAAGCCATCCTGACCGTTCGCAGGGCTATTGAGACGGGCCGGACGATTGTGGATCCGCTGCGCGAAACCGGCGTCTTTCCCAACATGGTCGTGCAAATGATCGGCGTGGGCGAGCAGACCGGCGCGTTGGACTCGATGCTCGGGAAAGTTGCCGATTTCTACGAGGACGAAGTGGACTCCGGCGTGGGCGATTTGCTGGCCGCCATGGAACCGCTCATCATCCTCGTTCTGGGAGTGGTTGTGGGCGGCGTCGTCATTTCCATGTACCTTCCGCTGTTCACCTTGGTCGGAAAACTGGCCGGCTGACGCATCGAAACTCGAAATTCGAAACTCGAAGCTCGCGAAGCCGGGGGCGAGTCTCGAAGTTCGATCTTCGAGTTTCGGTTTCTTTATGATTTTCACCGATGAAATCAAGGATTGGCTTCCCTGGGTCATCAAGATCCGATTCGTCATTATCCTTTTTGTCTTTGCCATAGACTATGCCATTCGCCAGTTGACCAACCCGGCCAGCGCTGCTTCCATCCGTTATTTGGGCGGCGCCGTCATTCTTTGGCTCATCCTCAACCTGTTTTTCCTGATTTACAATCAACTCAGCCCGGATTATCTTTTGCAGGCGTACCTTCAGATCTTTTCCGACATCGTCATCATCACCGCCATCGTGCATTTAACGGGCGACTTGGAAAGCAATTATTTTTCCCTCTATCTGGTGGCGATTATCCTGGCCAGCATTCTCCTGACTCGGGGGCGCGCGCTTCTGGTGGCTGCCGTCAGTTTCGTTTTCATGGGGGGAATGATCGAGCTCGTTTATCTTCCCGGCATATACCCCGAGGTGGTGAGGAGGCTCCCGGCCCTGCAATTCCTGGCGACAACTTCCACGCTGACGCCGGATTTGATGACCGCGCTGCAAGTGAAAATTGGCGCAAGCTTCTTCGGGTTTTTCGCCGTGGCTTACCTTTCCAGTTATTTGGCGGACAGCTTGCGCAAAGCCGGGCGCGAGATCCGCGACAAAAGCGGGCAGGTGGCCAACCTACAGGCTAAGAATGAAAACATCATCCACAGTATGCGCGAAGGCCTGCTCAGCACCGACCTCGCGGGCGCGATCACGGAGTTGAACCCTGCCGGAGCGGACATCCTGGGCCATCAAATCGACGCCTTGCGGGGTCGACACGTCGATGCCGTCTTCCGCGGATTGGCCGATGACATCCCCTTCAATCCAGAAGCAGCTTCTCCGCCGGCGCGCCAGGAGATAACCTACCGGCATCCGCGAGGGGAACAACGGATATTAGGCGTTTCCTCATCCCCGCTGGTTGTGCCGGAAGTCGGAGTAGTGGGGTACGTTTACAATTTTCAGGATCTTACCGAGGAGAAACGGCGGGAAGCAGAGTACCGCACCAAGGACCGCATGGCGACGCTGGGCCGCATGGCGGCGGGCATCGCCCATGAAATCCGCAATCCCCTGGCCTCGATCTCGGGGTCGGTGAAGGTGTTGCAATCGATCAGTCAGCTCGATGAGGATCAAGCCAAGCTGATCGCCGTGGTGAGCCGCGAATCCGAGCGCCTGAACAAATTGGTGTCCGATTTTCTTCTCTACTCCCGCGACCAGCGCTTTGAATTTCATTGGGTGGACGTGGTCACCCTGCTGGAAGAAACTTTACTGGTGCTGGAACATCATCCCCTCTTCGGCCCGAAGGTGCGCATTGAACGCAAATTCCCCCGTCGCGCCGTGAGGATGATGGCTGACGCGGACAAGCTTCGGCAGGTCTTTTGGAATATTTGCGACAACTCCCTGAAGGCCATGCCCGACGGGGGAACGCTCACTGCCCAAGCGGAAGAAGTCGATAAGCGAATTCGCGTGGTGCTGGGTGACACCGGCATCGGCTTTACCAGTGTGCAACTGGAGAAAGTCTTCGAACCGTTCCAATCGGGTTTCAATAACGGGACGGGTTTGGGATTGGCGTTGGTCTACCAGATCATCCAGGGACATCAGGGCTCCATCCAGGTGGAATCCCGGGCGGGGAAAGGGGCGCGATTCGTGATCGATTTGCCCCGCCAAGCTCTCCCGACGGTACCCAGGAAGTCAGGAACGGCCCAGGCGATGGGCGATTTTCGTTGAAATTTTGCGATGAGGAATAGGGTATGGCGAGATTGCTGATTGTTGATGACGAAAGATCTCTTTGCCAGGTTTTGGAAATCGCCTTTCGCAAGAAAGGCCACATGGTGGAAACGATCTCGAACGGCCAAGCCGCCAAAAAGAAAATCGAGTCGCAGGTTTACGACCTGATCATCTCCGATATCCGCATGCCTGACCTGACCGGTATCGATTTGTTGAAGTACGCGCACGAAACCCGCAACCCCGCGGCATTCATCCTGATTACCGCTGTACCCACCATGTCCACGGCCATCCAAGCCTTGAACCTGGGAGCTTACCGCTATGTCATTAAAACCGACACGCTGGTGGAGGAGCTCACCTTGACGGTCGATCGGGCGCTGGAGGAGCTGGCTTTGCGCGAGGAAAACATGCGCCTCCGCCGCGAGCTCTTGCGGATTTTCGCCGCGCAAAACATTGTCGGGCACAGTCGGGCCATCGAGTCCATTCTGGAAATGGTCCGCACCGTGGCGCCCGCCACCAGCACGGTGCTAATTACCGGTGAAAGCGGCACAGGCAAGGAGCTGGTGGCCCGCGCCATCCATGAGGCCAGCCTGCGCCGGGAAAAGCCCTTCGTTTCGATTAACTGCGGAGCATTCCCGGAAACGTTGTTGGAGAGCGAACTGTTTGGATATCTCAAGGGCTCATTTACGGGCGCCGAATCCAACCGCAAGGGGATTATCGAATCGGCGCACGGGGGCACGCTCTTTCTGGATGAAATCGGCGAAACCAGCCTGAGCATGCAGGTCAAATTGCTGCGGGTTCTTCAGGAAAGAAGCGTTCGTCCCCTGGGGGGCACCACGGACGTGTCCGTCGATGTCCGTTTGATTGCCTCCACCAATCGCGACCTTAAGAAGATGGTCGCCAGCGGCCAGTTCCGCGAGGATTTCTATTACCGCGTCAGCGTCATTCCCATTCACGTTCCACCCTTGCGGGAGCGTGCCGATGACATCGAGCCCTTGGCCCGGCACTTCCTGCGTAAGTTCGTCCTTCAGATGGGGAAGCCCCTGAGCGATTTTGATGCGGAGGCCCTGGGCGTCCTGCGCCGCTGGACTTGGCCCGGGAATGTGCGCGAGCTCGAAAATGCCGTCGAGCACGCGGTGGCCGTCAGTGATGGACGCGACGGGGTCGTCAAGTTGGCCAACTTTCCCGCATCCATTACCGGAATTGCCCTCAGCGGCCAGGAGGGAGTGCAGATTCCCGCTGAAGGCATCGACTTCGAAGGCCAGGTTTCGCGGGTGGAAAAACAGTACCTGCAAGCCGCCTTGCACGCCGCCGGGGGAGTGCGCAGTCAAGCCGCCGACCTCCTGAAAATGTCCTACCGCTCGTTCCGCCATTACGCCAAGAAATATGGGATCTAGTGGGCAGGACGGTAAGAGCACAGGCAGGCGCTCTAACCACGACGGGGGCGTGCCCCGTCCAGCCTTACGATGTGCTTTTGCCGCTGTGGTGTCGGGGATGAGAAAAGCATGCGGTCAGGACTGCACCGAGCTACTCGGTATGAGGTCTTTTGCTGCGATTTTGAAGTGGAACTCGGTTCTCAACTCCGCTAAAGTGCGTATGAACTGGGGCCTGAGCCGATCCGGGTCGGGAAGTCGGGTATGGCGATGAGTCGGCGCTACCCGCCAAGGCAGCGGAGATAGAACTATGATCAACCGTCTGACAATACGGAACTTCAAGAGCATCCTTGATGAGACCTACGAGTTCACGAACTTCGATCTCCTGGTCGGGCGAAACAACAGCGGTAAGAGCACCATTCTCCAAGCCCTGGCCATCTGGCAGTTCTGCATCAACGAGTTTCACCGTGCGAAGCGCGCCGGTAGTACGGGAAAACAGGTAGTTCTACCCAACTTTACGGCTCTGCCTGTACCGGAATTCAATTTGCTTTGGAGGGAACGAACCGACCGAAAATGGCCGCTCGCAAATGGGTCAAAGAAACAGGAGTACATACTGATTGAGATTGAGGTGGCGTGGCGGACAAAGGAGCAACAGGAGCGCGTATTTGGCGTAAGGCTCCGTTACAACTCCCCACAATCGGTCTACGCGATTCCTACCCAAAGCTGGAAGCGGTACCGTGAATTGGAAGAAGAAGGGTCCCTACCGATCATTGCGTATGTGCCCCCGTTCTCTGGATTGGAACCTATCGAAGAATGGCGCGACGATGGGCCTATCCGTAGGCAAGTTGGCAAAGCACAGCCCGGAAGTGTACTGCGCAATTTGCTCTTGAGGGTATATCGGCCGCCGGCCAAAGAAGACCCAGGCCATGCAGAAAAGAACAACATTACGCCGGAGGACTGGGTCGAGATTAAGAAAATGGTGGACAGATGGTTCTCGGTTGAACTGGCCGAGCCGAAATATGAAGTTGGGATCGATACTCAAATCGTCTGCGAATACAAGCAGGATAAGCGCCTCTACGATATCATCGCGGGAGGGAGCGGTTTTCATCAAGCACTCACGCTCCTTGCCTTCCTTTATGGTTATAAACCGACCACTATGTTGCTTGACGAGCCAGACGCCCACCTGCACGTGAACCTTCAGCGCGAAATCCTCGATTATTTCGAGCGCAAGTCAAGCGAGCGAGGTGTGCAGTTCTTGATTGCCACCCATGCGGAGGAACTCGTCAAGGGTGTGGATGCTATACGGATCATCTCTTTGATGAATCAGCGACCCCAGCGAGTGCTATCTCCTTCAGCAGTTCTCACGGCCATGGCCGACGTCTCAAACAACGAACTGGCCGCACTGATGGATTCGCCCGTTATGCTTTACGTCGAAGGTGAAAGTGATCAGCGGGTTCTGCGACAATGGGCTCAGGCCTGTGGAGCAGAGGACATTTTCGACAAAGTTTGTTTCCATGCAATGGGTGGGGGAACTAAGCAACAAATGAAAGAGGCGGCTGACCGCCACTTTGAGGGCGTAACGGAGATTGTCCCGAACGCTAGGCGCCTAATGTTGTTCGATTACGACACCGGGAAAGACGCCTTTCACCCTGACCCTAGTAATCCCGCCCTCTACGAATGGAGCCGCGCCAATATTGAGAATTATCTGCTAGTTCCTGAAGCGTGGGAACGGACGGGGCTGGGGCAATTAAGAGTGGACGAACAGAGCCTTTTCGCCACCCCTGTAAGAAAAACAATTACGGATTTTTTTGCGAGCCAGAATTTGACCTTGCCTCCGCGACAATCTTGGCGGACGGTGAGTGCCAACATTTTTAAGGTCGTAGACGGCAAAAAACTGCTCTTCGAGGATAGTGACTCACTTTTTCACCGGTTGCGCAATCTTGATCCACCAGTCGAGTTGATTCGTGAAAGTGTGGCGGGTGGAATGACCACCGAGGAAATCCACGACGATGTACACGCCCTGTTCGTGAAGATACAAAGAATCGTGACCGGCGGCGGGAACGTTCTTAATGAGCTTTAGGTGAGCGCTGACCTTGTGGGGTAGAGGTCGGGGGGGCGACCGACCCACAGGCCTCTCGACCCGGCTTCCGCTTGCTGGCGCCCCCAACCCTATTGGGGCGGGGCTGCGATTTCCCAGAGGGACTTGTGGGAGCCGGCAGTCCATTGTGGAGATTCCCGGCAGGAGATCGCAGGCGCTAAACCGGCGCCATTTGCCCTGTGCTGCCTGCGGCGATCTATCAACATTGACCGTAAATATGTCGCATTGAGTCCGGTGTGCGGTCCAAGTATGCGGCCCCAGGCTGAAATTTGAAATTCCCATTGGATGATGCTGGACCCAATCCATAGCTCAGAACATTGCCAATCACTTCCTTGAATTCCTTCCGGACATGGCATAAGACATGCCTGCGAATAAGGACGAATTGACATACGAGAGGCGAAGGGTGGAATCGAAACGAGATAGCGTGGAATCTGAAACGCCACTGCCGCCAAGGCAACTTCCCGGCACTCCTTTGAGCAACCGGGCGGCGACCATGGCGCTGGGGTTAATCCTGGCGGTGGTTTTTCTGGCTTACCTCGACACGCTGTGGTTCCAATTCGTTCACGATGATCGCTTCCAGATTCTGGGAAACACCTGGCTGCGCTCCTGGAAGTATTTGCCTCGGTATTTCACCGCGGATGTTTGGGCGTTCGAACATCCGGTCTTTCGCGGGACGTTCTACCGGCCGATTTTTTTGCTTTGGTTCCGGCTGCAATACCTGGTTTTTGGGCTGAATCCGTGGGGATGGCACCTTTGTACGGTCCTTTGCCATGTTGGAGTTACGCTGCTGGTCTACTTCACGGCGGTACGGTTGCTGGAGGATCGCCTGGCGGGACTTTTCACCGCCGTGATTTTCGGTTTGCACCCCACCCATGCGGAGGGCGTGGCCTGGGTCTCAGGAGTCACCGAACCCCTTTTCGCGATCTTCCTCTTTGCGTCTTATCTCTGTTACCTCAAAAGGCGAGCCGAGCCCGCCCAGGCGCGAATTTATCTGGTGGCCTCGCTGGGGCTATACGGGGTGGCATGTCTTACAAAAGAAACCGCGGTGATTCTTCCCTTTATCATTTTTGCCTGCGAGGTTCTCTGGAACGAGCGGCCAGCCCCTTCGCGTTGGCATCGCCGGATCCAGCGATGCCTGGACGCCTTGAAGGTGGCTGCCCCTTACCTGGCGCTGTTAGGGGTTTACATGGTCGCACGGCTCCTTTCTTTGCAGGGGTTTCAGAACACGAAGGAGGCGCACTCCTTTCTCAGCATGTTCATGACGTGGCCCGCAGTGCTCTGGTTTTACATTCGACATCTGATATGGCCCACGCGCCTAAGCCCCTTCTATTCCATGGAGTTTTGTACTCATCTGGACGCTCGGAACTTTCTGCTGCCGGCAATTCCGGTCCTAGTTGCAGGCGCATGCTTGTGGTATGCGGCCAAACGGTCCTCCAAAGCGGCGATAGCCACGATCTGGATGGTCGTACCCATTTTGCCCGTGCTGAACCTGCGGGCATTTATTGAAGGCCATCTTGTTCATGACCGTTATTTGTACTTGCCGTCGTTTGGTTTTGCCATGCTGGTAGCTCTAGGCATGCGGAATTTACACCTCGGGCCGGCCCGACTTTTGGGGCAACCTGCTGTCCAGCTTGGACTTGCATGCATAATCGGTTTGGCCATGGGCCTGGGGGTCTACCAGGCCACAGCCTGTTATGCCAACGAAGCCACTTTCTTCACCTACGTCACGTCCATGTCACCCGGGGGGCAGGGTTCCCAAATGGATTTGGCGGGCCTGCTGGGGAACCAGGGCCATCTCGATGAAGCCATAAAGATTTACCAGGAAATCTGGCCGACCCAACAGGAAAATTGGGATGTCAATTACAACCTTGGGTACGCCTACTATTTGACTGGCAGGCTTCCCGATGCCGACCAGTATCTGAGCCGCGCTGTGCAGATCGACGCCAGCCGCCCGGATGGCTTTTTCTACCTTGGCCTAACAAAATTGAAGTTGGGCGACATTAATGCCGCCGCCGCCGATGTCCAGCGCGCAGTTATCATCCGGCCCGATGCGGATCATTACCATTTTGCCCTAGGAGTTATCTTCAAGTTGCAGGGAAATCTCCTTGGAGCACTTTCGGAATTTCACCAAGAAATGGATCTGGCGCCCGATAACGCGTCCGCCCGCCAACAAGCCGAAGAAATTGAAGCTGCGCTGGCGGCAGGACAGAAGGCAACTGCGCCTGCTGCCGGAGGCCCCAGCGCCCACTGATCTTTCCGAAGCCCGGTGAGATTGTATTCTGCATAGGCACGAGAACAGACAATTGACGATTGACTCGCGGTACCTGCCACTGACAATACTTGTCCGGCGATTTGACATCAGTTGGCGCTACTAATCTTTTTAAGGGCTTCATAAGTCAATCCGCAGGAGCTCCATCATCAATCTTGCTGATAACAAACAAGATGATGATTCAAGGAAAAAGCTAGTTCGTTGAGGTATGGCGGGCTAATTCCCTTATAAGCGAAGCGATGACCAATTCGCTATTCCCAGGGAGTCATCAATAGCCGAGGAGGATTGAATGGCCAGAAGTTCCAAAGGATTTTCACTGATCGAGCTCTTGATTGTGGTCGCGATTATCCTTATTATCGCTGCGATCGCAATTCCCAACTTATTACGGTCACGTATTGCGGCCAACCAGGCGTCGGCCGTGGGCGCCTTACGCACACTGAACACTTCTGAGGTCACCTACTCGACCACGTTCGGTGCGGGGTACAGCATTGATATGCCGTCGCTTGGTCCAGGCAACCCTGCCCCCCCGACCCCGACTTCGACTGCGGCGGGCCTGATCGACAGCATCCTGGCAACGGGAGCAAAGAGCGGATATAGCTTCACTTATTCGCCTGGGGCAAGCGATTCCACCGGTCGGATTAACTCCTACTCCATCACCGCCGTACCGTTCAGTAGCAATACAGGGACTAATTATTACTATGCCGATCAATCGGGAGTGATCCGCCAGAATTCTACTACTACCGCCGCCTCCACAGACTCGCCACTCGCTGGCTGAGGTTCTGGGACAATGCCAAAAGTTTGAAGAAGGGGGGGCGAGAGACTCCTCTTTTGCTGTGCGTCCAACATTTTCGGAAGCTTGGGGGGGACTGTCCAACCGCCTACGGCCTTGTCGCAGGGGGGGAAATGCGATAGCGCGACTCTTATCGACGGTAAAGCCTATTAATTCTGGGATCATGGTTCTAGTTGTGGACATAATTTGTCAAACAATTTGACATAATAAGGCGAAAACCTCCCCCTCTGTAGATCGTTTCGCAGTACCTGCGACTCCCCCACCGCAATCTTGCTCATAACAAACGGCATGGAGATCTGATGAAGAAGTGGCATTTTCAAACACTTGGCGACAGAGTTGCTCTTGCAAGTAGAATATAACCAATTCGTACTTCCCAGCGAATCATCGATAAACGTGGAGGACCGAATGGATAATGGTAACAAAGGATTTTCACTTATCGAGCTTTTGATTGTGGTCGCGATCATCCTCATTATCGCCGCCATCGCAGTTCCCAACTTTCTGCGTTCACGTATTGCCGCAAATCAAGCTTCTGCCGTGGCTTCCTTGCGCACATTTGATTCTGCTGAGATTATCTATTCCGCCACGTACGGTGCGGGGTACACTCTGAATAT
>Ga0182030_10018109_pt1 | contig 13540 bp, 10 predicted proteins | sample 812S3MmetaG_FD_121299 | JGI IMG/M metagenome (GOLD analysis project Ga0182030, IMG submission 121299) | Permafrost microbial communities from Stordalen Mire, Sweden - 812S3M metaG (Illumina Assembly) | ecosystem: Environmental > Terrestrial > Soil > Wetlands > Permafrost | place: Sweden... | reverse complement strand
GAACTGCACGCCCCGCGGGTTGACCGTCGTGAACGACATCAGCGGCAGCCCGCCGACGGTGTCATAGCCGACTCGGTTGTTGCTCGTGTCGAACATCCTCGGCACCACCGAGACCTCGACGCCGAGCTCCTGACAGCGCTGGATCAGGCGGCTGACGCGCTCGTCGGCGACGGAGGAGAACGCCACGATCAGGTTCCTCACACCGGTATTCCTGACGGTCTCGTCGAGATCCTCGACCGTGCCCAGCACCGGCATCTCACGACCGCCGACCTCGGCGATCGAGCGCGGATCGTCGTCGAGGAAGCCGATCGGCGCGAGCCCGTACTCGGGGTGGTGCTCGAGCCGCCGCGCCACCTGCGAGCCGACCAGGCCGGCGCCCATGATCAGCACCGGCTTGCCGACGAGCCGTTTCGCGCGCGCCCAGCGTTGAGCGAGCGACAGCACGACGCGCCCGGCGCCGACCGCGAGCAGCGCGAACAGCCAGGCCCGCACCCAGTCGGACTGGCTGGGGACGCGCCCGTTGACGAACAGGCCGAGCATCGCGACCGTCATCGCGGCGACCGACACGGCACTCACGACCGGCGCGACGCCGTCGAGCACCAGCGCGCGCAGGCGCGTGCGGTATAGCCCGCGCAGGTAGAGCAGCACCATCACCAGCGGCGGCAACAACAACAGCGGCACCCGGACCGCGGGAGCGCTCAGCGTCGCACCTACGCCGCCGAGGGCGAGGATCACCGCCGCGTACAGCAGCACGAAGTCGACCGTTGGACGCAGCACGTTCCAACCCGGCCCCTCCAGCAGCCATTGCAGCGGCCCGCCAAAGAGGCCTCTGCGCAGCGCCTTCGGTCCCGGCGCGTCGCGCGCGGCGGGTAGCTGCCCGGTCAGCGGCAGCGTCGTGGAGGTCTGTTGGGAGATGTTCGGGGGATCCATTGCCGGAGGGACTCCTGTCCCTTACTCAGTTACTCGGGTTCTACGCTCCATCGCTTTAGCCGCTACGGGCCCTCTTCGGTCACCGCGAGCCTCCCCGACCGGGGTCGGCGCCCGGGCCAGCCGTCTCGTGACGATGCCCGTAGCGCCCAGCACCGCGAGCACCAAGAGTAGATACCCGAAATCGGCCGCGGAGAAGCCCAGCGCTCCCGAGCCTGCGGAGGTTTGTTTCGAGGCGTCATCCAGGGGTGTGACCGGATACGCATGAGCGGCCCCGCCGGATGCCTTGCCGTGCCCGCGCCGCGAGCCGGCTGCACTGCCCGCGGCCTTGCCTGCGGCGCCCCCTTCTGTCGCGCCTCGCCCGCTCGAATCGGCCGACGCGGCTTCTCCGCCGCCGGTAGCTTCCGCGCCGGCCGCGGAGCCCGCGGAAGAACTTGTCGATCCCGTGGACCCGCTCCCGCTCGAGGCCGAGGAGCCGCCCCCGCCCGCGGAGCCACCCCCGCCGATCAGCGTCGAGCCGAGGATCGCCTGGTTGCCCGCGCCCGGGCCGCCATAGCCGCTGAGCAGCGAGTTGGCAGAAGCGCAGGACGGCGCGACAGCCACGAGGGCCGCCAGGAGCGCGGTTGTCAAAGAGATCGTGCGATGGCTTGTCATGAGCTGCTTCCCAACCTTGGGTTTCCCGTTCGCCTCAACGACATCGCTGTCGCTCCGTGCTCCCTACCGCCGTCGCCTCACCTCCCAGCGTCAGGATCGAGCGCGGCGGCTGGAGCTGCCGGCTCGACTGGCCTGCACCACAAGCTAGCGAACGATGGGGGTCGTGTCGAGCCTAAAACCCACTAAACACGCCGGTTTCAAGCAAGTTGCTGAGCGTTGTACAGGATTGAGCGATTCAGTTCCTCGACGCTCACCCGCTTGCCTTCGCGCGCCAGCCGCAGGGCCTGTCGGGTAAGCGGATCCCGGGGGTTCAGCCGCGCCGCGCGCTCGAGTAGCGCGAGCGCCCTGCGGGGCTCGTTCTCGCTCGACGCGATCGCCCCGCGCTCCAGCGTCGCGTAGGCGTCGCCGGGCTGGCGCCCGAGCGCCAGCGCGAACTCGTGGTCCGCGCGCTCGAGGTCGCCGAAACGCAGCGCGATGCTCCCGGCCACGAGGTACGGTTCGTCGCTGAGCGGGTTCAGCGACGCCGCGTCGTTGAGCCGGGCATACGCGGTCTGGGGCGAGTGTGGCCAGACGCGTGCCGCGCTCTCGATCTCCAGCTGGCTCAGCCACGGAGCCGTGAGCGAGAGCGCCGCCAGCACCGCCGCGCAGGCGCCTACGCCGATCGTCAGCCGGCGCAGACCCGCGGATCGCCGCCTTCCGGAGGCGGAGGACGCCTCGGCTCGGTCGACCCCGCCCGCGCGCGGGTCAGCCGCGGCCGGCGTTCGCGGCGCGAGCGCACAGGCGAGGCCGAGCAGCGCGAACGCCGGCGCACCCAGCCCGGCGAACTCCCAGAACCAGTCAACCGAGCCATGCACCGCCCAGTAGGCGAACCCACCCAGTGCCGCCGCGACCACGACGCGCCCGAGCGGATCGGGGCCGCGGAGGCCGCGCGCGGCCGCCACCAGCGCCGCGCCGAGGCCCACAAGCGCCAGCAGGGCACCGATCAGGCCCGTCTCCGCGAGCGTGCGCAGCTCCACGCTGTGGGGGTAATGAGGCGTCTCTTCGCTGTGACGGTGGGCCAGGTACTGCTGCTGGAAGTTATCCGCGCCGATCCCGGCCAGCGGGTGGGCGGCGAATTCGTCCAGCGCCACGCGGTAGAAGTCGTAGCGAGCGCTCCCCAGCCCGCTTACCAGCCTGCTGCCGCCGGTGCTGTCGGCGCTGTAGCCGACCTTGAAGGTGTGCCACCCATGTTCGATCCGCTTGACCGGGTTCCCGGCCGCCGCCAGGCCGCCGACGAGGATCGCCACGAGGACCAGCGCCGCAAGCGCCGCGACGCTCCGGTGGACCCGCTTCGCAGTGCTCGGCGAATAGGATCGCCGCTGCTCGACCGCCGCGCCGATCGCCACGACCAGTCCCACCACCAGGGCAGCGGCGAACGCCGTGAGGGTGGCGCTGTGGATCGCCGCAGGCTGGACGAGACCGTTCTTCAGATGATCGCCCACGCGAAGTACCGCCGGCGCCGCCACGCCGATCCCCGCCGTGACCGGTACGAGCAGGGAAAACGTGCGCACGCGCTCCGGCAACAGCGCGAACACGAGCACGAGCATTACCGGGGTCGAAAACAGCGAGCCGCGGCTCTGGCTGAGCAGCGCCACCTCCGCCAGCAGCACCGCGCCGCCGGCCAGCACGCCTCGCAGGCCCGAAGGCAGCCGCTCGCTGCGTGCCAGCAACAGCGCCGGCCAGAACGCCATCAGCCACATCGCCGCGTTGGCGTTGACGTAGCCGGCTGGATAGACGAGGCGCCCTTCGGGGAGCAGGAGTTGGAGGCTCCTCCCGGCGGCCGCATCCACGTGCAGCGCGACATACGCCGCCAGGCCGATCATCGCCAGCGTCCACGTCCCCAGCAGTAGCGCCGCGCTGCGCCCCCGCTGGGGCCAGAGCGCGAACAGCGCGAACACGAGCAGGTAGAGCAACGTCCGGTTCGCCCCTTCCCAGGCAACCCCCGGCACGGCGGCCCAGAGGATCGAGGCGAAGCTCAGTGCGGTGTAGCCCGCCAGAGCGCCGACCGCGATCTTCACCGGCAGCGGCACCGCCCGCACGTCCAGCCCGACCACGCCCAACGTGATCCCGAGCAGCGCCAGCACGATCAGCCCTCCGGGCGCCCAGTGGGTGAGCGGATAGCCCGCCTGGCTGGTCGCCCAGACGACGAGGAGCGCGACGGCGACCAGCGCGGGGACGGTCGCCGGCGCCGCGCGAAGGGGGGCCAGAAAGCTAGCCTTGGCGCCACTCGGCGCGCGCGATTGGGGAGGTGTGGACATCAGCCAGCGAGGCTATCGGGAGCTCCGTACCGCAGGCGAACCATAGAAATCAGAGTTTTTCAATCCTTTTTGTGATCTACTATCTTTTGGCTGACGTAGACCGGCCACAACCCATCGACCGAGGAGGCCCAGACCGTGAGCTCAACCGACGACCTGCTCCAGAACGCCCGCGAGTACGCCGCCAGTTTCGACAAGAGCGAGCTGCCGATCCCGCCTGCCCGCAAGGTCGCGGTGCTCGCCTGCATGGATGCCCGCCTGGTCCCCTCCCGCGTGCTCGGTCTGCAGGAGGGCGACGCGCACGTGATCCGCAACGCCGGCGGAGTGGTCACCGACGACGCGATCCGCTCGCTGGCGATCTCCCAGCGACTGCTCGGAACGCAGGAGATCGTGTTGCTGCACCACACCGACTGCGGGATGCTCACGTTCTCCGACGACGACTTCAAGCGCTCGATCCAGGAGGAGACCGGCATCAAGCCGGCATGGGCCGTCGACGCCTTTCCCGACCTCGACGAGGATGTGCGCCAGTCGATCGCACGCATCGAGGCCAGCCCGTTCATCCCCAACAAGGACTCCGTGCGCGGCTTCGTCTACGACGTGCACAGCGGCGAGGTGCGCGAGGTCTCCTGAGGACGGATAATCGCTCGGTGGGAGACACCGAGCAGCTGGTCCGCTTCTACGACGAGGGCTACACCCAGTCCCCCGCCGATGCCTCTCGCTACGCGCGCTGGCGGGCGCTGGGCGCGGTCGGGAAGGCCGATCACGTGCTCGCGCTCTGCTCGCGCGCCGGCCTCTGGGCGGACGGGCATCCAACCAATACGCTCGAGGTCGGCTGTGGCGACGGCGCGCTGCTCTCCGAGCTGCACCGCCGCGGCTTCGGCGGGCGCCTCGCGGGCGTGGAGATCACCCGGGCGGCCGTCGAAATCGCCCGCACGCGTGGGGAGATCGACTCCGTCGAGCTCTACGACGGCCTGCACCTGCCCGCCGCCGCCGGCGCCTACGACCTCGGGATCGTCTCCCACGTGCTCGAGCACGTCCCCGACCCGCCAGCCTTGCTCAGCGAGATCGCGCGTGCGTGCCGCGCCGTCGTGGTGGAGGTGCCGCTCGAGCAGAACATCTCCGCAAAGCGCGCCTCCAAGCGCAAGCACGCCGACGAGGTCGGCCACCTGCAGCGCCTCTCGCGCGGGGACGCCCGCGAGATCGTCGCCCGCGCCGGCTTGCGAAACGCCTGCGAGCTGGAGGACCCGCTGCCGCTCGCGGTCCACCGCTTCCTCGGCCCCGACACGTCATCGGCACAGGCCAAGGCCACCGTCAAGTGGGCCGTGCGCGCCGGCCTGCACCGTCTCGCGCCGCCCCTCGCCAGACGTCTCTACACCGTGCACTATGCGTGCCTGTGCCTGCAGAACACAGACATACAGGCGGACCCGGGAATTCGATAGCTTATGTACTGGCTACCTGGCCAAAGTCGACCGCGATAGGAGCTGCCCGATGGCGACCGCTACAAACCCCCCTTCCAGCTCGACGGACGTGCCCGCAGCGGCGGAGGCCCACCTGCCGACCGACGCGATCACCTACGAGGATCTCTACTCGCGCTGGGAGCGCGGCAACTGGAGCGCGATGGAGCTCGACTTCACCGAGGACGCGCGGCAGTGGCGCGAGGAGTTCACCGAGTTCGAGCGCACGGCCGCGCTGTGGAACTACTGCCTGTTCTTCTGGGGCGAGGACGCCGTCGCCGACAACCTGTCCCCGTACATCGACGCGGCGCCGCTGGAGGAGCAGAAGTACTTCCTCACCACCCAGCAGGTCGACGAGGCACGCCACGCGGTGTTCTTCAGGCGCTTCATGCAGGAGGTCTGTGGGATCGGTGACGGCTCGATGGCGAGCGGCCTGCAGGCGATCAAGCCCCAGCTGACGCCCGGCTTTCGCAAGATCTTCGACCGCCTCGACACGATGGCCGAGGAGCTGCGCGCCGACCGCTCGCGGGCCCAGCTCGCCGCGGCGGTCACGCTCTACCACGTCGTGATCGAGGCGGCGCTCGCCCAGCCCGGGCAGCACTTCATCTGCAGCTACCTCGAAGAGCGCGACGTGCTGCCCGCGTTCCGGCAGGGAATGCAGAACATCGCCGCCGACGAGCAGCGGCACATCGGCTTCGGCGTGAAGCTCCTCTCCGACCTCAAGCGCGAAGACCCGGTCGGCGTGCCGAAGGCGGTCGCCGGGATCCTGCGCGACGTCACCCGCTACACCGCCCAGGTGCTGATGCCGCCCGGCTGGGATGAAAATTACATTACGGTCTTCGGCGCGAGCTACGACGACGTCGGCGTCGAGGGCCTGACCTCGATGACCACGAAGCTGCGCTCCGCCGGCCTCGCGGTCGAGACGCTCCCCGGACCAGCGCTGCTGCCGCCCGGCCTGTCGCCGCTGGAGACCTCGCAGCGCGGTCGCTCGCTGGCGCAGGCGGGCATCATCGGCGTGCGCGAGGGGCCCTCGAAGCGCGACCCGGAGACCGTCGCGCTGCTGTTCGACTCGATCCGCCGCCAGGTCAACCCAAGCCATGGGCTGTCACGGCCCACAACCTTCCAGTGGGAGTTCACCGACCCCGACATCCCCACCTGGCACCTGACGGTCAACAACGGCTCCAGCATCGTCGAGCAGGGAGAGGCACTCAGCCCCGACCTGCGCCTGCGCGTCGCCTACCAGGACTGGGTCGACATCATCGGCCAGCGGCTCGACCCGCTACGCGCCGTCGCCACCGGCAAGCTTCGCCCGCGCGGTAACCCGCTCGCGTTCGGCAAGCTCGGCAAGGTCTTCCCGCGCGGCTGAGGCCCAGCCCCTGGCCGGGCGTCCGTCCGGTCGAGCCCACCGGTTGAACATCCTCCGGCCCTGCGCCGTCGAGCCTCTCGCGTGGCGCAGGCACCTACTCTCGCCACGGCTTATCCGATCCCAAACTCGTGCTGGGCTGCATCGCCGCCGGAGCTCGATGCGCTCGCGCCCGCGGAGGATTGCTGTACGGCCGCCTGCCCACCCGAGCCCGACGTGAACTCCTTCGAGGCGCTCGACGCGGCAGTGGAGCTCGCAACGCCTGCGGAGCTCACTTCTTCACTCGCGCCTGCCCCCCCGACGGATGCAGCCTTTGCGCTGGGCGACCCCTGCCCGGATGAGGAGGAAGAAGAAGACGTCGAGGATGTGGTCCCCGCGAAGGCGCGCTCGGGCCCGAACTCACGGCTGGCCCTGGCGGCGGGCGTCAGCGCCTGCGTGGACGTCGCCGCGGATGCGGCCTCAGACCGGCCCGACGAGGCGTCTTCGGCACGTAGGACCCCCGACACGCCGCCCGTGAGCAGATAACCGGGCTTCAGCGCATCCGTCGTCGCAATTCGGGCCGTGCTGAGCTCCCGGAGTCTCGCGGAATGGCGCCGGTGAACCGGGGCCTGCCCGCCGAGGTCGTGGACGGGGTTGAGGTCGAGCGCGACACAGCTCGCCCCAACCCCGAGTGCGACCAGGCAGCCGACGGCGAGCTTCGCACCCACGCCGCCCGCCAGCAGCCAGCCACCGCTCGCGGCGCCGGCCCCAGCCCCGGCGGCGCCCGAAGCTGACAGGGCGCCAATGCCAGAGCCCACCTGCGCCCCGGCGCCCGCACCCGCTCCAGCCCCAACAGCACCCGACCCCGCACCGGTCCCAACCGCACCGGCACCCGACCCCGCGCCGACGCCCGAGCCCACGCCGGCGCCGGCCAATCCAGCGAGGGCTCCCGCCCCGAGCACCCCCGGCAGGAACGGCACCGGCAGCACCGCGGCGAGGCCTCGCAGCGAGAGGACATAGGCACGACAGGCGGGGCACTCGCGCCGGTGCGCCATCGCCAGCTGGTAACGCTCTCCCTCGGGGTCGAGGATGCCGAAGGCCAGGCCGCGCATCAGCGAGCCCTGCTCCTCGCACCACCCCCCACCACGGATCGTCTCGAGGAGCTCACCGACCTTGCCCGCGACGCCCGGTCGCCCCGGACCGGGGCCCTCCATCAGCTTGCGCATGCGCTGCTCTGAGATCCCCATTCGCGTGGCCGCCTCCGCGCGTGAGAGCCCCTGCAAGTAGCAGAGCGCCGCGGCCTGCAGCTCGCGCTCGCCAAGACGCCCGCGCAATCCCTCGAACACCTGGCGCAGCCTGATGCGATCGTCGAGCTCGCCGGCGAAATCCTGCTCCTGCGCCGGCTCGCTCTCGCCGCCGCGCGGTCCGTGGGGCGCGCCGACGCCCTCGCTCGGGTAGCTGTGGCGGCGCGAGCGATGCTCCTCGATCGCCCGGCGAAAGGTCACCAGCGTGAGCCAGCCGGTGGGGTTGGCGATCTCCTCGCCCGCGAGCATCGCCGCGTAGAGCCCTTGCCACGCCTGCGCGTAACAGGCCTCCAGATCGCTCGCGTCGAGGCTCACCCCGCTCGCGCGCAGCCGGCCCCGCACCGTTCCGATGACCCTCCCGCGCAGCCCCTCGAACTCCTTGCGCAGCATGCGCTCGGCACGATAGCGACGTACGGTCAATGGACTCACTGTCCAAAAGACTAGGAACTACACGAATTTTGACTCAGTAAAATGTCGCTATTTGCTCAAAACTTGTGGTCGCTGAACCGCTCGATCTGCGCGAGGCTCGTCCCGCGCATGTCCTTGCCCCCGCGCTCGGCCTCATGCCATTGCACGATCCGCTGCAGCGCCTCTCCCAGGTCCCACTCCGCGCGCCAGCCCAGCTCTCGTTCGGCCTTGCTCGAATCGAGCGCCAGATGGCTCGCCTCCGGGGGATTCTCGGCGCCGTCCAGCTCCCACCGCAGCGCGCCCCCCCACAGCGCCTCGAGCCGCTCGACGATCCAGCCCACCGTGCGCGCGTCGCCGTCGCGCGGGCCGAAGTTCCACGCCTGCGCCGCCAGCGGCGATCCGCACAGCTCCTGCGCCAGCAGCAGGTAGCCGCTCAACGGATTCAACACGTGCTGCCACGGCCGCACGGCGTCTGGGTTGCGCACCTTCACCGTTTTGCCCGCCCGCACCGCCCGCACGATGTCGCCGATCAGCCTGTCCTCGCCCCAATCGCCACCGCCGATCACGTTGCCGGCGCGCGCGCTCGCTATCTGTGGGGCGTCCTCCGTGGAAAAGAACGAGCGCCGGTAGGAGGCGGTCACGAGCTCCGCGCATGCCTTCGAGCTCGAATAGGGATCGCTCCCGCCGAGCGGATCGCCCTCCACGAACCGCCGCGATTGATCGCCGGGGTTCTCGTAGCACTTGTCCGATGTGACCACTACCACCGCGCGCACGTCGCCGGCTTCCAGACGCACCGCCTCGAGCACGTTCACGGTGCCGAGCACGTTCACCGCATAGGTCAGCGCCGGATCCCGCAACGAGCGCCGCACCATCGGCTGGGCCGCCAGGTGCAGCACGACCTCGGGGCGTGCCTCGCGCAGCGCGCCGCGCAGCGCCTCGGCGTCGCGCACGTCGCAATCTCGCTCGAGCTCCATCCCCGCGGCGAGACCCGCCAGCTCGTACAGCGACGGCCGCGTCGGCGGGCCTGGCGCCAGGCCGCTGACCCGCGCGCCGAGCGCCTGCAGCCACAACGACAACCATGCGCCCTTGAAACCGGTGTGGCCAGTCAACAGCACACGCCGTCCAGCCCAGAAGTCGGGGTCGATCGGCATGCGGCACGTAGCGTATCTGCTTGCCCGTCATGGGTATCTTGAGCGGATCGAGAGCTCCCCTCCATCCACCACCTCCACCGCGCCCACCCCGCCGCCGTGCGCGGAGATCCTCGGCATTCCGCTGGCGATCTCCCACTATGAGGAGGTGCTCGACTGGATGCAGGCGCTGATCGCCGCCGATCGCCGCGGCTACGTGACCGCTGCGGCGGTCAACCTCGTGATGAAAGCCCAGGAGGAACCGGCGACGCTGCAGGCCACGCTCGGCGCCACGCTCGCGGTCCCCGACGGCCAGCCGCTGGTGTGGGCGCTGCACGCGCTCGGACACCCCCGCGCCACCCGTGTCTACGGTCCCGACCTGATGGCCCATTTCTGCGCGCGAGCCGCCCGCGAGGACATCCCGATGTACCTCTACGGCGGGCGCGACGCGCCCGCCCGCGAACTGCTCGAGCGCCGCCTGCGTGAGCGCTTTCCCGGCATCCGGATCGTGGGTGGCAACTCGCCACCCTTTCGCCCGTTGACGGTCGAGGAGGACGAGCGCGCGCTTGCCGACATCGAGGCCTCCGGCGCACAGGTGGTTTGGGTTGGCACCGGACAGCCCCTGCAGGAGCAGTGGATGCTCCGGGTGCGCCCGCTGCTGTCGGCGCCGCTGCTGGTCGGCGTCGGCGCGGCCTTCGACTTCCACGCAGGCCTCGTCTCCCAAGCCCCGCCATGGATGCAGCGCCACGGCCTGGAGTGGGTCTACCGCCTCTCGCGCGAGCCACGCCGCCTGTGGCCACGCTACGCCCGCTACAACCCTCGCTTCGTCGCCGGCTTCGCGCGACAGTATGCCCGCCATCGGCGCGGACAACGCGGGGACAAGTGAGTCGCGTCCTGCTCACCGGCGCGACCGGCGCGATCGGGACCGCGGTCGTCAGGCGACTGCTCTCCGATCCGGCCTACGAGGTGCGCATCTCCGAGGAGCGACCCGTGCCGCGGTGGATGCGGGAGGGCTGCGAGGTCCACGCCGGCGATCTGCGCGTGCTGGACCAGGCCAGGCGGGCGACCGCCGGCTGTTCACACGTGATCCACCTCGCGGCGAGCGCCGGCGCGGACGCCGGGGCCGACCTGCAGCGCCTGCCGCACACGCTCCTGGAGTTCAACAACGCGCTCCACAACACCGTGATTCGCGCGGCGATCGAGCTCGACGTGGAGCGCTTCACGTACGTCTCCTCCGCGCTGGTGTTCGAACGCGCGAGCGAATTCCCGACGACCGAGGCCCACCTGCCGGACTGCCCGACACCGCTGTCGGCCGCCGGCTTCTCGGAGCTCACCGGCGAGGTCTACTGCCGCGCGGCGCACGAGGAGCACGGCCTGCAGTACACGATCTGCCGGCCGTGCGACCCCTACGGCCCCGGCGGGGCCGCGGCCGGCGAGCCCGGCGTCGCTGCGAACGTCGGGGGCGAGGTCGCGGACACGAACGCGGTCGACAACCTGATCGCACAGGTCCTCTCCGGGCGGCGGCCGCTACGTATCCCCGGCTCGGGCGAGCAGACACGGACGCCCACCCACGTCGACGACGTCGCCGACGGGATCGTCACGGCGATCGGCTCGCCGCGGGGACTGGGCGAGGATTTCAACCTCTCCGCCGCGCGCGAGCTCGCCGTTGCGGAGCTCGCGCGGATCGTCTGGGCGGCATGCGGCGAGGATCCCGTCGACTTCGCGCTCGCGCCTGCGGCGGTGACGGGCGAGGACTCCACCGTGAACGTGCCCCGCCGCCTGCCCTCCGTCGAGAAGGCCCGCGAGTTGCTCGGCTGGCAGGCGCGGATCGAGTTGGAGGACGGGATCGCGGCGACCGTGGAGTCGATCCGGGAACGGGGCTCGATAGGGTCCCTCCCATGAACGCTCAACACTCGCTCTCAATCACCCCCGCCGACACGCGCAGGCCCTCCGAACGGTGCGCGGCATGAGCGCCAAGCCCTCGGCGCTGATCACCGGCGTCACCGGCCAGGACGGCTCGTATCTGGCGGAACTGCTGCTCGAGAAGGGGTACGACGTGCACGGCATGGTGCGCCGGGCCTCGACCGAGAAGTTCGACCGCATCGAGCACATCCGCGACCGCATCACCCTGCACCAGGGCGACTTGCTCGATCAGCGCTCGCTCGTCGACGCCCTGCGCGCCTCGAAACCGAGCGAGATCTACAACCTCGCGGCGATGTCGTTCGTCGCGGTCTCCTGGATCCAGCCGACCCTGACCGCCGAGTTCACCGGCGTCGGCGTCACGCGGATGCTCGAGGCGATGCGCGAAGTCTGCCCCGAGGCGCGCTTCTACCAGGCCTCCTCCTCGGAGATGTTCGGCAAGGTGCTCGAGGTCCCCCAGTCGGAGACGACGCCGTTCTATCCCCGTTCGCCCTACGGCGTCGCCAAGGCGTATGGGCACTTCATCACCGTCAACTACCGCGAGTCATACGACCTGCACGCGACCAGCGGAATCCTGTTCAACCACGAGAGCCCCCGCCGCGGGCTGGAGTTCGTGACGCGCAAGATCACCTGGCACGCGGCGGCGATCAAGCACGGGCTCACCAAGGAGCTGCGCCTCGGCAACCTCGACGCCGAACGCGACTGGGGCTACGCGAAGGACTACGTCGAAGCGATGTGGCTGATGCTCCAGCGCGACACCCCCGAGGACTACGTGATCGCGACTGGCAAAGCCAACTCGGTACGCGAGTGCTGCGAGGTCGCCTTCGACGAGGCCGGGCTCGGTGATTTCGAGCAGTACGTGACGATCGACCCCGCGTTCGTGCGCCCGGCCGAGGTCGACCATCTGATCGGCACCCCGGCGAAGGCCGAGCGCGATCTCGGCTGGGTGCCGCAGACGAGCTTCGAGGAGCTGATCCGCCTGATGACGCGCGCGGACCTCGAGCTGCTCACGCCACGCTGAGCGCAATGGCGGTACCGCTGTTCGATACCTCCGCCCCGCTCGCGGCTCTGCGCGGCGAGTTGCGTGAGGCGATCGAGCGGGTACTGGAGTCAGAGCGCTACATCCTCGGCCCCGAGGTCAGCGCGTTCGAGCGCGAGTTCGCCGATTACTGTGGCGCGGAGCATGGCGTGGGCGTGGCGAACGGCACCGACGCGATCACGATCGCGCTACGCGCGATGGGAGTCGGACCGGGCGACGAGGTGGTGGTGCCGTCGTTCACGTTCTACGCTTCCGCCGAGGCGATCCCGCCGACCGGCGCCACGCCGGTCTTCTGCGACATCGACCCCGAGACCTACTGTATGACGGCCGAAACGGTCCGCGCCGCGCTGACACCGCGCACGAAGGCCGTGATCGCCGTGCACCTATTCGGTAACCTCGCGCCGGTCGCCGAGATCGAAGCGCTCGGGGTGCCGGTGCTCGAGGACGCCGCGCAGGCCGCCGGTTCGATCGCAGGCGACGGCCGGCGCCCGGGAGCGCTCGGGAAGGCGGCGACGTTCTCGTTCTTCCCCTCGAAGAACCTCGGCGCCTTCGGCGACGGCGGCATGATCACGACCTCCGACGAGCAGGTTGCCGAGCGCGCACGCACGCTGCGCTTCCACGGCTCCCACGACAAGGTCACCTACGAGCTGCTCGGCTACAACTCGCGCTTGGACGAGCTGCAGGCGGCGATCCTGCGCGTGCAGCTGCCGCACCTCGACGCGATGGCCGACGGGCGCCGGCGGGCCGGGCGCCACTACGAGCAGGCCGGGCTCGGCGAGCTCTTGAGGCTGCCGCGCGCGACCGCGGGCGCCGAGCCGGCGTGGCATCTGTACGTCGTGGCCGATCCCGCTGTCGAGAAGCTGGAAGACGCGCTCGGCAACGCGGGGATCGGTAACAAGGCCTACTACCGAACCCCGGTGCACCGCCAGGTCGCGATGCGCGCGTGGGGCGCAGGGGTCGAGCTGCCCGCGACCGACGAGGCCGCGCGCACGCACCTCGCGATTCCGATGAGCCCGGTGCTGACGCGCGAGCAGGTCGACGAGGTCGTGGCGGCGGTTCCCCCCGCCGGCT
>Ga0182030_10018108_pt1 | contig 13540 bp, 19 predicted proteins | sample 812S3MmetaG_FD_121299 | JGI IMG/M metagenome (GOLD analysis project Ga0182030, IMG submission 121299) | Permafrost microbial communities from Stordalen Mire, Sweden - 812S3M metaG (Illumina Assembly) | ecosystem: Environmental > Terrestrial > Soil > Wetlands > Permafrost | place: Sweden... | reverse complement strand
GGCGGAAGTGGTTTCGACATTGAACGCGGGCGCGCCGGCGCGCCGGTTGCGGACGCGGGGAAATTATTTCTTCATCCGCACGGCGTTCGCGGCGGGCTGGATCAGCCGGGAGCAGTTCGGCCTGGTTTGTCCCGAACAGCCAGACGCCGCGGCGGCGGTCCCGCCGGCGCAAATTGACTGAATTCCTTGTTCTGATCCTCACCCGCCGATGGCGGTCATCGGACGGCACGGCTGATATTGGTTGCGGAACTGATGCTCCAGCGGCTTCAAGCGCAACGCAGTTTGCAGCAATTCCTTCAACGCGCCGTCGTCCGCGCCGTGCCGCAACGCCGCGCGCAAATCCACTTCGATGTGATTGCCGAGGCAGGGACGAACCTTGCCGTCGGCGGTGAGCCGCATCTTGTTGCAGTTGTCGCAGAAATGCTCGTTCGTCAGCGCGCCGATGAAGCCGACGAGCGCGCCGGTTTGTTTCAGCAAATAATATTTTGCCGGCCCGTGGCCGAGCTTGCGGTCGGGTTGCGGAACCAGTTCATCCCTTTGCGCCAGCAGCCGCATCGCCTCGCCGCACGGCAGAAAATTTTTCTCCGTCAAAACATCCGTCGTCGTCAGCGGCATCAATTCGATGAGCCGCAGCGGCAGGCCGTGTTCGGCGGCGAACAAAACCAGTGGCCAGATTTCCGCCTCGTTCACGCCGCGCATCAGCACGCAGTTCAGCTTCACGCGTTCAAAACCCGACGCCACCGCCGCGCGGATGCCGGCCAGCACGCGCGCCACGTCGCCACCGGTGATGCGGTGGTAAATCGCGGGGTCCAGCGCGTCGAGGCTCACGTTCACCGTGCGCAAACCGGCTTCGCGCAGCGGCTGCGCGAGCGCGGCCAGTTTCATTCCGTTGGTGGAAAGCCCGATGCATTCGACGCCGGGAATTCGGGCCATGGCGTGGACGATTTCCGGCACGTCGCCGCGCACGAGCGGTTCGCCGCCGGTCAGCCGGAATTTGCGGAAACCCAGCCCCGCCGCCACGCGCGCGACGCGCACGATTTCCTGCGCCGTCAAATGGTCCGGCTTGCTTTCCCAGCCCTTGTAACCTTCCGGCATGCAATAGAGACAGCGCTCGTTGCACCGGTCGGTGACCGAGATTCGCAGATAATCAATTTTTCGTCCAAACGGATCCATTTTATTTCTTCTCGTGCGGATTTTCTCCGCGCAAATGCGCCAGTCCTTCGCGGATGGCCGGCGCGAGAATTTCCAGGCACTCGCGCACCGCCGACGGCTTGCCCGGCAGATTCACAATCAAACAGGCGCCGCGCGTCCCGGCCACCGCCCGCGATAAAATCGCCGTCCGCACCTTGGCAAACGATTGCACGCGCATGATTTCGCCAAAACCGGGCAATTCTTTTTCCAGCACCGGTCGCGTCGCTTCCGGCGTCACGTCACGCGCGGAAATCCCCGTGCCGCCGGTCGTGACAACCATATCGCATTTTAGCGCGTCTGCAAACTTCCGCAACGCCGCCGAAATCGCCTCCACCTCGTCCGGCACGATGAGCGATTCAAAAACCGCCCCGCCACCGAGAAATTCACGGAGGACATTTTCAATTTCCGGCCCGCTGCGGTCGGCATAAATCCCCGCCGAGGCGCGGTCGCTGATGGTGAGCCGTCCAATTTTCATAAAAGTTCACGCCGTGCGCGATAGCGTCTTGAACTGCGGCAGCCCTCTGCCGCTTTGAAATCGGCCGCGCGCAAGATAAAAGCGCCAGAGGGCTGGCGCACTCCAAAACCTGGCGGAACCATGAGCAATTTATTCCGCGTCATGTTTCTCCTTGTTCACCACGCGGATGCCTTCGATCCGCATCGTTTTGTCCACGGCTTTGCACATGTCGTAAAGCGTGAGCGCGGCCACGCTCACGCCGGTCAGCGCCTCCATTTCCACGCCGGTTTGCGCGCTGGTTTCGGCGGTGCAAACAATTTCAATCGCCGCGCTCCGCACTTTGAATTGAATCTCGACATGGTTCAGCGGCAGCGGATGGCAAAGCGGAATCAATTCCGCCGTTCGCTTGGCCGCCTGGATGCCGGCGATTTGCGCCACCGTCAAAACGTCGCCTTTCGGCAGCGCGTTTCCTTTGAGCGCGCGAATTGTCGCCGGAGCGCAAACCAGTTTTCCCGTCGCCACCGCGCGGCGGCGCTGAACCGGCTTGTGCCCGACGTTCACCATGCGCGCCGCGCCCGCCGCGTTGAGATGCGAAAATGTTTTTTTCATTCGTGGCGGCCGACGTTAGCCGGCGCATTTTTTAATAGATTAGAGCGGACTCACGTCCGCTGCTACGAATATTTAAGCGGCAAAAAATCCACTTCCGCACCGGTTTCAACCGAACCGCGATTTGCCGGCACGCGCACCAGCGCGTTCGCCAACGCGAGACAGGCCACGTTGCCGGAATTCGCCCACGCCAGCGGACGCAACCGCGCGGTCGCGTCCGGGCCGATATCCAGTTTTGCCGGCCAGAGCGTTTCACGCGGACATGGCTTTTCATCCAATTTTTCAGCGAGCTGGCCATGCAAATATTTCGGTGGTTCGCCGCCGGTCAAACCCGCCAGCGCAGAGGCTACGGCGAAATGGAAACAAACGAAGTGCGACAGCGGATTTCCCGGCAGTCCAAACGCCACGCGCGCACCGTTCACGCCGAAAATCAATGGCCGGCCGGGACGCAAATTGATCTGGCTAAAGACGATTTCAAAGCCGAGCGATTCCAGCAGCGCGCGGGTGAAATCTTTTTCGCCAACGCTCGCACCGCCGGAAACCAGAAGAAGGTTGAAGGTTGAAGGTTGAAGGTTGAAGGTTTCAATCAACTTTTTTGCCGCCTCAAAATTTTCCGGCAGATGATTTTGCGTCACGTCGCACGGAATGTTTCGCAGCAGGCCGCGAATCAGAAACGAATTGCTGTCCCGGATCTGTCCCGGCTTCGGCGTTTGGTCTGGCGGAATAATTTCGTCGCCGGTCGTGAAATGAACGACGCGCAATCGCGGGCTGACAAGCAGATTCACATTTCCCGCCGTTGCCAGCAACGCCAGCGCGCCGGCGTCCAGTTTCGCGCCGGCTCGCAGCAACGGCTCGCCCGCGCGCAAATCTTCGCCGCGAAAACTGATGTTCGTCGCCGTCTCACGGCGCACAATGCGGATTTGGTCGCCCGTGCGCTCGACATTTTCCTGCATGACCACGCGCAGGTTTTCACACGGCAGCGACGCGCCGGTTGCCACGCGCACGGCTTCGCCGGGTTTGAGTTGGCGCGGCTTCCAATCGGCGGCATGAATTGTGTCCACGATTTGAAAATTTGCCGAGTCGTCATTTGCCAAAATCGCGCAGCCGTCGCGCGTCGAACGGTCAACCGGCGGCAAATCCTCCGGCGCGCAAATCGTTTCGCGCAGCACGCGGCCAAAGGCCTCCGCCAGCGGCGCGCGCACGGCGGGCAGCGGCTGGCAACTTGAACTGATTTCTGAAACCGCTTCGTCGAGCGAACGGAGCGCGGCCGTCCCAGCCGCGGCGCGCCTGGCATTTCCCGGGTGCAGCGGCTGGGACAGCCGCGCTTCTCCGGCAATCGCGCGCCGTTTCCAAATCGGCACATCCCGTTTGAGTTGGTCCATGAACTCGGCAAGCAGCGCGATGGCTTCGCGGCGATGGGGCGATGCCACGCCCACGTAAATCGCCGTGTCGCCAACGGGTATGACGCCGACGCGATGAATCACTTTTGCGGCAATGCACAGGTGCCGCGTGGAAATTTCTGTCAGCAACCGCCGGATTTCGCGTTCGGCCATTTCGGGATAGGCTTCGTATTCAAGCGCGGAAATGGCCTGTCCGTTTTCCCCGCCGCGCACGACGCCGCGAAATTCAAGCCACGCGCCAGCCATGCCAAGACGCGCCGGTGGCGGAATTTTTTCCGCAATCGGTCCGCGCGTGAGTTGGAATTCAATTTCCATTCAAATTCAAAATGATTTTATCCGCCCGACACCGGAGGAATCAACGCGACTTCATCCGTGCTGGAAAATTGCGCGCCGGGCGCGGCGTATTCCCAATTCCGCGCGAGCCGCACGCTGGCGCGATGCGCGGCGAGTTTCGGAAATTGCTTCAGCAATTCCGACCAGAACATTTCCACGTCCAGCGGTGAATCCACGGCGAGTTCGGCTGAATCGCAGCCGGTCACGTCTTTGAGTTGGGCAAAAAACAGAATGCGCATGGCTGGTGAAGTTTCAGGCCGCGGCGGCTTCCATCAACAATTTTCCGCCGGCAAAAATCAACACGCCCGCCAGCACGCGGCTGAAGGTGACGCTGCTCCAGCGGCGCGCGCCAAAATGCGTGCCGAGGAGCGCGCCGATGACGGCGGGCAGGGTGAGCCAGAGCAGCGGCCCGGCGTGCGTGACGGCGTGCCAGCCCGCGCCGGCGAGTCCGCTGATGGAATTCACCACGATGAACCCCGCCGCGATGCCACCGGTCGTTTTCGGTTTGACCCAGCGGAACAGATACAGCAGCGGACTCAAAAAAACGCCGCCGCCGATGCCGGTGAGTCCCGCGAGAAACCCCAGCACCGCGCCGACGAGCAATGCGACCGGCAAAAAACATCTTCGCACGGCGACATCATCCGTCTGCCAGCGCGAGCGGAAAAGCAAAATCAATCCCGCGACCGACAGCACCGCGCCGAGGACGATTTTGTAAGTTTGCGGGCTGACGTGGATTTTGCTGCCGAGATACGCAAAGGGAATGGAAGCCAGGGCGAAGGAGAGAAAAATTTTCCAGTCGAAAAGGCCGGCCTGGTAAAAGCGCCAGAACGGGATGCCGGCGACATAAATGTTGACGATCAGCACCGCCACTTTGGCGGAAGCTGGCGCGATGCCGATGAGGGCGAGCGCGGCGAGATAACCGGTCGCCCCGCCGTGACCGACCGAGGAATAAAAAAACGCCACCGCAAAAACGGCAGCAAGCAAAATGAGCCAATGACTGGCGTCAAGTTCGTGCATGATCAGCGAATGGGTGCGATCCCCGCGCCGGCATCGTTTCAGAACCGCCATGTCCGGTCAAGGACAGCGAAATTGTTCGCGCTGGTTCCGCCGCGTTTGGGAAATGAAATTTTCTGCTTGAAAGAAAACAGATTTGCTCTAAATTTAACTCATGATCAATCGAAATCAGACATCGTCGCGTGGCTTCACGCTCATTGAACTGCTCGTCGTCATCGCCATCATCGCCATTCTGGCGGCGCTGCTGCTGCCGGCATTGGCATCGGCCAAGGAACGGGCCAACCGCGCCAGTTGCTTGAGCAATGCCAGACAATTGGTGTTGGGCTCCAATCTCTACGCCACGGACTATACGGACATTTTGCCTCCAGTGAATCTCGGCGGCACTCACTCTTATAATGAAGTTGAGGCGGAACATCTTGGCCGCTATATCTACACCGATCCAGGTGCTGCTGCCGGGGTAAAAGTCCCCAAAACGATAACGGTCAACTACGCCTTTCAAAATCTGGGGTTTTTGTATCCCTTGAACTACATCGGCGATGGAACGGATTATTTCTGCCCCAGTTACAATGCAAAACCCAATTCATTTCTGGGAGCACAGGAATATTCCCCGTTATTGAGCACGGATGCGGCCAACGCAACTTATGGCACGAGCGCCGGAGACGTCCGCTCCTCTTATTGCTGGAATCTTTGGGCCAATTTGAACAGCCCCTACCCAAGGCTTTATCAGAAAATTTCCGACTTCAAGGGTGTAAAATGCCTGTTGAACGAGTTTTTCATTACCACCGGGGGGACCAGTTCTGCCAATGCCACGGTGAATCCGCAGACAATGGCGCATGACCGCACCCGCACATTGGTCGTGGCCTATTCCGATTTTAGCGTTCAGGGCATAAATGTTACTCCCAAAATGATGACGGATGCATGGGAGGCGTCATTGAGTGGAAATCTTGGATGGGGGTCGTCCTATAATACCGCGAACACTCTTGGCGCGTTGCTACAGGACATCGAAGCGGCGCATTAAAAATTTACCGGGTTTACTTGATTGTTGGGTGCTTGCGGGATAGTTTTATCCGACAAAATGAAGAACCGTGTCAACGCTTCGCCGCGTGGCTTTACGCTGATTGAACTGCTCGTCGTCATCGCCATCATCGCCATTTTGGCGGCGCTGCTGCTGCCGGCATTGGCGCAAGCCAAGGAAAAGGCCAAACGGACGCAATGTGTCAGCGGGCTGCGCCAGATGTATCTCGGTTGCACGATTTATGCCACGGACAGTGATGATTGGTATCCCATATGGGGAGGGTTGCCAACCCCCTATAACAACCGCGCCAAGAATGTGTTGACCACCGCCAATGGACTGGGGAATTACATACGCTGGATAGTTTTTGGCGGGCCGGTAAATGGCGGACATATTGCACAAAATGTGACGACCATCAATGCCCAGGGCGCGAATTTTGACAACCTTGGCTACTTGTATCCGGCAAATCTGGCGGGTGACGGGCAGATTTTCTTTGACCCCAGCTATCCTCCCGGGTCGGCATTGTCCGTGGATCAATATTCCAGCGCCGGAAGCTTGAGCTACGGTGACGTCAACAACGCCGGCGGCGTGCGTTGCAGTTACACTTACAACCCCATGGTTGACGCGAACGGCCTCCGGGTTTTTCAGAAAGCCAACCAGGTGAAAGGACGCCGCACTTTTATCATGGACTACATTGACAGCCAGATGACCAATCCCGGTTACTTTGCTCATTACAAGTCCAAAGGGTGGGAGATGGCTTTTACCGATGGTTCGGTGGCTTTCAGCCGGCCTGATGGTGCAACTTATGCCCTGATTTCTGGCGGGCGCCCGACCGACATTCAGGATTTGAACAATTATTTTCTGCCGATTCTCGAGGCGGACGCAAATTAGCGCCGCCGGTTCGTGTCCTGTCCGGCTCGGAAATCCGCGTCCAAAGATGTTGGCTTTATTCCGGCTTGACAAATTACATGACATGGCGGATCGTGGCTTTATGACGGCAAAGCACATTACCTTGACGGACCCGGTGGCGGACATCATTCAGGCGGAAATTTCCGCCGGACGCTACAAAGATATTTCATCCGCATTGAACGACGCGGCTTGGAATTATTTCATCGGTGCACCCAGCCCTTTTACTGAATACGGTGTGACGCCGGAACAGGTGGAGAAGAGCGCCGCGGCGGATTTGGCGGCAATCAAGGCGGACCGCAAAAGCGGAAAGTTGGCGCCATTGTGAACATCTATCAACGCCCGGCGTTTCTCCGCGCAATTAAAAAACTGCCTCCTAAGGAACAGGAACTTGTGCGGCAGCGCGCCCGCCGCGCGGCGGAAATAATCGGCCATCCGCATTTGCACAGCGGCATTGGCTTGCGCGCCTTTGGACGCTACCGGGAATTTCGGGCGGGCTTGAATCTTCGCTGCCTGTTTCTCCTGGAAGGCGGAGACATGCACTTAATCATCGTCGGCAGCCACGATGAGATTTCAACTTACGTCAGGAACAACGGTTAAAACAATTCCCCGCTCATCTCCGCGCCGCTCTCGCGGTTGTAGCCAATGAAGCTGCCGCGCGGCAACTCCGCCACGCGATCCACGCCGCGAAAATACGGACGCACGGCGTCCAGTTCGCCCGGCTCCGTGGTGTTGAAGCAAGCCCATTCCGTCACTTCCGCCCGGATGTCCCGGTGATAGTCGCGCGGATGCTGGGTTGACGAAAGGAGTTCGAGATTTTCCGAACGGCCCATGCGCGCGATCTTTTCCAACTCCGCCGGCAGACTTTGCGCGTCGGCGAAATGCCAGAGTTCGTCCACGTAAAAAACTTTCTTGCCCGGCCCGCGCCGGCTGACTTCAAAACACCAGTGGCAGAACCAGCGGAGGGCGTCGCGCTGGCGCTCATGGAACATGACGCCGGGATTGAACATCACCCAGCGAGTGGGCACCGCCGCCTCGCATTGAGCAGCAGTGCCACAAGGCGGAAGGCCGAGCCGTTGCGATGTCTCCAATTTCCAGTCGAAGATAAAAACGTTTAATGAGGCTGTCCAGGCGGCGGCGCTGTTCGCGGCTCATCGGCAGGCGCGGCGGGGCCATAAAAGGTCCGCTCATAACAACGTCTTTCCTTTGCTGGGGTGAATGGAGACTTCCCGGCGGATCGCCTGGCGCGTGGCCAGTTCAATCCGCTCCAAAAACGACAGGCCGACGCGCGTGAATCCCTGTCCGCGCGTCTGCCCGGCAATTTCCAGGGCCGTCTGTTTGACCTTGGCGCGGTTCAAATGCGGCGTGGGGTTGATATGCTCGCTCACAGATCATCCTCCCAAATAAAGGCGACGGCCCAGGCGACCAGCCCGGCAAAGGCGCACACAATCGCCACCACGCCCGGCCCGTGCCTTCGGTGCAGGTCAAGCGTTGCAATCATTTTGTGCCTTGAGGTGCAGCAGGGGTGAACACTTGGCGGTGCGATTAACATCCAGCGCGCGATTGATGGTGTCAGTGGTTTCGCCCGGCCGTAATTCGGCGTTCTTGACCGCGAAGTATTGCGAGAGCGCAATCTCCACGATCCGCGTTTGGTTGATGTTCGTCTTTTCTGACTCGCGGCGGAGAATCCGATCCAGCTTTGCAGGCAGTCTTAAGCTTCGAGGAATTTTGTATTCGCGTTTCATTGTGCAGACTGTATCTACACGCCTACCAATGCACATTAAAAACATACTTGTGTAGATACAAACTCTCTGTTATGCTTGTATCCGTTATGAAAAACGAACAAAAGAAAATCCCTCGCAACTTCCGGTTGAACGCCTCAATTGATGCAGAGTTGCGTCGTCAGAGCCAAGTAACGGGCATATCCGAGACGCAAATCATTGAGGACGCGCTTCAGGAGTTTCTTTCTGCGGGCAACCGGCGGAAGTTAGAGGCGGCGATAAAAAAGCTGAAAATGGAGCGAGCGAAGGGATTCGAACCCTCGACACTCACGTTGGCAACGTGATGCTCTACCAGGCTGAGCTACGCTCGCTTCCAAAGGCAGATTACGAAAATTCTCCTGAATTGCAACCTTGATTTTCCAATCAGGCGGCGGCGGGCGGCTTGTCCACATCTGCGCTCAAAGTCATGCGGATGACCTTGATCGTTCCGTAAACTTGATGCGTTTCGGAAATAATGCCACTGCCCCGTTGGCTATGGCGGGCAGCCCGTTCCTTTCTCCCACCACGCTACGGATGACGACAAGCGTTTGCGCAACCAAACCGTCCGCCGGCGCAAACCAAATATATGGGCTTTGATTGAAGATTGTCCATCGTGCTAGACTTGCCCGCGTGAGCAACGTTTTTTACGCGCCCGGCGAACCGCGCGCCGCGAAGGTCAACGACCTCTTTGCCGCCATTGCGCGCCGCTACGATTTGCTCAACGACCTTCAGAGCTTCGGCCTGCACCGCCGCTGGAAACGCCGCGTCGCCGAACTGGCCGCTGCGGAACCCGGCGCCCGCGCCCTCGATTTGTGCTGCGGCACCGGCGACATCGCCTTCGCCCTCGCGCATCGCGGCGCGGAAACCATCGGGCTCGACTTCAGCCCGCAAATGCTTGAAGTCGCGGCGGCGAGAAGCCGGAAGTCGGAAGTCGGAAGTCAGAAAAGAAATCCGCAATTCATGCAGGGCGACGCGCTGCAAATTCCGTTTCCCGACAATTCGTTCGACATCGTGACCGTCGGCTACGGGCTGCGGAATCTGGCGAACTGGGAGCGCGGCCTGGACGAAATGTTCCGCGTGGCCCGGCCAGGTGCGCGGCTCATTGTGCTGGATTTCGGCAGGCCGGTGAACGCGCTCTGGCGTAAAATCTATTTCATGCATCTGAAAATTTCCGTGCCGTTCATCGGCTGGATGTTCTGCGGCAACGCCCGGGCCTACGCCTACATCCTGGAATCGCTGAAACATTATCCGGCGCAACTGGCCGTGGCCGAAAAAATGCGCAAATTAAATCTCGCAAACGTCCGCATCTTCGGCCTGCTCGGCGGCGGGATGGCGATCAACTACGGCGAGAAACCGCCGTAAAACTGGCGGCGGGGCGAGAGGTCAGCAAATCCAGCCAACGAGCATTTCCGTGGCGCCATTACTCACAATCGCTCCTGACCTTTTTCAAAAGTTCATCCAGTTTTTCGATGACCGTAATTGTCTTGTCCATCCCGGCAAAAAGTTCTTGCAAATACTTGCGCTCGAATTCCCGGCTCCGCTCGTCGCGCCAGTGATTCTTGGTATCCTCCCATTTGAGCGCAAGCTCCTTGGCGGCGCCAAGCAACCGGCCTTTGCTGCCGACCGCACTCATGTGGCTTTCCCTCCCGATTCAGCGCCGGGTGCGGCGGCTGTGGTGCCGCCGCCGGCAGGCGTGCCGGCCTCGGCGTAAGCATCCAGCGTCCGCACCACCTGCGCCAGATACGCGACGGCCTTGGGCATTTCCGCGGTCAAAAAACCGTGCAATTGCTCCACCTCCTTGAGCAGCGGCGCCGAACGATTTTCCAGTTCCCGGTCCCATTTTTTTAATTGCGCGAGTTTTTCCTCGGCGGCGCGGACGGCGTGTTGCGCGCGATGGACGGCCATGATTTGCAGTGACGTGGACTCCTGAAACTGCGAAAGCCGCGCGCTGAACAATTCCTGCTGCGCCTGTTCCAGCTTTTTGCTCCGGATGCGCCGCTCATTTTCCCAGAACCGCCGCTGGTCATTTTGCAGCCAGAGTCGCGTGCGCGTCATCTCGCCAGAAACCTCTTCCAGCGCCGGCCGCGCCTGGCTGGTGAATACAATCAACGCGGCGCGAAACAGATCAATCGCCTCGACGGATGTGATTTGGGCTTGGCCGGCCATCAGGGACAAATGGATGAATGGATTGATGGATAAATGGATTGTTGGCTGGAAGGCGCGCAGTCATGCGGGAGAACCCAGTCATCCAGCAATCCACTAATCCAATAATCCGGGTTTTTATTCATCGCTGGTGCAGATATTCCTCGATGCGCTGGGCTTTTCTCAAGAGATAGGGCGTGTGCTCCTTGGACAGCTCGACAAATTTTTTGAGCGCCTTCATCGCCGTCTTGAATTCATCGGCGAACTTCTCGTGTTCCTGGTCCTGCCAGGTGTCGCTCAACGCGCCGAAGCGCGCCTGGAGCATCACCAGCCGGTTTTCGAGGTCGGTGTTGAACCGCTGCAACTCGTCCGCAAACCGCCGGACTTTTTCCGGATCCATGATTGCCTGTGCCATAGTGTGACCTTTCGTTGATGTCTGCCGCGATGCATCATCGTCCATCAGCGCATGAGACGCCAACACAAAACTTGCCCCGCCGCCGCCGCGCCGAATACCCTGCGTGCCATGCGGCTGCTTGACCGGTATCTGTTCCGCGAACTGTTCACGCCGATGGCTTATTGCCTCGGCGGCTTTCTGATTTTCTGGATTTCCTACGACCTGTTCACGGAGCTGGATGGTTTGCAAAAGCAAAAGCTGCATTTGCTGGATGTGCTCGCCTATTCCGCCGCGAAGACGCCTGAATTTCTGGTGACAATCCTGCCGGTGGCGCTGCTGCTGGCGCTGCTTTACACGCTCACGAATCATGCGCGCCACAACGAAATCACCGCCATGCGCGCGGCGGGCGTCAGTTTGTGGCGGATTTGCGCGCCTTATTTTGCCGTCGGCCTCGCCGCGAGCGCCGTGTTGTTTGCGTTGAATGAATCGCTGGTGCCGCGCAGCAATGATTGGGCGGACAGGATTTTGCACCGGTATGTCCCCAATCCAGATGACGTCGCAACGCTAAACGGGCAACGCGGCGAGTATTTTAACGCGCGCGCCCGCCGAACATGGTATTACACGGAATTTCACGTCAAAACCGCTGTGATGATCGGCCCTAATCTAAATGTAAGCTGGCCTCTGGCGGACGGCAAATGGCGGGAAGTGACGGCGGAGCGCGCGGCGTTCACCAACGGCGTGTGGACTTTTTTTGAGGCGACCAGCAACGCGCAATTGACAGTCAAAGGCCCCTTGATGCCAATACTCGCCACCAATGTCTTGTCCATGCCGCAATTCAAGGAAACGCCAAAAGACATGGAGCGCGACATCCGGTTCAGCAAATACGAGCGGCTTAACTCGCGCAAATTGAACATTCCGCTGGTGGAGCTTTGGTTGTATTTGCAGGCGCATCCCGATTTGACTCCTGACAAGGCAAGCAAATGGCGGACTAAATTTGACGGGCGCCTGGCCGCGCCGTGGACGTGCCTGGTCGTGGTGCTCATCGCCATCCCGTTTGGCGCGGCATCGGGGCGGCGCAATTTGTTTTTCGGCGTGGCGGGCAGCATTTTCATCTGCTTTGGATTTTTTGTGGTCCAGCAGTTCGGCCTCGCGTTCGGTTCCGGCGGTTATTTGCCCGCGTGGCTGGCAGCCTGGCTGCCCAATCTGGTTTTCGCCGGAATGGGATTGTGCCTGACCGCGCGTGTGCGATGAAATTGTGAACGACGAACTTTCAGAACTGGCCTTGCGCCACGAGCGATTGAAGTTGCTCTACCAGGTGGGCAACGTCATCCACTCGACGCTGGAGCCGCAGGAGGCTCTTCAGTTGATCGTGAGCGAAGCTGTCCGGCTCATGGGCGCGTCGTCCGGCTCGGTTGTTCTCATCAATCCCACGACAGGCCTTCTGGAGATTCACGCGTCGCAAAATCTGCCGGCTGCGGCAATGAAGCTGAAGTTGCGCGTCGGCGAAGGCATCACCGGCTGGGTCGCCCGCACCGGCAAACCCGCGCGCGTGGGCAACGTCAAGCAGGATCCGCGCTACGTTGCGGCGCGGCACGGCGTCGAATCGGAACTGGCCGTGCCGCTCGAAGTCGGCGGTGAAATCCGCGGCGTGCTGAACATGGACTCGGATCGGGCGGATGCGTTCAGCGCGGACGATCAGGAGTTGCTTCAGGAACTGGCGGTGCAAGCGGCCAAGGTGATTCACAACACGTGGCTTTACGAACAGTTGCGGCTGAAGGCGGGATTGTTCGAGTCGCTGGCCAGCGTGAGCCGCACCATTAATTCCACGCTGAATCTCGACGAGGCGCTGCGTGCCATCACGCGCGAGGCGTGCGTGCTCATGCGCGCGCGGATGTGCTCACTGATGATGCTGGACGAAAGCCGCGAGTGGCTCGATTTGCGCGCCAGCCACGGCGCGGGCGAGGCGTATCTGAAAAAGCCGCGGTTGAGCGTCGAAGAAAGCGTCCTCGGCGTCGTGGTGCGCCGCAAAAAGCCGATGCAGGTTGAAAACGTCCAGACTTCCAACCGTTATCAAAATGTCAAACTGGCGAGACGCGAAGGATTAATTTCTCTGTTGAGCGTGCCGTTGCTTTTCGCCGGCCGGGTCATCGGCACATTGAACGTCTACACCGGGCAGCCCTACAATTTTTCCAACGAGGAAATCCGCATCCTGGGCGCGCTGGCGGAATTGTCCGCGATTGCGATTGAAAAGGCGCGGCTTTACGAACGGGTTGTGGACGTGGAGGAGCAGTTGCGGCGGAACGAAAAACTGTCCGCGCTCGGCCTGCT
>Ga0182030_10018104_pt1 | contig 13541 bp, 21 predicted proteins | sample 812S3MmetaG_FD_121299 | JGI IMG/M metagenome (GOLD analysis project Ga0182030, IMG submission 121299) | Permafrost microbial communities from Stordalen Mire, Sweden - 812S3M metaG (Illumina Assembly) | ecosystem: Environmental > Terrestrial > Soil > Wetlands > Permafrost | place: Sweden... | reverse complement strand
TTTTTTTTTAATAATATAAAAATTATATGTTTTTCTATTAGTTTATTTTAATGGCTTCTAGTATTGTTATATAGTAGAAAAATGATTTAATTTTAAAAGTATCAAATTTATTAAATAACATTAAAATTTACTTTATAAAAAAGTATACAAAATATAAAGTATTAAAGATCTAATGTAAGGATTGATCAAGAGGAAATCAAATTAGTCTGTGTTAAATCGATTCGAAAATACGGAGTAGTCCTATAATCTACACCTCATCAAACTTGATAACCCTATTCTTCACTACAGTGACCAAATTATGCGTCCTTTCTCTTCCCCGTCTCTTCCCCATGACTCGTCGTTGCAGCAACATGGACACTGCCTCCTTTCTCCACATTCGAGTCAATATTCCTAATATCATCTATCCGGCCTCCTGAATATGTAATTGCTTCAATCTTATCCGCAGACGTCTCTCTCTCACCAGCAGCAACAGCATCGACCTCTCCAAAGAGGGCGTCCATCCTTTCCAATGAAATACCTTTGGTCTCAGGAAGAATAAAAATGACGGAAACCTGTTGAATAGATCAGATTAGCACGATTGAATGAGAAGAAAGGAGGGAGGAGGAGGAGTGGGGCTGAGCGTACCAAAGCAACGACATTCAACGCAAACAAAAACCAATAGCTCTTTCCCCCAACCTCGGCATTAAACCTCGGCCACGGCTGCGTCAGCGCAAGCAAGCAGATCGTCTCTCCCAAAAGCGATAGGCCAAACGCCTTATCTCTAACTTCCTGTGGGAAGATCTCCGAAGCAATAGCCGGTGTAATCGGTCCGTTAGACCAGCAGTACGTTAAGCCAACAATGAAAAGCATAGCGATCTCTACTACAGCTGCGGGCTTGTTGTTGTTCTTTGGATAGCTGGTTGTGAGACAAGAGAGAATGAGAAGAGCAAGACTTTGGATCGAGAAGCCTGCGATGAGCAGTGGTTTTCTTCCAAATCTGTCGACAGTGAATGTATTGACGAGCACGATGACCAATTGCAGCGCAGCCTGGATGCCGTTGATAGCCAGAGCTTGGTGTCCGGCGTTCCAGCCTAGAGACTCGTAGATCAGCGCTGCATACATAGTGAGTGCGGCAATCCCGCCAAATTGCTGCAGAGCCATGGCATAGAAGCCGTATGCAAGACGTTTGCGCATGCCCGCGGAGGTAAAGAGACCCACATAGCCGACCTGGAAACGCTTGCGGTATTCGTGCGAAGCGATCAGCTCGTGGAACTCGACGCGAATACGCTCATCTTGAATACTTCCAGACCGAAGCTTAGCGAGGCTTTTGAGGCAAAGTTCCGGTTGCTCTGGATTCTTTTCAAGAAGCCATCGGGGAGACTCAAGATAGAAAAAGGAGATTGCGACGAAGGTGAGACCAATGGGGATTTGGACGATGTTCGACACACGCCAGGCAATATTGTATGGAGAGCTGTGGAAAGACATCCCATAACCAGTCCAGAAAGCGATGAATGTCCCAAGTTGGTAGCCAAATTGGGAGACCGTGCCGACGAAACTTCCTCGAAGCGAGCGAGGGGCACACTCGGCGACGTACAGATTGGTAGCGATATAGACACATCCAAAGCCAAGACCGCTGAAAGCACATTAATTGGTCATTTCTGTCACACATAACTGAACTTACGTGATGAGACGACCGACCAGGAGAACAGCATAGGTGTTTGGAACAACTTGAATGACGCTACAGCTTTATTAGAGCAGAGCCTGCTGGGGGTTGCCAGAGTCACTCACACTCCAATACACATCACCAAGATAGAAATTCTAAGCGCCCATAATCTTCCAAGCCAATTTGCGAGTGAGCCGCCAATGAACAGTTGTGCAAGACCTGGAGTTCGTTAGCACGACAAAGATCAATATCTAGAAGCGGTCTGCGAAATCGCTTAAGATGAATTCGAAGTTTTGTGATGTTGCAAGTAATTAAATCCAGGATTCACCAGTTGTTGCCCAAGGAATTGTGGCTATGACACCAGAGCGGGTGGTGTCAACAGCGTAGTAGGCAGTAAATTCTTTATCCGCCAAAATGACAGTCATAATACCAGCATCATAGCCATTAAAGCAGGTACTGAAGACCATACCATACAGCATAAGAGCTGCAAAGCGGTCCTCCTTGGGAAGGAAGGTCTGCAAGAAACCCATTTTGAAGGAGTTTGTCGGAATTCAAGTCAATGCTTGGAGATAAAGCTGCTCAAGCTGCATCCCTTCTTTTTTACTTTCTTTGCGACAATCATATACTTCTTGGAGACCCCACATGGAGAGCAAGCGGTCAGATTATTTGAGGGTGTATTTGGCGTCCGGTGGGTTGTGATTCTCTGGGGATGTGTGGACGAACGGAGTGCGGGGTAGCGCGTTGAGACAGCGTTGTGTGTGGGGGTTAGGCAGTGGCGACATTGCTTACCGCTCCCCGTCCATGTAAAATCCTATCTAGAATTCAAAATAAAACACGGTGAAACATTTTACTCGAACTGGAATTCACAAAAATCTGACAGAGTTTTGCATCAAAAAGAACCTTAGTTCAGGTGGTAAACCGGACAGAATGTCGCCTAATCTATCTGGTGATAAAGTAACAGCTACCCGAGCATTAAAATTTCCACCGGGGATGGCACTTATTAGTTTCCGGAGGGGGCGGAGAACCTGGGCAAATCACCGGCCAGCCTCGTCCCGTCCGCAATGGCTTGCATATTTTAAATGTAAGGTACATGAGCGGGATAATTTTCTAGCCTTCCAAAAACGCCATCCTCGGTTTGACATCATATGAGACTGTTGAGCTGAAGTTCAAAAGCTTGGAAACATTTGAAGTGTGTTTTGACCGTCTGCAATTCTGCATCGAAGTCTCAGCCATGGCGTATCCTCAAAACTCTTTCTCGAATACCTCGTTCACAGACCCGAGTTTCATCAGCCGACGTCGTCAAGTTGTATATGCGAATACTTTGTTGTACCAATTGAACGTCCTAAAGACGACAGGTAGATACGATGCTTTCAAGCTCAAATGGCACCCATCGTATACCGACAAACCAAACGTCTGGCCAGTACCAAATCATTTGTTTTGGGATTCCGACGTTGCAAAATGGATTGAGGGCGCCTGCTATTTTTTGGAGTGGCAAAATAATGCAGAAATCGATGGAGCTGTGAGGGAGCTCGTGGGTATGATTCGTGAGGCACAACAGGAGGATGGATATCTTAATATCCATTTTACTGTAGTAGAGCCAGAGAAGAGGTTCACAAACCTTCGAGATCTTCATGAACTGTGAGTATCCCACTTTTCAAATGCATTTACAGGAGTGACCGTGACCTCAGGTACAACGCTGGCCACCTGATTGAAGCCGCACTTGCACACAAGCGATGTTACCAGAATGATCTTTTGATGGAGCCAATTCTCAAATATGTCAATTTGCTTTGCAAGACTTTCGGGCCAGGTCCTCTGCAGAAACATGGCTATCCCGGCCATCCAGAAATCGAATTAGCTTTGCTTCGTTTATATGAAAGAACCGAACAACATGAGTATCTAGCTTTGGCTCGATACTTCATAGAAGAACGTGGGAATCCGGAAGGAGACAAAGGCCGGCATTATTATGATGTGGAGGCAGAGGCCAGAGGAGATCGGGAGAATGAGAGGCCGGATTACTGGCCAAAGAACCAGAGCTACTGGTGAGTCTGAAACCGGTGACTCTCTTTGAGACTGACACTTGCACGAACTCAGGTACCAACAAGCGCACAAACCAATAATCGAGCAAGAAACTATAGAAGGCCACAGCGTGCGGGCTATGTATCTGCTCGCAGCAGTTGCTGATCTCGTTCGTTTGGAGCATACGGGCTCTAACGCCTCGAAGCGGACAGCTCTTGAGCGGCTGTGGAACAACATGGTGGATAAGAAGATGTACTTGACAGGAGGAATTGGCGCACAGAAACAATGGGAGGGATTTGGAATTGACTACTTCCTGCCATCAGGGACTGATGAGGGTGGATGCTATGCAGAAACTTGCGCAGCCATTGGAGTCATGATGCTTGCTGAGAGGCTCTTACAGGTAATTCTATAAAATGAAAACGCACCACAACAAACTAAAGCTAGCAGATAAATTTGGATGGGAAGTATGCAGACATAATGGAACTCTGCTTCTACAATGCTGTCATGACAGGCATGTCAGCCAAAGGAACCCAGTTCACATACTTCAACCAACTGGCATCCAGCGACACGGACTTGTCGAAGAGAGCAGAATGGTTTACTTGCGCCTGCTGTCCCCCAAATGTGGCCAGGCTTCTGGGTTATATTGGAGGATATCTCTGGAGCTATAAGACAGACGAGGAGAAAGATGCAGCACAAGTGAACATCCACATGTACTCTGCAGCTCAACTTTCGATATCAGTTGGCAGTAAGACGGTTAAAGTTGAGCAAAAGTCAAATTGGCCTTGGGACGGCAAGATAAATTTCAGTCTCCAAAATCCGTCAGATGTATCAACAACGATCAAACTTCGAATTCCTAGCTGGGTCGGCATGTGGACAGTGAGCCTCTCTGAACAAAGTCTGAGCTTGTGCTAATAAATTAGCTCTTACCCAGCCTGTCCGGCGCTCGTTCCGAGAAAGGATACCTCACGCTCCCTCCGAAATGGCTGAAGGAGAATCCAACCTTCGAACTGGATATGTCGCTGAAGCCAAGATTCGTGTCCCCCCATCCTTACACAAATCAAGATGTCATAGCACTTGCCCGAGGACCGTTGGTATATTGTGTTGAGGATTTCGACAATCCCTGGGTAGAAGACCACTTCAAGACTCTCATCCTAGATCCTGCAGGAGAAATTGAAGAGAGTCCGTTACATGAGACAGAAGGGGGAGAGCCGGGAATTGCTTTGGTAGTTCGGGATGCAGCATTTTTCCTTGATGTTAATGGGACACTTGCACCCGATCTGCCTTTCGGTGCGATTGGTCAGAAGGACCATGGAGATGTCAAAACGCTTCATTTCATCCCATACGCTCTTCGTGATAACCGTGGAGGAAAGGGACATATGCGTGTAGGTATTCGTAGAAAGCGCTAGATATTCATGTCGAAATGAAGCTTTTGAAAAAATTCTCCGAGTTGGATTGATGTGAGGAAACATTGGTAGAGAGCCGTCCTTCCCTGTTGATTAGAATTGACGTGCCTGTCGTTCAATCTTGTACTGTGGTGTTTCACGAGAGTCTTTCATGTAAATCTTCTCTTGGTCACTCAGGATGGGTTCAAATCTGCATCTCCCTTCTCTCTGTATATCACAAGTGAACCGTGGGTCTTTCTCAAGTGCCTGGTAGCTTCACCTCCTTAAAGCAATCCCATAACTTGAAAATAAAGCAGAATTAGAGATTCGGGACCTTACAATAGATTGCTATTTATTTATAAACTTTTAGTTATTCTACAAGCCTTTTCCAGAATTTCAAGTGTTTATGACAAACCCTTTATTTATGTGATATTTAGCTTTCATCTACTTTATCCAGATAAATATTATATGACTTTCACATATAGATTTGTATTTTATGGTTACTTAAATTCGTTTTATATACTTTTTTAGAATTTTTTGTATTTGTAGGGGATTAAGTTATCTTGTATACATTTTGTGACTTTTACTGATTGTCAATTATTCCAGCTTTGCTGGAATTAATTCTCGCCTACGTACACGTAATCCAGAATTAGCGTTACTTCCAGAGGACTGCTGTTAAAAAATTGAAACTTTAGTGTGGTTTAAATGCTGCAATCTAATTGTTTGATTAAGATTTCGTATGTCAGGTGAATAGTGCACGTGACAGAAGAGGAAGAGGGTGGACGGGAGGGTCCAGGGGGCTGCTCCCCTAGAAATAAGGAAAAATATGGAATGTAATATTTAAAAAGTCTTAAAATGGTGAAACTGGACTATTCCTTCGAAGGATGGAATACATAATTTTTCAATTGCAATTTCCTGAGCAACATTTCAGGATGCTGATACACCTACACGTGACTCAATCCGGAATCTAAAATGGAAGTTGAGCTACGCTGAAACAATCGAGATAGGAGGCAATGTGGAACTGATCTTTGCCGGTCAACCATCCGGTGGTATATGGCGTTGGCCAGTTGTGATGATGGGATTCGGATATGATTTGCACTCCAACAATCCTTTGAGAACTTTCTCTCTGCCAAGCGTCCAAACTGGTCCTCGCGGAATACTTCGGCCCGCTCCTGGACCTCAGCTGCACTAGCGCAACTTCTCTCCGGTGGGCGGCGGTCACGAGCGCTGCACGTCGCCCCCACCTGTCACACGCTCACCGCAAAGCCTGTTCGTTCCCAGGGATCATGCATCGGCTCAAGATTCGCGGGGAATACGATCTGCCATCTTCCTTCTATAGCAGTGGACCTCTCTTACCAGCTTAAAGTTGGAGTCATGGGGATGCGTGCGAGATTTATTATGCCGACGGTACCTGAGAAACAACAAGGATTACTCTAACTTTCATCAGGCGGAAGATTTCCTCTTTTCAATGTAGGGTAAGGCATTCTGAAAAGGCTATATAAAGCAAGGTAGGTTGGAAGATAATTCTCTTCAATTGAGCAGTTCATCTCGTCCAGCTTCTTCAGTCTCGAGAACCATTCCTTCATCATGCTTGGTCTCGTACCTATTCTCCTAGCCGCCACTGTGGCGGCGAATCCATTACTCAACCGACAGGTGTCTGGAACCTCTTCTGTTAATCTGGGTAACAATACCGGAACTCCCGCCCACTTAGCGTCTGGATTTATCTATGGCATTCCAGACGCCGCGAACCAGATTCCAGGTTCTTTCTATACCAATATGGGATTCAACTATGCCAGAGCCGGAGGAGCTCAAGTAGCTGCTCCGGGCCGAGGTTGGATCTGGGGTCTTTCAGAATATAAGGCAAGCAATTTCCTCTCAAACTTCAAAGTTCACATACTCACTGCCGTCGCAGGTCAGATTTGCCTCTGCCTTATCTAACTACAAGACGGCAAGAAAGTATAACGCCGACTTCATCTTCCTGATCCATGATCTCTGGGGTGCTGATGGGAGTCAAAACTCCTCTGCTCCTTATCCCGGAGACAACGGTGACTGGTCGTCTTGGGATGCATACTTGACGCAGTGGATTTCGGACATGAATACTAATGGTGCTACCGCTGGCCTATCTGTGGACATTTGGAATGAGCCTGACTTGTCATATTTCTGGACTCGGGGAGAAGCACAGTATCTCCAGATGTGGGGTAGAACATGGCATCGGTTGAGGTACGTCTTCCTCTTGCTTAACTTTACATGAGAATTACGCAGCTGATAATACCACCAAAAGGACAGAATGGCCCAGTGTAAAGCTCATTGGACCGGCCTTTTCTAGTCAACCATCTCCTAGCAATGGCTGTAAGTAGATATTTTGGCATTCTTGGTTTGTTACTACGACTGACTCTGACATGCCACAGGGTGGACCGAATACTTAAGCTTCGTCAAGTCAAATGCTAGCGTTCCCGACCAGTATGTTTGGCACATGGAAGGTGGAGGCGGTGATATGGAGGGTGCCTATGGTGCCCTCTACGGGATGCTCAAGACTTACGGTCTTCCTATTAAACCATTGAACATCGATGAGTATGGAACATATGCTGAGCAATGCCCTTGTGGCTCGGCATGGTGGATTTCTCAGCTCGAGCGAGTCAACGCGCAAGGCCTTCGAGGAAACTGGCTCGGCGGCGACAAACTTCACGATTTCATGGCTTCGTTGATCTCTAAGCCAAATGCTGACACATCAAGCTACAGCTATACTGCCACTGGCTACTTCCCCAATGGAGACTATCAGGTCTATAAGTATTACAACTTGAACATGACTGGTCATCGAGCTGGCACCTCGCCTTCGGCGGACTTGAAATTGGATACCTATGCCACTATTGGAACAGACATGGTCAGAGTTCTTACAGGCGTCCGGATCGAGACTGGAACATGGCAGATAACCATCAACAATCTAAACGCAGTTGGACTCGCTACATCAGGATCTCTGAACATCCACACTTGGGGTTTCCCTTTCACTGGATCACACTACGGTGAAGTTAATGCGCCCACTGACCTTGGTTGGTAAGCAGAATCGAGCTCTTTGTCTTCCACCCCCCATTCTTAATTATGTTCCATCTCATGCATCCCACTTACTCCAACTTCATCCCAACTTCGCAAGATCCTACTCTTCCTTACGGCCGTGCTCCTGAGACTTGAACAGGAATATGCTGACTCCCGATCTTGCAGGTCCTCCCATACCTACTCTGGGAACAGTGTTACTTTCCCAGTATATCAGACCGATACTACTACTGCCTACGCCTTCGAGTTCTATGTTGGTTAAATGGTTTGGCCAACCTTGAACTGCAGGTTCAAGTGTGTCGTGGAAAGTGAAGAGGCATTCCAAAGGTTAATAATTATGTAGCAGATCTGCACATATCAAAAGTTCCTGTGTATAGTGCGAAAGTATAAATGATAGTCTGTCCTTCCTGAGATGTTGAAGTCTTTATTTTCCTGTTAATCACAATGGTGTACGATGCTCTGATATTTGCAAAGGCCATTTTAGTAGCCACAGTCATAAAAGGCATGCGATTCTGAGACAACGTGAGCCGCTGCGGGGAGAGTCTTCATCAATAAACTACACTTATCCGTATTCGGCAATAAATTCTCCACCGGAGCTAGGAAAATCATCACGTGCGGGTCCGAAGATGGGCCATTCATTGGAGCGGCACGCCAATTAGGCTAGATCCCAGACTTACCCTCGGGTCACTTTTCCCCCCATCTTCCCCACATTTCACTCCCATTCCACTCTCAATGGGATAATATATGGCCGTTAGATTCATCCTGGAAGAAGTCTGCTCCTCAAGCTGCACCAGAATGCTGCTATGCATGATCCGGTGGAGTGCTACCACTTAGTCCGGCTTCCATCCAATGTTATTTGATCGAGGATTCGCAGCAGACGAATATGGGTGAGCAGCCCCTTCGGATCCGCACTTATTAGATAGACACCGTGCTGAATTTTCTTGGGACAGAGGAACAGGCGGCTCAAAATGGGAACCGACTCAAGCATTCGGTCGAGGCCGGTCGCTTCCCGTGCTTGGAATGCAGTCAGACATTCGGACGGGTTGAGCACTTGACTCGCCACTCGAGGAGCCATATGAAAGAACACTTCCTCAAATGCTCGCACTGCAGGAAAGGCTTCTACAGAATGTCAGTAATTACCCCTGTCTCTTTCACCGGAGCAACTTCAATTTTCATTGTGTCTTTGGAAGCTCGTCTTCATCTTCAGTTCTCACGGCGAGGAGATTCTCCCTACTATGGATCTTACCTAGAACCATGGTCCTTTAAAAGAAAACCTCAACTCCAGTTGGATTCCCAAGACCTCTTGGCCTTCTCACTCACTCCACTCGCAGTTAGTCCATGGACTTGCATAGCAGTACCATGTTCACGTGATAACTCTCGCTGACTGATGGTTCAGAGACGCTTTACGGCGCCATGAGCAAATCCACAAGGAACCTAAGAGAAGTTTACTGGGCAAGGGTGCGCGGGCTTGTCTACCTTGTGCCGCTGCTCGCAGGAAATGCAGCGGTGAAACTCCTTGCTCCGGATGCTCAAAAAGGTCAACCGAATGCAAATACCCAGATACTGGCAGGTCGAAGAAGGCTCCAAATGGCGAATTTTCCAACGGCAATTCACATTCACCAAGACACGATCACTCAAGAGCCGACCAAGACATGGCGAACACGCAAGATCCCCCCACGTCCTGGTCCAATGAATCCACTTCAGGGAAAGAGTCTCAGGGCGAGGACAACTTATGTTCTATAATACCCGTGACCAGCACCAACATCCTAAGCCAAGGATCCAGATCAGCAGAATTTCCCACCGGGTATCCAATTTGTTATGTTGCTGGCATCGGAGTACACTCTCAAATCCCTCCTGAATCACTTGAATCACCCAGGCGACCTTCAGCGTCCCTACAGCCTATGATTGTGAACCCGGCTGCTCAGAATACCGAAAATGTCTGGTATCAAAACACTTTTTCGTCCATCAACTGGCTACCAGATGATTGGACGCCAGATTTCCAAGTTGGTGGTGGGGATGGTTTAGGCTCATTCGACCAAGGGACATCCCTTGTGTTTGGACAGACTCCACAACCCAGCCCTGGGACATATCCTGAAGTACCTGGGATCAATCATTCGGTTCCTCGTTCATCCCGCCCTAGAGTGGATCCACCACGTCTACCGCCTCAGTTCGTGGAAGGCCAAGAAATATCGAGCCCTGGCTCGCACGAAAGCACACACAGCGGGCACTTCTATGTTGACGGTGATGGAGCTCGCTTGCCTCGAGTCCGAAAAGCTCCATATCGCTACTCGGAAGCTCATGCCCATGCTCCACTACCGAACAGGCAGGACTCGTACCTGGTCTTCATGTTCCCAGAGCATGCCGATGCTGACGGGAACTCTATCGAAGTCCCTCGAAGTGTTTACAGCGAACTGTTCCAGATATTTGATCTGACTTGCATAAACTCAACCCATTTTGAGAACTTCCACAGCGCCGCATTTCCATCCCGAAAGTTGCTCAGCCGCTTGGTCTGGCTATATAAAGACAATTTTCAGTCCACTCTACCGTTTATACACCCATCTACTTTTGACATTACGACCTCTCATTGGCTACTTACTCTGGCTTTAGTTGCGGCTGGGAGTCATTACCTTGAGATTGATAGCTCTGATCTCCTCGTAGTTTCTATGCATGAGTTCCTACGTCGAGCAATACAAACGGTGGTAAGCGGAACTCGAACAAAAAAACAGATCCTCACATTGACCTGGAAAGTAGATTGAAACGGGTGGCAACTCTATCCCTAATCCACTATTATTGATACAAGTCAAACTACTGAACAGTGTTGGAATGATGTACTGTGGCGATGAGCGTCTCAAGAAGATATCTCAAGGATACCAAAGCTCATTTGTCTCCTTTATCGATACTGAGTGGATGATAAAGCCACGAGAGATACTTCGGGTGCCAATAAATGATCCAGAGAAACTTGCTCAAGACTGGTCATCGTGGGCTGAGGGAGAAAGTACTCGAAGGACGGGCTACTGCATCTGGGTAAGTCTTCATTATGCTAGATTGTGAGCACTCACTGACGAGATCTATAGCTTTTGGATTGTATGTGGGCTTTCCACTTTCAGATGCGGCCACTTCTCTCACTTGAAGATGCTAAAATCCCCATACCATGCCAAGAAGTTCTCTGGGAAGCCGAGACAGCTCTCGACTGGCAGCAATTATTTGCCTGCGCAACTCGTAAGTCTTCCTCCATCCACTGGGGCAGTATCATCTAAGTTAATCCAGCGAGTCCTTCCCTTCACTCCGCCATCCAAATCGCTTACATCGAAAAGCGACTCCAATCCAGCATGGGCGAATTCTCCCGCATCCTCTGCATCCATGCCCTCTTCCGCCGGACCTGGGAAGTTGAATCTTACTTCAAGCAACCCCTAACCCTCTGGAAACCGACCGCTGAAAAGCAAGACATCAGCACCGTCTCCAGCTCTACGCCCATCTGGCTCCCCGGCATCCCAACCTATGCCAAATGGCGCAATTCTGCATGCGACTGCCTCGATATCCTGCACTGGCACGCAAACTCTGTCATCGGCGCTGCGTCCGGGATGGAGCATCCTACAGTTCTACACCTTCACCTCGCCCGAATTATACTACTCACTCCTTACCAAAAGATCATGCACCTGGCCATGCTTCTAACCTCAGATCCCACCACCACTTCTAAATCTCAACATAAGCAATTGATCTCAAAAACAAAACAACACATCAAGCGCTGGGTCCTGGAAGACCAGCACAAAGCCCGCCTAGCCATGATTCACGCCGGCGTCCTCTTCTGGCACGTCCGCCACTACTCTACCGACGCGTTCTACGAGCCCTCGTCTGTGTTTCTGGCTACGTTGGCTTTGTGGGCATACGGGACTTTCGCCGCTCACACGTCACCTCTCCGTCCTCAAACCGTTTCCCAACCACAGAGCAACCTTCTTGATCAGGCACAGAATGCAGAGACCCCCAAAACCAGCCCCAGCATCTACACAACCAACCCCGACCCCGACCCCGACGAAGATGCAGACGCCGACTCACTCTTCCCAACAAGCATGCAGCTCGATCGTCCTGCCGACGATGAATTAGTGCAGTTATTTGTGAAGCGGGGTGCAAGTATGCGAGCGAACATTACCGGTGTAGGAAATTTGTGTTCAGTGAAAGGTCCTGTGAGGATTTTAGGCGAGGGGAGGAATTTATTAGCCGGCTTGAGGGCTTGGGGAGATAGAAGGAGGGCCGTGGGAGTTTTGGGTGGGCTAATTGAGGTTTGTAGGAGTGAGGGATAGGTGAGGAACTAATTAGGTCACACCAGAGGTATAAAATGCGCTTAAGCCGTGGAGTCCGGAGTTCAAGTATGATGAGGGAGCAAGGAACTGGAAAATGGGGAGGGCTGAGCAATTGGTGAGGCTATGGGGTATATATGGTAGCTATTTGAAAGGGCATACAAGGCATTGGCTATATGCCGTTAAGAAGGGAGCAAAGTAAAACAATGGTAAAACAGCGCAGAAACCTTCATGGGTACACGATGATGGCAAGCCACATAAGGAAGAGAATAAGACCCAATATCAATCTCCAGTCCTCCCCAAATCGGCCCAGCCATTTCCCCACCAATCCTAGTGACGTTTTTCATAAAGAACTATATCTGTCTCCTTCCAAGTTATCATCTTAAAGTCTTTAGGCCCTGGCAATCGATATGGTGAGTCTTTTGAGCTAATAGCACTGAGTTTCCCCTGATCTTCGGGGTCAAGCTTGCCTTCCGCAATTCAAGAAGCGACCATATGAGTTGCATACGATGCTCTTCAGCTGAGCCACAAGAAACAAGCGGTCAGAAGCGTGACCTCAAAATCAATGATTCGAGAGTCCCATGCTGACCACTTAGTATTGCCGGTAAGCAAAAGATATTATTACAGAACACAAGTTTCAAGAAAAAAGTTCTTAAGTAATAATTACCACAAATATCTATATATATATATATTTCCCCCCCAAAACAACAAAGAATAAAAATATTAAAAGACTGTAAAATGCCCAAGTCGCCCAAACTCCGCAATATCTTGTTATATTAATCTTATCCTATGGAATTGTACAATAAAAGCTTTTGTAAAGCGAGGGCCACTTGAGGGATGGACTGCTTGACTACTTAACTAGGAGCCTGCCGCATATTTCAAACGATTCTTAGGGGTGTCTTTGTGACCTTTATTATGATCGAACCGATCTAAGAGGGCATTTACATTGGCGTTGGGAGTACCGCCAATCTTGAAATCATAGCCACCAAGACTCAAGAAATCTAGTTCATGGACCTTAGTAATTTCTGGGTAGGTCACATTCTCTCTTGGGACTGTTGTGGAACTAAATAACAAATTAATAAAGTTTTGTATCATCAAAGGATTGTAAAGGTTGACCTAAACTACTTTCAATTAGAAAGTTCTGGAAGAGTTCGCAGC
>Ga0182030_10018103_pt1 | contig 13541 bp, 18 predicted proteins | sample 812S3MmetaG_FD_121299 | JGI IMG/M metagenome (GOLD analysis project Ga0182030, IMG submission 121299) | Permafrost microbial communities from Stordalen Mire, Sweden - 812S3M metaG (Illumina Assembly) | ecosystem: Environmental > Terrestrial > Soil > Wetlands > Permafrost | place: Sweden... | reverse complement strand
GCCTTTTTTCCAACTTCTTCCGAATGTCCAGCTTTAGCAGGTTCCGACTTTCCAACCACAGACTGAACCTTAATACCTGCGACCTCACCATCTAGGCCATAAGAACTATGCTTTAACTCAACTCCGCCAGGTACACGACACCAAGTGACCAGCCCGACGGTATTCGGCTTGTTCATGGGATTCTTTCGCGTTCTATAGGCGTAATCCCCACGTCCTTCCGTTTCTCCTATGGCATGGCATCGCACAGAACCACAACCGATTTCTAAAGTTTCAACATGCAGGCCATTTTCGCGGAGAAAGTTAATATGCTCCGTCACCTGTTCAACAAAAGTTTTGAATGCCATAACGCTCCTGAATAAGATAGGCCAAAAAGAAAGATCCTTTTTCTTCGGCCTTTCTTATTTTCTTTGAATGGCATGTCGCCCCGCGTCAAGCGGGGGCGACATAGCCCCATCTCATGAGATCTCTTATGATTCTCATAAGATCTCATAAGATCTCCCTCGTGATTTTTAGCTATGAAATCTCTGCAAGATATAACGGTAATCTCTGCAAGATATAACGGTAATCTCTGCAAGATATAACGGTAAAATGGCCTTTTCTCTGCAAGATATAACGGTAATCTCTGCAAGATATAACGTGAAAAAACATTTTTAAAACGGTGTTTATTCATAATCTTTATTTAAATGAAATACCCATTTTGTCCCACCTATTGCATTTGGAATTTTTTCATAGCTTAAGATAATGCCTATATTTATGATCGCTTGGACATCTTTTTCTATTCTTTCTTGCAGAAGTTTTTTGCGTTTTTGTGTCACGTATTTTTCGAGTCCTAATATGTAAGGTAATTTATCTTCGTTAATTTCTGCCCGATATCGCTTTGCACTAATCTCTCTTAACAAGTATTCCATTAGAATGTTCATGCTCGCAGTAACTTTATTGTGGCCGCCGGCAGCAATTACCAAGCGACGGTTTGTGTCTTCCGGGAATTCAATAAATTTTGTGTCGATCTGATCTATGAAAATAGGATTAAGCGCAATAATGATTTCTCCCCTAGCATCTCTAATAGAATTGTCGCCTTCATCTAAAGAAGCCTTTTCCTTGTCACTAAGATTTGGAATAAAAGAAACAACTTTAATTAAAGATTGAAAATCTTCTATTCTATCCGTTAATGTTGTGGTTTTATTTCCTTCTCTTACTTTTTTAACTCTATCATATTTTATTAAGACTTTTTTAGATTCTAATTGATGAAGAGTGTTAATTATACCTTTCACGTCCGCTCCTGAATAGTCATCGCTTCCAATATAGGCTTTATAAAGTTCCGCTGGTCTAAACTTTAATACAGCTGCTTTTGCTTTTTGGTCTGGAACTCCATAAGGTACTAATTCAGAAGGCGCATTACCGGCATAAAAAGTTTCGGATTTGGAATCTGAATTTTGACTTTTTTCACAAAGCAAAAAATTGAGAGCATGGATTAGTTTATTTTCAGCATAGGTGAGTTTAATTCCCTCCGCCTTTACTTCGATTCGAGATTCTTCAATTTTTTGTTTGGTTTCTGGCAAGAGAACATCAAAAAGAGAAGGTTGATGTTGCGGTTGTTGATATTTAAGTTTTTGATCAATTAAGTGACCAGATTGTCGGTATTTTTTTGGTTTCCGTTGTGGTTTACGCACTTCTTCGATAATTTGGACAATCTCTTTTCTGGTAAGTTCTTTATTCGGGTCTGTCTTTTCAAAGAATAATTTTAACGTTTCATGCTGTTCTTTATTCAATTTGCGTGCGTCAGCTGTCTCTTTTTCCCATTCAGGCAATTCTTTCGCTCTTATCTTTAAATTAATACCTTCACAAAGCATATAGTCCGCGCCCATCTCTAATATTTTAACTACTTCGCCAGTTTGTCCATCTATTACTTTGAGATCTGGGGCGGTATGCCATTCGCTTTGCGGTGGTACATTAATATAATAACGTCCTTGATTAGGTTTGTGATAATGTTCGTGAAGAATTTTTTTATTTTCCCATATATAGGCATTCAACTCTAACACTCTTGACGGATCAAAAAGGTACGCTGGAATAAGTCCGGCCTCGTACCATTTTTGTAGTTCTTCTTGAGTCCATGAAAATTCATTAATATTATTCTGATTTTCTTGAGTTGTAATTTCAGTCATCGAAACTTAATCCCTGTGTTGCTGTATTTCTTGATTCATTTTTGTATGTAGAAAGTGTGCCGTCGCCTTCTTTTTTTAATGTAAGGTCTTCAATGATGCGAGTGAAGTTTGATTTCGACATTGTCATCATTGTTAATTCTAATTTTTTTTCTTTCTCATTTAATTTTTTTAGTTCATCATCAGAAAGCTTTCTTAAATTAATTTGGAGCCGTACACCATCTGTTATTGCTGTAGATCCACGGGAAGCCCCCTGACTGCTGGCGTCTCCAGTAATCGCACTCTTGTTCATGTGATGGCAAAATAGTATCGTTGGATTTCCAGGAAGCTCCATTGTTAATTGCTCGATAAGTGCAATAAATGCAGTTGCGGCGGCATTATCTTTTTCTGCTTCAGCCCCAAGAAATCTTGAAATAGGATCTAGAATAATGAGTGTCCAGCCACCTGGCGGAGCATTCTTTGTTAAGTGCCTTTTTAGATCATAAAAATAAGGACTAGGCATTCCATCTTTTATAAATTGGCATTGTTGGCCATGAAAAGAGTATGGAAAAATCTTATGTTCCAAGTCATATTTAATTTGATCCGCTGTTGTATTTGGTTCAGGGTTGTTTCTTAAATACTTCGTTGATTTGTGTAGTATACGCCTAATATCATCAATGTCATTTTCTGCCATACCTAAGAATACATTGCCATTTTCACAATGTTCAGTCGGCGCGAATTTATCCAAGAAAAGCGTTTTTGTGGCAATAGAGGCGGTTAATTGAGAAACCCAATGTGACTTTCCTATACCACCCATACCTACAAGCATGCACACATTGCCTTTCGGAATAAAGCCGTGTGTTTTTCTGTTCACTGTATATTCTAGAATCATTTTCTTAGGGGGTGGTGTTTCGTACAGCCAATTTTCTCCAAGCTCAGCAATACATTTAATGTGAAATTTTTCTTCGCGATCGATGCCTTGTTCAATTGCTGCACAGTTTTTTTTATGTCTCTCTAATGTATCCAATAGATTTTTTCCGCTCTGAAAATCGCTGAAAATTTCCTTACAAGACTCTATTAATTTTCGTTTTGCTTTTAGATCTCTTAGATTTTTTATATAAAATTCGATGTCCACACTATGGCTTGTTATGGAAACTATATTTATGTGACTTTTATAATCAAAACCGTTGATGTTTTTCTGTTGTAAGTAGTTGGTGACGCGAATTTCATCTATATGAACGTCTGTATCGCTGTTATTTTTTTTTAGATGTTTTATAGTGTTAAAAATCACTCTGTTCTCTTCGAAATAGAAATCATCAGATGTGAGTTTATCGCATCCTATTTCTAAGTTCTTGGGATCATTAATCATTCCTCCGATAGCATAATTTTCGTATTCTTTTGAGAATATTGTGGTGGAATTTTCTGTATTATTCATCTTTTGAATCCTTTTCTAGTTCGGCTTCGATTTCTTTAACTGTTGGTAAAGAGCTTTTCAACTCTTTCGGGAGTGATTCTACAAGATCGATCTCGTAGCCGGCAACGCCGATCGGGCTTTTCATGTTTCGCAGCGCATATTCAGCGGTGATATTGTCTTTTGTTTTACATAGGATTAGACCTATCGTCGGCTGATCGTCCGGGTGTTTTAATAGGTCGTCAACGGCGGATAAATAAAAATTTGTCTGACCTGTATCTCTTGGGTCGAAGGCTCTAGCTTTGATTTCGACGACAAAAAACCGGCGAAGTTTGAAATTGTATAATAGTAGATCGATATAGTAAGACTTTCCGCTAACCTCAAGTTGATATTGTTGGCCGACAAATGCAAACCCTTTTCCCAGTTCCATTAAAAATTTGCTAACATGGTCAACGAGGCCCTGTTCAATTTCTTTTTCGCTATGTTTTTCTTTAAGAGTTATGAAATCAAAAAGGTAAGGGTCTTTTAGTGATTGATGGGTAAGATCTGATTGAGCATCCGGCAACGTTGACTTAAAATTTGTTATGGCCTTTCCTTCTCTTTTGTGAAGTGCCGATTTGATCCACGTAGTCATTACGTCCCGACTCCAGCCGTTTTCTATCGCTTTGTGTGCGTACCATAAGCGATCTTTGATATTATCCAGTTTTTCCATTAATACAACGTTATGGCTCCAAGGAAGTTGAGATAAAACGCCAAGATTCTCTAATGGGTCAATTTGTCGCACGGCCGGTGCGACTTTTTCATATTCCTTGAAAAAAGCTCGCATTCTGAATAAATTGCTTCTTGAAAAGCCCTCTATTCCAGGGAATTCGCTTTTTAAATCCTTTGCCAGTTTTTCTATAAAATTACTTCCCCATCCGCTTTTTTCTTGTCTATTCGCAATTGTTTCGCCAATCGACCAATATAAGTTCAAAAGTTCCCTATTGGCGGCATTGATAGCTTTAATTTGAGCTTCACGGATGCTTTTTTTTATATCGGCCAGTGTAGAGGCGTATTCTTTTGATGGGATGATGGTTGGTTTTTTATCGTTAACGGAATTTTTTGTTTTATTCATTTTTCGGATTCTCTTCTTTTGGTTTTTCGACCTGCATGATCCTTTCAATTTCCGAGATCTCGATACGATAAGGGCGTCCGATTTTGATTGCTTTGAGGCTTCCGCTTTTAATCATGCGTCTTATGGTGAGGCCATGAACGCCCAATATATCAGCGGCTTGTTTCAAATTAACCATGTTCCCAAAGCGCTCAATTTCGTTTGCATCTATTCTGATTCGGGTTCCTAACCGGAAAAATTTAATCTCACCATTTCGAATCAGACGCCTTAATGTGGAAACGGATAGCCCAAGCATTATAGCCGCGTTTTGTGTACTATATGCCTTCATTCCAATTAGACCTTTAAGCTTATCTTGACGCTCAGTCGGGAGCTTTTTAATATCCTCGGCCAGCTTGTCAAGCTTCGCGTTTATGCCGCCATTTTCATTATGCGGTGTACGCTTGCGTGATTCCATTTACTTTGTCCTCTATTGAATGCGTTTCTTTCGTTTAGGGCTTTGGCAATGTCCCGAATTGATAATCCTTGAGATCGTAACTCACTCATTTGTCGAAGTATGTCTTGCTCTTCCGGCGACTCTTCCAGGTAAACCTCATCTTGCGCCAGCTTAAAGCCGAAAGGAATGTGCCCGACGCGCTTGCCTTCGCGTTTCATCGCCTGGAGGGCGGCTTTAGTCCTGGCCCGGATCATGTCCCTTTCATATTCTGCAAATACGTCGACAATTCCGGTTAGCATTTTGCTTGCAGGATCGTTTTGATCTGTACCCTCACCGGCGGCTGATATGATACGCGCTTTTTTACTTTCGATTGTGCGCTTGATAACGGCGATAGCATAACCATCTCGCGCTAATCTATCTCGCTTTGCAACTAGTAGGACGTCATCTTTTTTGATTTCATTGATTGCTGACATTAGTCCAGGGCGGTCACCAATTGCCGATTCTAAACCAAGATCATCTTTATTTTTTCCTGAGCCACTAATACCCTCGTCTTTGAAAACTTGGTGAATCGTTAGACCATTCCTTTCCGCATATCTTTCGCAGGATTCAAGTTGAGCATCGAGCCCGGCGCCACTATCTGCTTGAGAATCAGTACTTACGCGAATATAGGCTAGTAGTCTCATGGCTTCCCCTTCAAATTTTGGTAGTCATTAATAAACATTAATGTTACATATTCTATCAATTGCGTTCAATAAGAATATGATAAAAATATGGAGAATGGAAAAGAGAACTGTAACGCCACCGCCCGCTAGCGTTACAAAGTATGAAAACAATAAAACAATAAAGGAATATGGCAATACACTCGTCTTTATGGTAAACTTTTTGGTCTAATAACCATAAAACAATAAAAGGTGCATATGTTTGGCTTTAAAAAAATATTAGGCATTGGACTTGTCATCTTGGCTTCGGCGTTTCCTTGGTGTGCGCTGAAAGCAGAACAAGACGCAGAAAATGGACGTTGGCTTGAGGTTTATTATTTCTATCCAGACTCTTTTCAAGCCCAGTTTCGTAATTATTCAGAGTATCGGGAAGACAGACCGAACGGTATAGCCATGTTAAATGTGAGTGCAAAGCTTATTCCAGACGCAAGAGATTCAAAAGGTGACTTTTTATTTGGATATAAAGCAGAACTGGCCATGAACTCCCATGCGGAAAAAGGAGCTATAAATCTTAGGTTTCTTTCTGAGCAATTGAGTGAATATGACATCGTTTTTTCTTTTTCATTGCTTGATGAAGATGGTTTTTGTCTTATTAATATACTTGACTCTGATAAGGATTTGGGAAAAAGTCATACAGGTTTCTTTTGGAATTTACTTCCGGGCGGAAAGCCTCAAACTCAACAGACAGTATTCAACGAAAAGAAAATATCGCCCTCTTTGGCAAACCGGATAAAAAAGGTGAAAGTAGCTCCGTGCTTAAGGAGATTTACCCCATATTCATATTATGATGAAAACAAGGAAACCTCAAAACAATAAAACCATAAAGGAATAAAGCATGCGAAAGATCGCAATATCGTTAAGTAAGGGGGGCGTAGCCAAAAGCTCGACCGCGGTTTCCCTTGCTCACGGCCTGTCACTCCAAAAGAAAAGAGTGCTAATCGTCGATACCGATGACCAGGGACAAGATGCGTTTTTGCTAGGGGTCAAGCCACCATTAGGTTTGGCCGACGTCTTAAATGAAGATAAGCCGGCGCAAGATGCAATCTTTGAGGCGCGCCCGGGCCTATGGATTCTTTCCGGGGGGAAAACCCTATCAGGAGTTAAACGCTCGATAGGTCGAAAGGATTTCGGAGCCGAGCAGACACTTGCAGACTCCCTAAAACCACTTGAAGGTCAGTTCGATTTTGTCATCATAGACACAAGCCCCTCATGGGATGCGCTAACCATTAACAGCCTATTCTATGCCGAAGAGGTGCTAACGCCAGTTTCCCTTGAAGTGCTAACCATTAATAGCCTGTCTGAATTCGTGAAGAGCTTAGAGGCAGTGAAGCGCTTTAACAATAAACTATCTCATAAATACGTTTTGCCGACCTTCCATGATGGCCGGGTAAAGAAATCAGCGGAGATATTGAACCAGCTTAGAAAGCACTTTCCTAGCCAGATATGCGACCCGATTAAATACAATGTCCGGATTTCGGAAAGCGCAGGATTCGGACAAACAATCTTCGAATATGCGCCGACATCGCAGGGCGCTAAAGACTATTCCAAACTCATAAAAAGGATTCTAAAGGATGAGCAGACAGCAAACACCTGATATCATGGGTAATTTAATGAATGGCAAGCCGGGCCTTATTGATGGCGAACAAGAAAACAATAAAGCAATAAAACTGGCCATTAAGGAAGATATCAGACATAACATGACCGAAACCCACAGTGAAAAACGTGAAAGCAATAAAACAATAAAGCTTCCAAAAAATAAAGCAATAGCGCAAGATAGCAATAAAGAAATAACGACCGAAGAAATGAAAGAAAAAGCCACCTTCAACCTATCTTTAAGCACGCTTGAAAAACTGGAAGACGCTTGGATACAATTAAAACGCCAGTTCAAGGGCGAGAAGCGGATCACAAAGACCGCCATCGTCGAAATGGCTTTAGAGATAGCGATAAAGAATCTTAAGGACGATAAATCCGAAAGTGAACTTTATAAGAGGCTGGCTGATTCGCGATAACATGCGAAAAAGCAAATGTCGATTAACTTACGTGATTATCAAAAAGAATGTCTTGAAACCGTCTTTAACGAATATCAGGCCGGCATAAATCGTCAGCTTTGCGCTTTACCAACTGGAAGCGGAAAAACGATCATCATGTCGGCAATAGCTAAACAGCTCAACAAGAAAACTATTATTCTGGCCCATAGAGAAGAGCTGATTTCTCAGGCAGTAGACAAATTCAAACTCTTTTGGCCCGGCGTGAATATCGGCGTTTGTATGGCCGAAAGAGACGAGATCGACTGTCAAATAGTAGTCGGATCCGTCCAATCTTGTAGCCGTCCCAAACGCATAGAACGCCTTCAAGAGCAAGGCTTCGATTTGATGATGATTGATGAAGCGCATCATTCCCCGGCGGATTCATACCAAACCGTGATTAACTCCCTCGGCTTCTCTGATAACGCAAATAAACTTTTGATAGGTGTAACTGCAACCCCTCACAGATCGGACAGCCTTGGCCTTGGTGATACGTTCCAGAAGATTGTTTTCTCACGATCAATCGGAACAATGATTAAAGCCGGATATCTAAGCCCTGTCATTGGCCGCAAAATTCTTACAAACTTCTCTTTTGAGAGGATCCGCACCCGAAACGGTGACTTTGCCCTTGAAGATCTCAGCGAGGCAATAAATACGCCGGAACGCAATAAATTTATCGTGGAAAAGTTTCAGGAATACGCCAATGATCGGAAAGCAATAGCCTTTTGCTGTGATGTCCAACACTGTAAAGACCTGGCCGACGCATTTAGAGAAGCAGGATTCAACGCGGAAGCTGTTTTCGGAGAGATGCCAACCCATGACAGGAAACTCATAATAGAGAGCCTAAAAAATGGCAAAATTCAAATTGTGACTTCATGCGGCATTTTGACGGAGGGCTTTGACGAACCTTCCATAAATGTTATTGTGATGGCCAGGCCAACTAAAAGCCCCGGACTATATACCCAAATGTGCGGCCGTGGACTTCGATTGTGGCCAGGAAAACAAGATTGCCTTGTACTTGACTTCACAGATCGAAACAATAGCCTTGATTCCGCTATAACATTAAATCGCACCATACCGGAAGCGCTGTATATCGAAGAAAAAGAGTTTGAAAATGAAGACAAAGAAACAGAGGAAACCGATAGAACCGCAAAAATAAATGTCATTCAATCAATCGACCGCGAATTTGACATCTTAGGATCGGCAAGATTCATTTGGATACCCATAGGCGATAATGAGTTTAGCCTTTTAGACGACGAGAAACGAGAAATCGTCATGCGACCGAAAGAAAATGGTTATGTAGCCGCATTGTATTTGCCAGATGGATCGTTACGCCAGATTGTCAGCGCACCGCTTCCGCTCGAATACTGCTCCGGCGTATGCGAAGATTATGCACGTAGACACCTGAAAATCACTTTCGCAGACCTAAGCGCCCCTTGGATGCGAAACCAATCTCCCCCATCACAAGGACAGCGCGAATTTTTACAGAAGCAAAACTCATGGAACGATAGAATGAACAAAACAGAAGCTTCCCTCGAAATTCGAAAAATCGTCGCCCTAAAAAACAAGCAAAGACGAGCCTTAAACTCTGAACCAATCACACAAAAACAAAAATTCGCCCTCATAAATTACGGAATCGATCCCAAAAATATGACTAAATTTCAGGCTATGCAAGCAATTGCGAAAATAAAAAGTGAGCGTGTGAAGTATGGCTAAAAAGAAACAAACTCGCGAGGAGCTGGCTTTTCCCGTTGCTATGATTCCAAAATTAGGCCAGCAATCAAAGCCGATTGAAAACCCCGAAGTCATAAAATTAATTATTCGGGGAGCAATCCAGGGGGCTTATCAATTAAAAACTCCGAGTGAACCTAGTTCTTATAGTTCTGATTATGGAAAAAAGCAAAAACCTCTTGTTTCTGAAGAGCAAATTCAATTTGTCACACATCTAATCGAAGGCTTAGAACCGAAAAGTGTAATCGAAGCGGCGTTAGCCTCTCAATTTGCAATCACCTATATTCGAGGATTGGAAAAAGCTCAAGGGGGTTATGCTACCGACACAGACTCCACCATTCGGCTTTTTGAATTTAGCCATCAAGTTTTAGAAGCACTTACAAAGTATCGGACTAAAGGCGCACAACTAATAAATGTTCAATACAATCACAATCAAGGAATGATCAATAATTTCAATGTTAATAAAAAAGAAAATCAAGAAACAATAGAGGTTAACTAATATGATTGATTGGTATAATTGTGACGAACTAAAAACGCTTAATGAAAAACATTCTAAACAATGCATACAGCTTTATAAAAAAATGAAGGATGCCAGAGACAAAGGCGACGAAAAAGCGTTGAGTAAAGCCAGGGAATCCATGCGGAAACATCAGGCAAAAGGCCAAGAATTTAAACAGAAATCCGAAGAGGCCGGCTATTGCTGGGTGTAATATGAATGATTATGATTTCTACGATTATGACAAAGTGGAAAAGCTTCAGAATGAACGCGCCAGTGAATACATGGATCTTGTTAGAAAATGGCACAAAGCGAAAGAGAAAGGCGATGACGCAGCCAAGAAAAAAGTCATTCAAGCAATGTCAAAGCATAAAGAATCCGATAAAGTATTAAAAGAAAAGGCAGAAAAAGCCGGCTATTACTGGTATTAACGCATGGCGTATATTCAAAAAAAGGCACACCCCCCATATGAAAGAAATAAAAATCCCTGATAAGTTACTCCCTTTAATAAAGGCATTTTCAGCAGACGAAAAGTCCGCTCGCCTTCTTATTATTGAGGCTTCAAGGGCAATCTGTAATTCACAAACGCAAAGAACATATTCTTATGATGATAGAAGCGAAATCTCAAAAGAAGAAATTGAAGGAGTTATCGGCCTTATGAATGGCATTGATCCACGAGACACAATCGAAATGATCTATGGAGCGCAAATCATATCTAGTCATCTCATGGGACTTCGGATGCTAAGTCACCCCCACAAACACGATCAAACACTTGGCTTAAATCTATTGCGATTTAGCAACGAAGCTATGGAAAGACTACAGAAAAAGAAATCCAGAGGAGTCAATCAAAATATCAATATCACTTATAATCATTTAGGATCTGGAATCATTCAAACAAAAACAGGAGCGTAAAATATGCCAGTCAGGGGAGTTTCTTCCGGGGGGTGTAACCCATGTGGGGCTAAATGTCGTAGCAAAAACGGCGCTCTCTGCTTGCAACCAGCAATGAAGGAAAGCAATAGATGCCGGATGCACTTCGGCCACTCTCGCAAGCTTAAGACTCATGGAAGGTTGACCATTAAAGCGCAATCGGAACGAAAGCAACAGCGGATTTTATTAAAGGAAATGAAGGCGATTAATCGAGAAATTGAGGAAATAAATGAAGAGCAAACGGCCTAAACCTCAAGGAAAGGTCAAAAGTCATGATGAATTAATGAAGAGTATAAAGGCAAGAATGGATAAATGGGAAAGGATGGAAAACGGCGATATAAAGGCTCTCATAGAGCTAAGCGTTGAACGCGGACTAGCAACGAAAGAAGATTTTCCAGATCATTTTCAAGCCTCTAATGCGCGCGCCAGACCCCCGGCGTATGAAGGAGAGGTTTTCTAGTTTGCATATTGCGTAGAGGGTTTGAGTTTTATGAAAATTGACCAACAAAAAAATGGATATAGAAATGTTACAAATGTTGCAACCCGAAGCCCTTAATGCAGTAATCAACATTATAGAAATTATTCAAGATCCCAAGTGGAATATGGAAAATAGAGATGCTTCCGATAATGAATTTCTGCCATCTCATGCGCGCGTGTAACACCCCCATGGTTCAAGAATTGTTTTTCCGATTATTCCGATAACTTTCTCTACATAAACCTCTAATTTTTGAACGAACATTATTTTTCGATTATTCGGATTATTCGGCTAACTTTCACTCTAAAAAAGCTTTAATCAAAGAAGAAATTATTTTCCGACATTCAACAGTTTTAACAGCTCAATTCACTGTGAGTTTATCCAATATTTTAAGCGACTGCCCCCTATCCAAAAGAGTTTGCTTATTGCGTAGAGCTTTAGATTTTTTTATTCATTTTTCTTTTGTGAATAGTTGAAATTGTTATTCTTATTCTCGATAGCGTGAGTAAAAATGATATAGACGGCAATAGCTGCTTTTCATTTCAACGAAATCAATTTGTCAAAATACCTCCTTGAGGAATTTAGAGAAAAAGTGGAGCGAATAATAAAAAATTATTCAGAACATTCGCCACTTTCAATTGCTTCTAGCCACAATCCAAGGGCTTTTGGCGTGAAAAGAGGTGTTATTAAACAGTGAACGGAATCGTAAAGTTGGGTTCTTGAGTGCTCGTCTAATAATTTTGAGTTGATTATTGTAAAAGTTATAAACCATGCATTTCCAAAAACCTCTGAGCAAACCTGAAAATGTCCTGAAGTTGAATTGTCGTAAAAACTTCCTTCTACGATAAATTTAGTGATCATGTTTGAATTAGGAGCTTTCTTTTCACTTACTGTTACGTCAAATAAAACCGAATTTGTATTTATCGCATATGCTCTTAAAAAATCGAATATAGTATTTTTCGAGCAAAGGCTATAATCTTGATAAAAGACAAACTTTAGTGGGAAATGTTTAGATGTACCCTGAATGTATTTTCCGTTATGAACCATTGGAACAGTTTTTGAATCTACAAAACAAGTCCATTCTGTATCATCAGCCACAATACCCGTAGTTACACCTATTGTATAAATTTTTGGAGAAGCTGAAATTGTTGAAATTGACAGAGCGAAAAAAGATAATAAAAATAAAAGTTTCTTCATGTTTTACAAATAATTGTTTTGGTTAAAAACATGAATTGTAAACTATAACAAATTAGAAATCAATGCTTTATATATTTATTAATTTACGGAAATTATTAAATTTTAATCTAGCCATTTATGTATTTTAGAACTTGATCCGACGCATACGGAACGAATCACGGCTCACTCTCTATTTGCTTTTGAGCCGCCTCTTTTCCCTTCACCCTAACAAGATCATTCCAATCGCTAGCATCTTTGCCTTGTGGAGTATTTCCGAAATCAGGAACGGCCAAAAGAGAATTGGTCCCAAGCTCTTTCATTGCCTTGATAGCCGACTCAACCCCAACATTCTTTTCAAGATGCCGATCATTATCAGCGAAAAAAATAATGCGACTATTTGGATAACGTAACCGAATTTCTTTAGCCACAGCCAGCAGGTTTGAAGCGCTGAAAGCACAAACGACCGGAATCCCCGAAAGCTCAAGACAGGTTGCCGAGGTCACATATGATTCACCAATGCCGATATCCTGGCCGTTTTTAGGCTCACTAAGCTTATGAAACAGGCTAGACAATACAGACCCACTAAGAAAGGGTTTAAAGCCGTCAGGATTGAGGTATTGAAGGCCTCGCAGTATGTCTCCGCCATCAGCAAGCGGAATCAAAGCCACACGTCCGTATGTGTTTTCTAAGAAACGGATCCCATAAGCCCCAACCCCTTTCCGTTCCAGATAGTCCGATCGACCAACTTCTTTCGCTTGACTCCATAGATAACGCGCCTTTTTTCCAACTTCTTCCGAATGTCCAGCTTTAGCAGGTTCCGACTTTCCAACCACAGACTGAACCTTAATACCTGCGACCTCACCATCTAGGCCATAAGAACTATGCTTTAACTCAACT
>Ga0182030_10018101_pt1 | contig 13542 bp, 15 predicted proteins | sample 812S3MmetaG_FD_121299 | JGI IMG/M metagenome (GOLD analysis project Ga0182030, IMG submission 121299) | Permafrost microbial communities from Stordalen Mire, Sweden - 812S3M metaG (Illumina Assembly) | ecosystem: Environmental > Terrestrial > Soil > Wetlands > Permafrost | place: Sweden... | reverse complement strand
TCCCGATTCAAGCGAAAGCATCCCGCACGCTTCTGCGACGTCGGCCTCTACCGCATGGTCCGCTTTCCCAACTATTTCGGCGAGATGGTGTTCTGGCTCGGGGTCTGGATATCGGCCATGTCGGCCTATCAGAGTCCGCTGGCCTGGGTGCTTGGCAGCCTTGGCTTTGTGTGCATCGAATTGGTGATGCTTGGCTCAAGCCGCCGCCTGGAGTTGAAACAGGCCGACCGCTACGGCAGCGCCGCCGCCTATCGGGCTTACACTGCGACGACGCCGGTCCTGTTTCCAATGGTGCCGCTTTACTCGCTGCAAAAGCTGAAAGTACTTCTCGGATGAGGAATAGTCAGGTCTGTGTCGCTGGCGCGGCGGGCTATCTCGGCAGCCGGGTCGTGACGGAACTCCGCGCGCGTCCGATGCCGGTGGTGGCAATCTTGAAGGATCGTTGGTGCGATGAAGATCAGCGCAGATTGACTGCACTTGGCGCCGGGCTCGCCTTTGTCGATGCCTCGCGGCTTGAGCCCTACGCCGAGGCGCTGTCGGGTGCGGACGTCGCGATCTCGTGCATGGCTTCTGGGAACAGGCATGTCGATGCGACCAACGATTTCTGGGCGATCGACCGTGACGCGAATATTCGCTTCGGGCTCGCGGCCGTGAAAGCGGGAGCCTCGCATGTGATCCTCGTCGCAACCTTCGAAGGGCGGGCGTCGCGATACGTCACCGCCTTCAGCGATGCCAAGGAGGTCGCCGTGGACACCATCGGCGCGGCCTGCCGCGAGGCCGGAACCGCCTTTACCGTGATCCGGCCGACCGCCTATTTCAGCGATCTGACGAATCGGGCATTCGATTCGGTGCTCAAGCATGGACGGCATACCGTCCTTGGGGACGGAGCAAATCGCATCAATCCGGTTGATGGGCGCGACGTCGCCGGGTTTATTGCCGACTGTCTCGGCAATCCCGCGAAGGCCGGACGCGAGCATCAGATAGGTGGGCCGGAAATCTTCTGCTTTCGTGAAATCGGAATGCTTGCCGCCGATGTGATTGGGCGGCCAGGGCCGCTCAAGATCAGGACGATCCCGATCTGGGCTATGCGGCTTGCCGCGGCGGCGGAAGCGGCCGCGGGTGTGGCTTCCCGCAGGTGCAGGCGATCAGCGGCGATCCTCAACTGGATGATTTATGCCGGCACCCATGATGCAATCGCGCCGCCCTGCGGGACGCGGCGGCTCCGCAGCGATTTTATCGCCAAGCTGCCAACCGGCAATTCAATGCCTTGTTTTCGACGGTACGCATCGGAGAAAAAGTGATGTCTGGCCGGACGTATTTCCCGGATGTTTATTTGATATCAAGCCGCCGCAACACATGCCAGGACGGACCAAGTGAGCATAATTGACCAGACTGAAGACTGGCACATGGCTACCGTCCGGCTTCACGCAACTCCCCGATAGAGGCTTACGTCAGCGAGGATTCCCATGTCGAAGCATGGCCACATGCCGCCGGTTCCGCCGGCGAACCAGAGTCACAAGGGGCCAGGCGACCACTCCGAAATTCCATCAAGCGAGCCGGCCAAACGCGTTGAAGTCAATTTGGCAGAGCAAGGCGAGACCGCGAACATCCGACAAAACACGACCAACAAGGGCTTCTTCAAGGGACGCCGCATCAAATAGCGCGAACGCCTTTTCAACCGCGAAACAGGGGGATCGACCATGCTGATCGAGGTCAGGACAGACCACAACTTCCAAGGTAGCGAGCGGTTTTCCGATCAAGTCAAGGAGGTGGTGAATGCCGCGCTCGAACGGCACTCCGATCACGTCAGGCGGATCGATGTGCACCTCAGCGACGCCATCGGCAACAAGGCCGGCCAAGACGACAAGTGCTGCATGATCGAGCTACGTCGCGACGGCCGCGAACCCATCGTCGTCAAACATCAAGAGAGCACCATGGACAAGGCTATCCAGGGAGCCGTCCATAATCTGAAAACGTCGATCGAAAGCGCCTTCGGAAAGGAATCCGTCCGGGAGCAACTCCGGGATCATCACTAGGCTCCGTTGAACGCGCACCAGCCGCCGGAGAACGGGACCCATGCAGGAGACACGACATGAATAACGCAGAACCGCTCTGCAATCTTCGGTTCCTCCAGGCGGAATACCGGCCTGCCCGGCCGTCCGACGAGACGCCGGAACATTCATTCGATATCTCAGTTCGTCCGCTCAACAGCGGTCCGAAGCGATTTTCGGTGGCGGAGAAAAACGGCGAGCAGTTTGCTGCGGAGCTCGATGTTCTGGCTGCGCTGATCCGCGCCCGCGTCATACGGGCGCGCGTCGAGGGTGAAGAACCGGAGTAATACCGTTCGGAACCACCGGGTCGCTCCAACCGGATGGCAGGGTCACTCCCGCTGGCATTCGAGGCTGTTACGATTTACCCGTAAAGTGGAAGCACCATCGCCAGGGCAAAGAAGGCCGGCGAAATCGGAAACACAAAACGCCCCCTTGGCGCCCGTCGCCTCGCTCGCTTGCGACTACGATCCAAGGAGGTCGAACAGGACTAGCCTCTGAGTAGTTTCCGAGTCTCCATGCGGGTTGCCGCTTGCGGATAGAATAGACTCGAAATCTTATTCCAAAGGAGTCTGAGCAGTGTCCGTAATGCAGCCATTGGCTGGACGTATTTCGTCTGCCACCGTGACCTCGTCGATGCATGATCATTGGGGCCTGTTTCTGGCGGAGGGAACAGCCGTCATCATACTTGGATTGGCCGCTATCATCGTTCCGCCCATTGCAGGTCTTTTTGCCACCGTCGTGCTCGGATGGCTGCTGCTCGTCGCGGGGGTCGTGGGCCTCGTCGCCACGTTCAGAGCACGGGAGGCTCCGGGCTTCGCTTGGTCGCTGCTCTCGGCGGTCGCGGCGGTGGTGGCCGGCGGCCTGTTGCTGTGGAACCCGCTTCAAGGGCTGGTCACCTTGACCTATGTGCTGATCGCATTCTTCATTGTCGACGGCGTTTTGAACATCATCCTCGGCATTGTCCATCGCCGTGAGTTGACGGGAAAATGGGAGTGGATGCTTGTGAACGGCGTCATCGATCTGATCCTCGCCGGCATCATCATCCTCGGCTTTCCCGGTACGCTCGTATGGTCGTTTGGTCTCCTTGTGGGCATCGACATGATCTTTGGCGGCGGAACACTTATTGCCGTGGCACTGGAGGCGCGCAAAGCGGCCGCGCACAATGGGCTGGCTTAACCTAGCGAAGCACACGCCCGGCGCTATTTTAGAGGCCGGTTGTGCGGACCTGGCAGGACCCGCCCGAGACGGCTCGGCCAATTGTAAGTTGGTCCGCGCCCCCGCATCTACCGACGGTGCGCTGCCATCGAGGAGACTCCGAGTCTATCGCGCTTTACTAACAATCGTCAGTCACGCCGCCCAATCCGAAGCGGCGACATAGATTTTTCGTTGTTTCAGACCCTCTTACCTGTCCGCGTCTGCGTCGCGATCGGCGCTCCGCCGGCTGGCTGACAATTCCTCGACAGCGAACCGTCGATCTCGACTTACGTCATCATCTTTGCCCTTCCGTCCCTATTGGGCTCTTCGAATTGTTGGTTCAAGAGCTATCACCCAATGGCAAACTCTGGTGAGCTTATTGGTCGCGATGATCGCTACCTGGGCAATCGCCTATGTTTTCGGGCGCTTCATCGGGAGATGTACGTCGCGGAAAAGCGCCATCATTGCATGCCGGGGTTGGCAATGTTGATTGGACCTTGTCAGAATTTTCCGTGACGATGAACCACGAATTCCACAAAATTGGGTGCCACCAATAAAAAACGGGACCGCGATTTCGCGGCCCCATCGGCGCCTAACAAGATCAATGGGATCTCAGACTGAAAGAGCGCTAACGATCTCCTTCGAGTGGGGATCCACGATCAGAATTTGTCGTCCAACCCTGAAAAATTCATTTCCCCGCCAGCTCGGCTGGATGTCAGTAATGGTCTGCGGAAGCGCAACGAGACGAACCGAGCTTGGCACAACTGTACCGACCGACAAGCTGAAGCGAACGTGCTCGATCCTGCGGGCCGAGCGGTCCTTGCCGAAGATTTCCCGAAGTCGTGCGTGATCGTCCGGAGTTGTATCGAACGTAAGGTTCGTGTCTCGGTGATCGAGGTGGTCGGTGGCCTTTGGAGCCAGCTTTTCGTCCATTTTACCATGCGCTGGATCCTGCTGGGCGAACGCCCCACCCGTCCCGACCATGAGTGCGACTGCGGCGAACGTGATCATTACTTTTCTCGTATTCATTGTGACATACTCCTTCATGAAATCCCTGGCTGCGAAGCAGCCGTGAACTAAAACAACAGGTCGATGCCGCCTTCGTTCCGCGCCTTTGCAAAACTGACGAATAGCAACCAGTGGGGCACTATCAGCAAGGGCCTGGACTTCGCCGGGCTTCGGCGGGCACGTTTGCACGCTGACCACCTAGAACAAAACGCTCGATCGCATCGGCTATTCGTCACGAAATCAGCCGTCCGCTTCACTTCAGGGCTGGCATTTCCCATGGCGATACTGAGACCACTCCGCTCGAACATCGCCACATCATTGCCGCCGTCTCCGATGACAGCGATTTCCGCCAGCGGAATGGCCAATAGCTTCGCGAGCTCCGTCAGCGCGACGCCCTTGTTCGCGAGCGGATGGGTACCAATGTGCCATCGACATCGGATACGACCGCCGAGATCTTGATCGGGACAGCGCGGGCAGATCGAGTCAAGACGAAGTTCCGGCGTCAATTCCACCGAGGCGTCGCTCGTATCGGCCATCGCGCGCGACCTCACGCGTGGTCCGGTCGCCGGTCGCACCGACGATCAACCTGACGCAGAGATCGGCCGGGCTGACCTGTCGCCACGGCAGCGGGTCAGCTGTCCGCGGCGCCCGAACGGAAGGGTTACCGTGTAAGGCGTTACTCCGCGGCGTCGGTTGTTGCGACGCGTGCTGGCGCCGGTTTGATGACTGGTTCTGGGTCGATCGGCTCCTTGCCTTCGATATGGCCGCCGAAGCCATAGCGCATGGCCGAGAGCATCTTCTCGCCGAAGGTATGCTCCTGCCGCGAGCGGAAGCGAGTGTAGAGCGCGCTCGTGAGCACGGCCGCCGGGACGGCCTCCTCGATGGCGGCTTCTACCGCCCAGCGGCCCTCGCCGGAATCCTGCACGAAGCCGGAATAGGTCTTGAGTTGCGGGTCCTTCGCCAGCGCGGCAGCGCCGAGGTCGAGCAACCAGGATGAGATCACACTGCCCCGCCGCCAGACCTCGGCGATGTCGGGCATGTTCAGCCCGTAGCGCTCGTCCTGGGGCAAGTCCTTCGAATCTTTGTGGCGCAGGATGTCGAACCCCTCAGCATAGGCTTGCATCATTCCGTACTCGATACCGTTGTGCACCATCTTGACGAAGTGCCCGGCGCCGGACGGCCCGGCATGAAGATAACCGCGCTCGGGGCGAGAATCGCCGTTCGCGCGGTTCGGCGTTCGCGGAATGACGCCGGTCCCGGGAGCCAGCGCTGAGAAGATCGGGTCGAGCCGGTCCACCGCCTGCTTCGGGCCACCGATCATCAGGCAGTAGCCGCGATCGATGCCCCAGACGCCTCCAGACGTGCCGCAATCAACGTAGTGAATACCCTTCAACGCGAGTTTGCTGGCGTTGCGAATGTCGTCCTTGTAGAAGGAATTGCCGCCATCGATGACGATATCGTCCCGTTCCAGCAGCCCGCCAAGCTGCTCGACCATCTCTTCCGTGACCTTTCCCGCGGGCAGCATCAGCCAGATCGCGCGAGGCTTCTCGTCGAGCTTGGCGACCAGATCGGCAACCGAGGTCGCCGCAATGGCACCGTCCTTGGCGAGCTCTTCGCGGGCCTTGGCAGCGCGCGCATAGACCACGCATTGATGTCCGGCCCTCATCAGGCGACGCGACATGTTGCCGCCCATCTTGCCGATTCCGATCATACCTATCTTCATCTGCTTCATTCCTTCCGGGCAGCCGATGAGGATCATAAGCTGCGGCATATCGCGGACGTAGATTCGGAAACTACTCAGGTCAAATATACGGCGTTTACAACTAGAATGGCGTTGCGATGTTACCATTGGCTCACCGCGCCCGCCTTAACTTTCATTTCGTCGAAGACGCGACCCTCGATGCGAACCTGCTCGTCCAAAACCACGTCGGACTTTTCTCCGAGGTGTTTCTTTACGGCCTCCTCTGCTTCCACTCTATCTTCAAACCGAGCGTAATAGATCTGTCGCGATTCGCCGCCGCCTGCGACTTTCGTTATTACCAATATTGCCCAGCCGTCCGACATACGAGCTTCCACAATCTTGGGTTAATTTTCGCTAGCCATTTCGATTTGGCCGTCCGGCGTAAAGCCACGAAACAACGAGCATTCACTCCTGCCCGTACGTCTAGTGAAGCCTCGCGCTAGCTTACCCGCGCGTACGAGCAGGAACGCGACCAGCGATAGACGCCGAGTTATCCACGATACGATCGAGGACGACAGGCTCGGAAACTACTCAGATCGGCTCGCGTTTATTCAGCAAGCCGAAGACCTTACGAAACTTTATGATATCGCGACCACTAACACAGCTAATATTGGACGTAACAATTGCTCCGGCTTCGCATAACTGGTTGTCGATGATCGATTTCACACAAAGGGGAGAGTGTTGCTCGATTGCCCGCCATTCAGAACTGGCACAAACGGAACCTTTGACTATTTTCTCCGTTTGCCCACCATGCATGTCTCTGTTGTTGGTCAGGGATATATGAGGTATTTGACGTGATTGCGCGCAAGTTTTTAGTTTCTTCAACAGAACCTACCTTGCTCCAGTACGTGGTCGACACGACAAATAGTCGACGTCGAATGCAGATTGCTTTTGACCTCGACGCGCTCGGTTGTTGTTGCAGCCTATTAGCGACTTGGTTCCAGCATGCAGTTATTGCCGCCGCCGGGACCGCCAGCTACATCGATACCCGACCAGCGGACAATGCTTCCTACCGGCAAGTCTATTGAGTTCCGTACCCCTTCTGGGCGAGACAATCCACGGCGATACGATCGAGCTGGTCCCGAGTGGGTCCTGGACGGCGGGTTACGCCACGGCGCTTGAAAATCTCTTCGATGTCGTTTCACCCAAGCTGCAAAAAGCCAAAGGCCTGAAAATCGACATGACCGGCGTGCGCGAACTCGACACGCTCGGCGCATGGTTGATCGAGAAGATATCGCGGCATGCGCGGACGAGCGGTCATTCCGTTGCCGTTATTGGCGTCGCCGATCGCTACACGGGCCTGATCGACGACATCAAGCTCGTCAACCGTGACAAGCCTGTTCGTCGCGCAAAGCGATACCCTGCGCTAACGAACCTTGAGGCCATCGGCCGCTCCACCTTCGGCGGTATAAAAGAGGTTTCGATATTTCTGCAGATGCTGGGAGCGCTCGGAACTGCCGGATTCGGGATGCTGCGACGGCCGCGTTCGCTGAGAGTAACCTCAGTGGCCTATCAGCTTTATCAGGTCGGCTGGCGCGCCATTCCGATCATGGCGCTGGTCACTTTCCTGATCGGCGGCATCATCGCCCAACAGGGCATTTTCTTCTTCCGCAAGTTCGGCGCGGAGTCCTACGTCGTGGACTTGGTAGGCATCTTGGTCCTCCGCGAGTTGGGCGTCCTGATTGTCGCCATCATGGTCGCGGGGCGGTCCGGCAGCGCCTATACCGCCGAGCTTGGATCGATGAAAATGCGCGGCGAGATCGACGCCTTGTCGACCATGGGCCTTGATCCCGTCGAGGTCCTGATCCTGCCGCGGATCATCGCGCTGGTCGGCGCGCTGCCGATCCTGGCTTTCATCGGCGCAATGTCTGCACTCTACGGCGGCGGCCTGGTGGCCTGGTTCTATGGGGGGATGAGTCCGCCGATCTTCCTGGCCCGGCTTCATGAAGCCGTGTCGGTGACACATTTCGAGGTCGGCATCATCAAGGCCCCCTTCATGGCGCTGGTGATCGGTATTGTCGCATGCAGTGAAGGGCTGCTGGTCAAGGGCAGCGCGGAATCCCTGGGTAAGCAGACGACCATCTCGGTGGTAAAGTCGATCTTTCTCGTCATCGTGCTCGACGGCGCCTTCGCGGTGTTCTTTGCCTCGATCGGAATGTGATGGCGGACCACGGGTCAGACCAGTTTGCCATTCGCGTTCGGGATCTTGTGGTCGGATTTGGCGAGCAGATTGTCATCGACCATCTGTACCTCGATGTGCGCAAGGGCGAGATTCTCGGTCTGGTCGGCGCATCCGGCGCGGGCAAATCTGTGCTGATGCGGACGATCATTGGACTTCTTCCTAAGCGCAGCGGCCATATCGAGGTCATGGGTGTCGATATCGAGGGCAGCCTCGACCATAGCGACCGCAACGCCGCGGCCATTTGGGGTATCCTGTTTCAACAGGGCGCTTTGTTTTCCTCCTTGACCGCGCTGCAAAACGTGGAGTTTCCACTGCGGGAAAAGCTGGCGCTTTCCGCTTCGCTGATGAGCGAGATAGCGACAGCAAAGCTAGAGATGGTCGGCTTGACGCCGGAGGACGGTGACAAGTTTCCTTCCGAACTGTCGGGCGGAATGACAAAGCGCGTGGCGCTGGCCCGCGCGCTCGCGCTTGATCCCGCTGTCGTATTTCTTGACGAGCCGACATCGGGGCTTGATCCCATCGCGGCCGGAGAGTTCGACGACCTGATTAGGACTTTGCACCAGACGCTTGGATTGACCGTCTTCATGGTCACCCATGACCTCGCCAGCCTAAATACCGTTTGCGACCGCGTTGCGGCCCTCGCCGACGGCAAGATTGTTGCCATCGGTTCGATGGCTGACATGCTCCGTTCAGATCAGCCATGGGTTAAGGCCTATTTCCACGGCAAGCGCTCCCTGATGCTGCAACCCTTAGCGAGTTAGATCCAATGGAAACGCGTGCTCCTTTCATCATCGTTGGCGCTTTCGTCCTGGCGGCGATCGGTGCGGTCTTCGGTTTCGTATTCTGGCTTCAGAACACCGCTGGAACCGGTGCCCGGACAATTCACCATATTCGCTTCGATGGATCGGTATCGGGATTGCTGGTCGGCGCTGCTGTGCTGTTCGACGGGATACGCGTCGGAGAAATAACCCAACTTGACCTCGCGGCCGATAGTCCGCGACAAGTCGACGCCACCATCGCGGTGAAATTGGGCACGCCGGTGCACGCCGATACCACGGTTGGGCTCGAGTTCCAGGGCCTGACCGGCGTTCCCGTGATCGCGCTTGAAGGCGGCAAACAGGCCGGTGCGTCGGGTGCAACACAGACGCTGGTCGCCGATGCGGCGGCCGGTCAAAGCATGACGCAGGCGGCGCGCAGCGCGCTGGCACGGGTCGATTCCGTATTGGCTGACAATGCCGCACCATTGAAAGCCACGATTGCCAACCTGCAGATATTTTCCGCAGGACTCGCCAAGAATACCGGCGGGCTCGACGGCATCGTCGCCGGCCTTGAAAAGATGACCGGAGGTGGCGCCGCTGCGGCGCCGAAAGTTGCCTACGACTTGATGGCTCCTCAGACGTTTCCGTCTCCCCGCAAGGATATCAAGGGGCAGGTTGCGATTCCGCTGCCTACGGCAGAGGTCATGCTCACGACACAGAAGATGCTGTTTTCACCCAGCCATGACTATCCCGATTTCCAGACCTTTCAATGGGCTGACAGTATTCCGCAAATGCTGCAGGCGAAGCTGATCCAGAGTTTCGAGAATTACGACATTGCCCACGCGCCGCTGCGTCCCATAGATGGCCTGGACGTCGAAGACCAGCTTCTGATCGATGTCAGGGCTTTTGAGATCAAGACCGATCCTGAGTTGACCGTTGATATCGGGCTATCCGCGCGTATTCTTGCCAAGAACGGCCACCTTGTGGCTTCTCGCGTCTTTCAGCAAAGCCGCAAGCTCGACAAGCTCGATCCACTTGCGGCCGTCGCCGCGTTCGACGGCGCGTTCGCGGGACTGGCAACCGACCTCGTCGCCTGGACCGCCGACCAGCTTTAGTCAGGCTGCATTCCTCATGCGGGCGCCGCGCTGAGTGGTGCGCAACTCGCATCCAGACAGGTGCATCCGCGAGACCGACGAGGCATGGGCCCACTGCGGCGGCGCCTGATTGTCGCGCCGTACTTCGGCTTGCTCGAACCCAGCGATCCGGCCACAGGCGACATCAGAACCGGCCTCGGAAACTAAGCATCAGAGGCCAAAGGGATATGTTTCATCTTCGCCTGGAGTCACCGACGTCGGCAACGGCGTCACCGCATGGGTCTCGTTAAACCATGCGAAGGCGTCGTATTGGTCTGGCAGCGTTGCAAAGCCGTAGTGGCTCCAGCGCTCCGTCTCGGGCCGGTAGATGACGCCGATGTAGCGTTCAAGCCGGGGCTCAGCCATGACGCTTCGCAACGCGTCGTGCTGGCCGGCCCGCAGGTCGAGCAGGAGGCGTTCGTCGCCCAATTGGTGGCACAAGGCCTCGTAACTGCCTGGAAGGGAGGGCCTGACGGTCTTGACCTCCATTGGCCCGTCCCAGTCGGTGGCCGCCGCGACGGTGCCGGTGTGTGTTCCGAAACCGATCAGGCAGGCGTCGCGTCCATAGGCCTGGCGGCACAGCTGGCCGATGTTCAGTTCGCCGCGTTCCCGGCCCATGTCGGTGAAGCGTGCGTCGCCGATGTGGGAGTTGTGTGCCCAGACCACGGCTTTCCTGTCCGAACCGGGCTGGGCCAGGATGTTCTGGAGCGTGTCGAACATGTGCTGGTCACGCTGGTTCCAGGATAAATTGGAGCCCAAATACATGGCCCGGTAGTAGCTTTCCGCGTCGGCCACGAGACGGGCGTTCTGCGCCGCGTCAAAAAACTGTGCGCTGTCCTGTCGCGCATATTGCAGCTCCTTCTTGAGCAGATCGACGAGAATGCGGGTTACCGGGATCTCGCATAGAGCATAGCCCTCTGTAAGCGACGCCTGTCCGTAGGCTGCCGGCTCCCGGGACCAGGGCGACAGGCAGGCATAGCGCGCGCGAGCCGCTTTCGCGGCCACCGGGTCGACGCGATCGAGGTAGGCGAGCACAGCGGCGATCGACGCCGTCATATTGTAGAGATCGAGGCCGTAGAACCCGACTTTCTTCTCAGGCGGCTGGGTAGTGTTGTGGCCGCGCAGAAAACCGATGAAGGCATCCACATCCGTATTGCGCCACATCCAGGTTGGAAAGCGGGTGAATGGAATTGAACTCATCGGCTGGAACGGGCTGCGCCTGACGTAGCGATCAATCGCGGCGGCATCCGGCCAGTCGGCTTCCACGGCTACAATGGTGAAGCCGTGCTGCTCGATCAGGCGCCGCGTGATGGCGGCGCGGGCGCGGTAGAACTCGCACGTGCCGTGAGAAGCCTCCCCCAGCAAGACAACGCGTGACTGGGCAAATCGATCGAAGGCTGCACCGAAGGCGGGGTCGTCAAGCGGCGGTAACGGCTCGACGGCGGCTCTCAGCACCGCCGCCTGAGAGGTGAGCGGCGGGCGCTCCACGAGGTCCATGAAACAACTCCTTGGGTCGCAAGGGGTGCGCCGGAAAGCCATGCCGGGATCGGCTGGCAAGGATGCGCCTCGACTGTGGGACAACGGCGCCACCTCGATAATCAGACGCTATCCGGCAACACCGCACGAAAGCAGGCTCGGAAACTACTCATATGTCGGCGTTTTCGGGATTTGGTAGCGGCAGCTGCCTCGCTGTTATCGGCCATTGGACTAGAGCGCCCGAAGCGGCGCCTGCCATGCCGCGGTAATGAGTATCTACACCTACGTTGCGCACCACCGCACAGACTTTACGCTGCGACTTTCCTCGTGCCGCTTCCACGCTTCCACGAACGACTTTTTGGGCCCAAGTCCGGCCAGATCGACGTGTCAAACATGCGGTATTTAGTATCGCAAGCCGATCGGCAAGCGGGCCACCAAGAAGCGCCGGACGTCGGCGCCCGTACCGCCGCGGCTGCTTGATCCAGGCCACCGATTCAAGTTTCGAACAGCCATGCCCGTTCCAGCAACGCCAATTCCACAAACACATTCGCGCGCGCGGCGCGTCACGCCCGAGCTTTGCAAGAAACGTTTCGTCCGAGGGCGCAGGCGCCCTAATGAGGACGCGGGGAATGCCGGGTGCGCGATGCACCCGCAGCCTCGCGTGCGCTCTAGGTAGTGGGTAATATGCACACGAGTATTCACAGCGGAGGCACCGGAAACAGCCGGCATTACCCACGCAATGGTTTAAAACGCGGCGTTGCCTTACGGTATCCAAATTCCGCGCGTTGGAACGCAATTCATGTTGGATCAACGGAATAACGTTTTTGTCATGGTAGGCTGCGGCGCTTGCAGGTTTGATTTTCGTCGCGATGTCGATCAGTCCCGAAAACATAATCAGAAATCTGACAAAGCGCACGCAGCAGATAATCATTGTCTACTTCAGAATGCCCGCTTCGCGCGGGAAACGGTCGACCGGGTTCGAAATTTGGGAGGAGTACTATTCTGGCCTTTATCTGGATGTGTGCGACGGTACCGACCCAAACCGCATTTGCTATTCGGCCATTTGGCTGGCTAAATATGGCAATAGTGACAATTCGGAATGGTTAGCTTCGTGTTTGGACAAAAGCGCTAACCGTCGCCCTCGGTTTGATTCATACGGCGTGCTTTTCCGAACGCCCGGTCGGTCGCCATGAAGTGCGCCAACATCGGCGCGATAAGTTTCGTCGGGGCAGATATCGACCGCCCTGTTTCGCGCGCGAGTACCTCGGCGTACGCAATCAGATCACGATGAACAATTGCGGGCACTTCAATGGTCAGCTTCACCGGCTTCTCCTCCGCAAGAGGGCTAAGCTTCAATTTTACCATCTTCTCTCCCTCAGCCTCTGTATGGCTCCAGAACCAAATCACGATTGACGATGACCCGCATAGGAAACCCCGGCCGGATGGTCAGGGTCGGCTGGATATTGAGGTTGCGTTGAACGACCTTCTGTCCGGTCTGATTAAGGCTATCGCTGGAGCCGCGGCGGAGCGCCGTGATGACATCGCTGTTGCTGCCGGTGCCGGTGGTGGTTCCAAGTTCGCTGCCGACGCCGAGCAGAGTGGACAGAAGCGCGGCCTCGAACAACAGCCCAAAATGATTGTCGACCTGGTCCTCGAGGCCAGAATAGCCGGCGGTATCGGCGCCGGGCTGACGCTCCAGGACGATGGAGCGGCCGTTCGGCATGATCAGGCGGGTCCAGACCAGCAGCACCCGCGACTGACCGAAGGCGACCTGGCTGTCATAGATCCCGATCAGCCGTGCGCCCTGCGGTATGAGAAGGAAACGTCCTGTGGGAGTGTCATAGACGTTTTCGGTGACCTGCGCTGTGATCTGCCCCGGCAGATCCGAGCGAATACCTGTGATCAGCGATGCCGGGATGATATTCCCCGCTTGCACCACGTAGGAAGATGCCGGCGCCTCGACGCGATCCGGGCTGGTGGTACGGCGATCGACAGTTCC
>Ga0182030_10018099_pt1 | contig 13543 bp, 6 predicted proteins | sample 812S3MmetaG_FD_121299 | JGI IMG/M metagenome (GOLD analysis project Ga0182030, IMG submission 121299) | Permafrost microbial communities from Stordalen Mire, Sweden - 812S3M metaG (Illumina Assembly) | ecosystem: Environmental > Terrestrial > Soil > Wetlands > Permafrost | place: Sweden... | reverse complement strand
TACCTGCGCTGCCCGGACTGCAACGGCACCCGCTACCGCGACGAAGTGCTGGAAGTGAAGCGCGAGGGCAGCGATGGTCGTCGCGCCAGCATCGCCGAAGTGCTGAACATGACTGTCACGGAGGCCCTCGCCTTCTTCGCCGATTCGCGCGAACTGGCGACGCGCCTGAAGCCCCTGGCGGATGTCGGTCTGGAGTACGTGAAGCTCGGGCAACCGGTGCCGACGCTGTCCGGCGGTGAGGCGCAGCGCCTGAAGCTCGCCGGACACCTGGCCGATGCCGCCGCGCATGCGGTTACCGCCAGTGCCAACGGCAAGCTGTTCTTGTTCGATGAGCCGACGACGGGACTGCACTTCGATGATGTCGCGAAGCTCCTGCGCGCCTTCGCCAAGCTGCGGGCTGCGGGTCATTCGCTGCTGGTGATCGAGCACAACCTCGACGTCATGCGCGCCAGTGACTGGATCATCGATCTGGGACCCGAAGGCGGCGACGGCGGCGGCAACATCGTGTTCGCCGGCACGCCGACGGCGCTGCGCGCGCATCCGGAATCGCATACGGGGCGCGCCATCGTGGAGTACGAACGGGCGCTGGCCAGCTCCTTCGACCTGCCCGCGGCCGTCGCCGAGCCCCCGGGCCCCTGGGCGCTCGTGCCCCGCGATGCGACCAACGAAATCGTCATTCACAACGCGCGCGAGCACAACCTCAAGAATGTGGACGTACGTATCCCGCGCGACAAGTTCACGGTGATCACCGGCGTCTCCGGATCGGGTAAGTCCACCCTCGCCTTCGACATCCTCTTCAACGAGGGACAGCGCCGCTACCTCGAATCCCTGAACGCTTACGCCCGGCAGTTCGTGCAGCCGGCCTCGCGCCCGGATGTCGATGCGATCTTCGGCATCCCGCCCACCGTCGCGATCGAACAGCGCACCAGCCGCGGCGGACGCAAGAGCACGGTGGCGACACTGACGGAGATCTATCACTTCCTGCGCCTGCTGTACGTGAAGCTCGGCACCCAGTACTGCCCGGACTGCGACGTGGCCATCGAGCCGCAGAGCCCCGCGGCCATCGGCGCGCGGCTGCAGCGCGAGTACCGCGGCCGCACCGTGACCCTGCTCGCGCCACTGGTGGTGGCGCGCAAGGGCTTCTACACGGATCTGGCGAAGTGGGCGGCCAAGAAGGGTTACCGCGAGCTGCGGGTCGACGGCGCCAGCGTGCCGACGGCACGCTGGCCGCGACTGAACCGCTTCAAGGAACACACCATCGAACTGCCGGTGGCCACTTTGGGCATCAGCGCCAAAACCGAGTTCGAGCTGAATCAGGCGCTGGGCAAGGCGCTGGACTATGGCAAGGGTCTGGTGAGCATCATGCCGGCGGGTGCGACCCAGGCGGCGATGTTCTCGACGCGGCGCGCGTGCCCCAGCTGCGGTCGCAGTTTCGCCGAACCGGATCCGCGCATGTTCTCGTTCAATTCGAAGCATGGCTGGTGCACCAGCTGCTTTGGCACGGGGCTCGAGATCCCGGAATTCGATGACGCGCAGACGGGCGAGGAGATCTGGTGGAACGAGTGGTTCGAGCGGGAGGCCATTCCCTGCAGTGAATGCGCGGGCCAGCGGCTGAATCCTGTTTCGCTCAATATCCGCTTCCGCAAGCAGTCGATTGCCACCCTGGCCTCGGGGTCGATCGAAGCCACGATCGAATTCTTCACCGGCCTGAAACTTTCGCTGCGCGCACAGGAGATCGGCCGCGATCTGCTGGCCGAAATCCACGCGCGTCTGAACTTCCTCGTGCGCGTCGGCTTGGGGTATCTGCAGCTGGATCGCGCCGCGCCCACCCTCTCCGGCGGCGAAGCGCAGCGCATCCGGCTCGCCGCGCAGCTGGGTTCGAACCTGCAGGGCGTGTGCTACGTGCTGGATGAACCCACGATTGGCCTGCACCCGCGCGACAACGCGGTGCTGCTGGACGCCCTCGCCGAACTCGCCGCCCACCGCAATACGCTGGTCGTCGTCGAGCATGATGAGGACACCATTCGCCGTGCCGATTACGTACTGGATCTGGGACCCGGCGCCGGGGTGCGCGGTGGCGAGATCGTCGGTCGCGGCACGGTGCAGGACCTCATCGCCAACAAGGACTCCGTGACCGGCCGCTTCTTGCGTACGCCGCTGCTGCATCCCGCCAAACCGCAGCGCCCCGTCACCGGCGAGTCACCGCGTATCGTCCTCAAGGGCGTCACTCTGCACAACGTCAAGGGCATCGACATCGACGTGCCGCTGGGCCGGCTGGTGGTGGTCACCGGTGTGTCGGGTTCCGGCAAATCCACGGTCGCGCGGGATGTGCTGTTCACCAACCTCAAGCGCATCGTTGGCGAGGAGCAGCTCGGTGGCCGGGCGCGCGCGGCGAAAACCGCAGCCGCCCGTGCGGCGGTCGCCGCCGTCAAACGGGCCGCGAAGAAGAAATCGGCGGCGAAGGCGAAGGGCGCTGCCGCGAAGGCCGCAGCCGCTGCGAAATCGGTTCGGGCACCCAATGCCCTGGTTGGCTGCAGGGCCATCCAGGGTGCGCACCTGGTGCAGCGCGTACTCGAGGTCGACCAGACGCCCATCGGCAAAACGCCGCGCTCGTGCCCGGCCACCTATGTGGGATTCTGGGACGAAATCCGGGGCATCTTCGCGGGCACCACGGAGGCCCGGATCCGGGGCTATACCGCGAGCCGTTTCTCCTTCAATTCCGGCAGCGGCCGCTGCGCAGGCTGCGATGGCCAGGGCCGGCGCACGATCGAGATGAGTTTCCTGCCCGATGTGAAGGTCGGCTGCGATGTGTGTAACGGCAAACGCTTCAACTCCGAAACCTTGAGCGTGCTGTGGCGCGGCCGCAGTATCGGCGATGTCCTCACCATGAGCATCGACGATGCCGTGGAATTCTTCGCCGCGCATCCGCGCGTGCATCACGCCCTGAAGCTGCTGCAGGATGTGGGCCTGGGCTACCTCACGCTCGGCCAGCACAGCCCGACGCTCTCCGGCGGCGAGGCCCAGCGCATCAAGCTGGTCACCGAGCTTGCGAAAGTGCGCGGCGACGCGGCCGGTGGTCCGCGTCAGATCCCCCGACACACCCTGTACGTGCTGGATGAACCCACCGTGGGACTGCACATGGCGGACGTCGAGAAACTGATTCACGTGCTGCATCGGCTGATCCAGGCCGGTAACACCGTCGTGGTCGTCGAACACAATCTGGACGTCATGGCCGAAGCCGACTGGTTGATCGACATGGGTCCGGAAGCCGGCGCCGGCGGTGGCCGGATCGTCGCCGCAGGCACGCCCGCCCAGGTGGCGCGACGCAAGACGGCGTCGCACACGGGTCGGGTACTGGCCGGGTTCCTGAAGGAGCGCACGCGTGGCGCATGATCTGCAGTGCTGGAAGTGCGGCGCTGCGCTCGCCGCGCTGTCACTGCCGCTGCGCAGGCTGGATGAATGCCCGAAGTGTCGTGCCGAGCTGCACGTGTGCCGGCTGTGCGTGCAGTTTGATCCCGGGGCCTACCAGCAATGCCGCGAGCCCACGGTCGAAGAAGTGCGCGACAAGACCCGCGCGAACTTCTGTGATCACTTCAAGCCGCGGCCCGGCGCCTGGGGCGGCGGCGACAATTCGGCGAACGACAAAGCCAAATCCCAACTCGACAAGCTGTTCGGCAAGTAGCCTTCAGGATCCCTAGCCTTTGCGTTCGGCGAGCCGGTCCAGCAGCCGGGAGAACGCCGAGTTCTTCTGGACCTTCACGTCGAGGTGCCGGACGGGGCCGTTGCTGGTCAGCTTCTTCTTCGCGCCTTCGATCTGCAGCTGATCCGCGCCGAGGATTTCGAGGGTCTCCTCCAGAGTCTTCGGACTGCGCTTCTCGCTGGCATGCACGCGGTTGCCACGACCCTTGGCGATCCTGGGACGGCCCGGGATCGGGAGCGCAGCTTTGCCCGCGGCGCCGGACGACTTCGGCCTCCCCGCCGTATCGTCCAGCAACTTGAATTCCGCCGACTGCTCCGGCAGTCGCTCCGTCGTCGCTTGCGCCGTCGCCGGCTCAGACGCAGCAGCCTTCGGCCCACCCTGAGCGGCGTTGGCACCGTCGCGCTCGCGCAGACTGACCGGGACCACCGCAACGGAGGAGAACTCCGAGCGCACGTACTGCGCGACGGTCTTCGCCGAATTGGCGTCGCTGAAGAATCCTAAGCGCAGGCCAAACCATTTGCGCCCCTCGCGGTTGCCCTCGACCGTGTACAGCGTGTACGCGCCCAAAATGGCGAGCGGCGGTACCTGCGCCAGGTCGATGCTCTGCACGGACCACTGCAGCTGAATGGCAAACGCCGCCGGCGTGCTGGTGGTGTTCAGCGGATCACCGCGCTTCTCCTCCAGCAGACGTATCACCTGCGCTTCGGGCAGCACGCCAGGTTCGCGGGCGGCGGGGCCCGCCGGCAAGACCGGCTGCGCGGCCGGCCCACGGGCGCGACCGGTTTCGTCCAGTGACTTCAGAACTTCGCGGACATTGGAGCGCTGGTCGAACGGCAAATTGGCGTCGCGCTTGAAGGTCCCCGCAGGCGGGGCGGCCGTTGCCACTGCGACTGGCGGCGGCGCTGGCGCCGGCTCAGGCATCGGAACGGGAGTAGGCGCAGCAGCAGCGGCCGGAGGCTCGGCTACCAGTTCAAGTTCCAGCTCCGGCGACGGCGCCACCATTGTCGGCTCGAGTTCCGCCGTCAACGTCGGCGCGTTCGCCAGGACCGTGGCGTCGGGCATCGACTCCGGCGTAGCGGAGCGCGCGCGCAGGCGCTTGCCCGGAGCCTCACCGGCCCACGCACCCGGATAAATGTCGCGCACCACGGGCAGCAGCTCTTCGGCCTGCAGCAGCGAATCGAAATAGCCCATGTGCAGACGGAAACGCTCGCGGCCGTCCTCGAGTCGCCGGCTGACGAAAAACTTGTAGCGCTTCAGTTCCGCCAGCTGCGGCTGCGTCAGCGCCATCGGCGTGGTGGAAGAGCACAGATTGATGACAAACGATTCCTGTTCCGCGGCCGGCATCGCCACGGGCGGATCTGGAATTGGTCTGTCGGTATGTGGCATGGGCGGTGTCATGATGCGTTCCCCGGAAGCTGCGGTCTGTCGTGCCGGGTTTCGGAAAAACGTTCAGACGGAGGAGAGCCGCAGTCCGGCACGCCGTGCCGGAGAAGTGGTGACCCCGCCGTCGTAGGAACGAGTCCGTTAGACCGGTGGCTTTGCGTCCCCGCCTTTCGACGGGTTTGCCTTTTTCACGTAACCAGTGTCTGCACGGGGAGACGCTCGGTCAAGCGGGAATTTGCGCCGTGTCTCTCATCCGGGAAATGTGGCGCTGCGCGTTGTTAAATCGCGCACATTACGTCAACCTGTCGCGCGCGCGTCTGCGGAGGAATTATCGTAAATGCGCGAGCTCAGCAGTTCGGTCACCGACGCCGCAGGCAGCGGCCGCGCCAGGTAGTATCCCTGCGCGCAGTCGCAGCGACGCTCACGCAGGAAATCGAGCTGCTCGATGGTCTCGATGCCTTCGGCCACCACGCGCTTGTGCAGCGAGTGCGCCATCACGATTACCGTTTCGATGAGTGTCGCAGCGATCGGATCCTGCGGCACGTTGACGAGGAAACTGCGATCGATCTTCACCACGCTGATCGGATGCTGCCGCAGATAGCCCAGCGATGAATACCCGGTGCCGAATCCGTCGAGCGCCAGGCACACGCCGGTCTGCGCCAGACGTTCGATCATGGCGGTGTTGGCCGGATCCGCCAGCACCTTCTCATCAATGTCCAGCTCGAGGATGTCGCCGGGCAGACTGAAGCGATCCAGCGTGCGGCGGATGTTGCGCACGAACTCCGGATGCCGCAGCTGCTGCAGCGAGACGTTCAGAGCGAGGCGCGGCGGTGACAGGCCCTGCTCGCGCCACGCCGCGAGCTGCGCGCAGGCCGTTTCCAGCACCCACCCGCCGATGTCGACGATGAGACCGCTCTCCTCGGCCGCCGGCACGAATTCGACCGGATGACGCACGCCTTCGCGCTGGGTCTGCCAGCGCAGCAGTGCCTCTAGGCCCGTGAGCGAACCATCCGCGATGGAATACTGCGGCTGATAGAACAGCGAGAACTCGCGGCGACGCAGGGCCAGCTGCAGACCAGTCGGCGTGGGCACCGGCCGCTGACCACCCATATTGATGTCGTAGAACATGGCGCGACCACGGCCGAGGTCCTTGGCGCGGTACATGGCCGTGTCGGCGTTGCGCAGCAGCGTATCGATGGCCGCGCCGTCCTGCGGGAACAGCGCAATGCCGATGCTCGCGCACACCGTGTGGTCCGTGCCTGCGAGATTGACCGGCTGCTGCAGCGACTGCACGATCCGCTGCGCGACGGCTTCGGCCGCCTCCGCACTCACCACAGCGCGCAGGATCACCGCAAATTCATCACCGCCCAGGCGCGCGACCGTATCGATGTCCTTGACACAGCTGCGCAGCCGCTGCGCGGCGATGCTCAGCACCTGATCGCCCGCGGCGTGACCGACGGTGTCATTGATCTTCTTGAAGTGGTCCAGGTCGATATAGAGAACGGCGCCGTTCTCCATACCCAACGCCGCGCTTTGCAGCTGCGCGGACAGCCGGCTGCAGAACAGCACCCGGTTGGGCAGCCCGGTCAGTGGGTCGAAGTGCGCCTGACGGTACAGTTGCTCGTCACGTGCGCTCTTGGTGAGAGCGATCGCCAGCCGGGCGGCGAATTCGCTGCCGCAGCGACCGATATGCGGGTCGACGGCCGGCGGTTCGTGGTAACCCACGGCCAGGATGGCTTCGAGATGCGCCGCGATCTTGACCGGCCATACCCAGAAGAACTCGGAGCCCAGTTCCTTCAGCGGCACCAGGAAGCTGTGGCGGGTGTCCTCGCAGCGTGTCACGGTCAGCGCGTCCGGCTCGGCGGCGAGCGTGGTCATCATGTCATCGTCGAGGGCCACGCGGCTGACCGGCAGATCCCGGCAGCTCTTGGCGGCCAGGTAAACCCGACCCCGCCACGGCGCGTCATGGTCCCGCAGGACGATGCCGGCGCTGCTGCAACCGGTCACCCGCTGCACCCGGGTCAGGATGGCGTCGAGCACCGGTTCCAGGCCGCCCGGCTGGAGCAGCAAGCGGTCGACCTCGCTCAGGGTCTGCAGATTGGCGTGCTGGGTACGCACACGCTGCGCGCAGTGATTGAAGGCCCGGATCAGCGTGAGCAGGTCGTCGTGCCCCGCGGCGGGTACCTCGGCGAACCCGGTCGCCGCCAGGTCCTGGAAGCCGCCGCGCAGCGCCATCAGAGCAGGCTGGTAGCGACGCACCAGGTAGGCGACCGCAACGCCCGTGCTCAGCAGGGACGCCGCAACGCCGATCGCGAGCCAGCGCCACGCGTCGCCGACAGCGGCACTGCCGGACATTGCGGCGACGACGGCCAGCACCGGTATTAGGGTACTCAGGCAGACGGTGGCGGCAATCCGCTTCACCATTCGGCTATTAACAGCTGCGCGAAACATCCTTGAGGGCACATCCGCACGAAAGTCGTAAGGGAATCCGGAGAATCTGTCATGCCGCTGACGCGGTCGATGTTAACTGCATCACGTTCTGCCACGCATTCTGGAAAGTGACCGGATGCCTGAAAATTCGTATCTGTAAATTCCACGCCGGCCCGATCTCGCGGCACCTACCATGGCCGCCGCCACTTGCGCCGCGCCGATGGCACGCCGGGGCGCCGCTGCACCAAGCTGCAGCGGACGCACCATCACCGCGACCGCCATTGACAGCAGTTGACCGAATCCCGCGCCGCGGCGCATGCCCAGCAGCGGTCCGGGAACCAATATGTCAAAGGATTCAAAATTCATCGCGGTCAGGGCGTCCAGGGTCTCACCCTGGACGCGCGCTGCGGTACTACGCGATTGGGAGTTGGCGGTGCAACACGACAATATTACGAAGCGCCGTGCCCCCGCGGCCTGTGCGGCTCTGGCGTAGGCCAGCACGCAGGTCTGCGCCGCCTCGCGATACGCTGCGTCGGAGCCGGCCTCCCGGTAGGCGGCGCCGAGACAGCACAGCGCCGTATCGCAGGTCTGGCCCCTCAGTTGGGCCTCGAGTTGTCCGAAGGGCACAATCCGATTTGCGAGCCGTTGGAATTCGCGGCCGAGAGGCCGGCGCGTGATGGCCAGGATCCGGGTGAACTCCGGCACCTCGACCAGGCCTTCGAGGACCCGCGATCCGACCATGCCGCTGGCGCCTGCCAGCCAGACAATTTTCCCTGCAGTTTCGGCCACGCGCCGGAGCTTAGCATTCCCGAGTGACGACTGGAGTTGCGGCGAGCTCGCGGGCGTTGGCGCTGAGAATCCGATCTTCCCGTGTCATAGGTTCATCGAGTGCGGCAGAGAGGCTAGTGCTCACTCCGCGCATCGATTGCGGACGGTGTCTGGGGTTCTTCGCCAGCAGCGCGCTGCAGCACCTCGCAGGGATCGCTCCCCGGCACGAAACTCCTGGAGAGAATCTTCAGCGCGACGGATTCGGGGTTTCCCTGGTCCGCTGCGCGCCAGACCTCGCCCTGTCCGCCGCTGCCGAGTTTTTCGACCAGCGTCACGAATCATTCAAAACCCCAGATCCATTTGCCCGCAGTTCGCCGGCGGGGGCCGGAACAGTGCCGTGGGCAGCGGCGATGCCGCACCCCGCGTCAGCCCGTAACGTGTACAGGCCAGCTGAAAACGTTGTCGTAGCAGCTGTGCAAAGGGGCCCTGGCCGCGCATCCGGCTGCCGAAGCGCGGATCATTATCCTGGCCGCCGCGCAGGGACTGGATGATGGACATGACATGCGCCGCGCGCGCGGGGTAATGGGTCTCGAGCCATTCGCGGAACAGGATTTTCAGTTCGTGAGGCAGCCGCAGGATCACATATCCCGCGTGGCGGGCACCCGCCTGGGCGGCCGCCGCCAGCACCTGCTCCAATTCGTGCTCAGTGATCGCGGGAATGACCGGCGCCACCAGTACCCCGACGTTGACCCCACACTCCGTGAGCTCGCGGATGATCCTGAGGCGTGCGGCAGGCGCCGCTGCCCGTGGCTCCAGCAATCGCTTGGTGTCGTTGTCCAAAGTTGTCACCGTCACGAAGACATTGACCAGACCGTCCCGCGCCAGTTCCGCGAGCAGGTCAAGGTCACGTGTAATCAGCGAGCCCTTGGTAATGATCGTGACCGGGTGGCGCGTGTCCCGGAGCACCTCCAGGATCGAACGTGTCACCTTGAGTCGCTTCTCGAGCGGTTGGTAAGGATCCGTGTTGGCCCCCACGGTGATGGGCTTGCACACGTAATTGCGCTTGCCCAGTTCCGCACGCAACAGCTCCGCCGCGTCCGCCTTGTAGAAAATGTGGGTTTCGAAATCCAGACCAGGGGAGAGATCCATGTAGGCGTGGCTGGGACGGGCGTAGCAATTGTGGCTGACCACACCGTTGGCGATGAAATCCTCCGTCCCGGTCGTAATGTCGTACAGGCGCAGCGCCTGCAACGGCTCGATGCCGACGATCTTCAGTCGCGCGTCACCTTTCACAGCCTGACCTTCAAGGTCGAGTTCCTGGCTGGCAAAAGCGCCGACTCCCATGAGTTGGTCGTTGCGGGTGAGGTGCGGCCTCTGCTCGGGCGGCGAGCTGTCCTTCACGTACTTCCAGCCGCGTTCCGTCAGGAAGCGATGGTCGCCGCTGGTCACGAGCGTGGTGCCGTCCTCGAGCGTCGTGCGAAACGCCGGCTTGATCGTGCTCCACTGCGCGAGAACCCGGGTCTTGGTGTAGCGCCGGTACCAGCCCTCGCGGCGCGTTCCATAGATCTCCTCGCCCACGCGCAGATCGGCCAATGCGCGAGTCTTACCGTCCGCCATCAGGATTAAGGTGTCGCCTGATGCGCAGTAGGGACAGCCGTGCTCACATCCGCGGTACGGATTTATCGACTGTTCGAAGGGGATGTCAGGTGACTGGTTGGTCGTAATGATCGTGCGCGCACGCTCGGCCCGCACGTGGGTGGCAATGCTGTCGGGCACTTCCTGCGCCGACCAGCCGTCATCTACATCCGCGACCCGCGTGGCCGCGAACCGGCTCGGCGGATTGGACAGTGCTCCGCGGCCTTTTAGGTAGCGCCCCATGAGTTATACTGTACATAAGTACAGGCTGTATATATACATAGACAGGTCAGGTTGGCAAGATAGCCACTGAGCACTCCGGCTTAGCGCGCATCTCAAACATTAATGAGAGCATCCGTGGGAGTCCTCACCGGACTCGTGTTGTGCTGCGCGGCGTCAGCCGGCGCTCAGCCTAGGGCGGGCGCCACTTCCTGACCCTCGAGTCCGAGCGCATCACGTTGCTGACAACCATCGAGTGCTTCCTGTCCGAAAACCTCGGCCCGGGCGCGCCACCCGTCACGAACTGATCAGCGGCCCAGGAACATCCGGTAGGCAGGATTGGCCGTTTCTTCGTTGTAGTGATAGTGCAGTGCGTTCAGGTGCTCGGTGAACTCCTCCCGCTCCGCCTTCGGCACCTGGATCCCGGCCAGGACCCGTCCATAGTCAGATCCATGATTGCGGTAATGGAACAGTGTGATGTTCCAGCGCGTACCGACGGCCTTCAGAAACTTCAGCAGCGCCCCGGGACGCTCCGGGAACTCGAAGCGGTAGATCACCTCGTCGGTGAGTTCACGCGCGTGGCCGCCGACCATGAAGCGGACGTGCAGTTTGGCCAGTTCGCTGTCGCTCATGTCGTGCACCGGATAACCGGCTTCGCGCAGCTGACGAATGACCGCATCCTTTTCGACCCGACCCGAACCCAAGCTGAACCCGGCAAAGATCTGCGCCTTGGCCTCGCTGTCATAGCGATAGTTGAACTCGGTGACGCTGCGTGACCCGAGCGCTTCGCAGAAATGCAGGAAGCTGCCCGGCTGTTCGGGGATCTCGACCGCCAGCAGCGCTTCGCGCTCCGCGCCCAGGCTCGCGCGCTCGGCGACATGCCGCAACCGGTCGAAGTTCACATTGGCGCCGCTGTTGATCGCGACCAGGCGCTTGTCACGCCACCCGTCCCGGGCGACGCACTTGCGGATTCCGGCCACCGCCAACGCACCCGCCGGTTCGACGATGGTCCGGGTCTCCTCGAAAATGTCCTGGATGGCAGCACACATTTCGTCCGTGTTCACCAGCACGATTTCATCGACGAACTGTCGGGCCAGCGCAAAGGTTTCCTCGCCGACGCGCTTGACGGCCACGCCGTCCGCGAACAGCCCGACCCGCTCCAGCGTCACGCGCCGCCCGGCCTGCAGCGACTCGTACATGGCATTGGAGTCGGCAGGCTCCACGCCGACGATCCGCACCCGCGGATACAGGTACTTGATGTACACCGCGATACCCGCGATCAGCCCGCCGCCGCCGACCGGCACGAACACCGCATCGATGTCGCCACCGCACTGGCGCAGCAGCTCGACCCCGATGGTCCCCTGCCCCGCGATCACATCCGGATCATCGAAAGCGTGGACGTAAACGAGATTGCGGTCGCGGACCAGTTCCTGCGCCCTGTCGAAGGCTGCGTCGTAATCATCCCCGTGCAGTACCACCTCGCCGCCGAGGTCCATGACGGCCTGCACCTTGATCTGCGGTGTGGTCTGCGGCATGACGATGGTGGCCGGGATGCCGCGGCGCTGCGCGGCGAGCGCCACGCCCTGGGCATGGTTGCCGGCCGATGCGCAGATCACCCCGCGTCGTGCGACCGACTCCGACAGATGCGCCACCTTGTTATAGGCGCCCCGCAGCTTGAACGAGAACACCGACTGCAGGTCTTCGCGCTTCAGCAGGATCTGGTTGCCCAGCCGACGCGACAGACGCGGCGCCGGTTCCAGGGGGGTCTCGACGGCGACGTCGTAGACGCGAGCCTTCAGAATGCGTTCGATGTACGGATTGGCCATCCTTCGAAGTCTACGCGAAGCTAGGTAGCAGAGGGTCCGGGTTCCGGCACCATCCGGTCCTGCATCGCCAACAGCACGTCCTGGCGGGAGATTTCCCCGAGCAGATTGTTGCGCCACTCGCCCCCGGTCACGGGCAGGACGTTGGCGCGGGCCCGGAGGAAAACATCGAGCGCCGCGCCCAGGGAAAGATCATCGGTCAGCGCCAGCGTCACGGGTCGCATCACCGCTGCCACGGAGGCGGCGCCGTCCACCTGGGTCTTGCGCGTCTGCGCCAGCAGCTCGCGCAGGTCCAGCCAGCCGACCAGTTTGTCGCCGTCGGTAACATAGGCCCGCTCGAGAGGCCGCCGCGGCAGCTGCTCAAACATTTCCGCAATGGTACTGGTCTGCGACACCACGGCGCCGGCGGGCTTGAGCAGCGCGGCGACGGTATTCAACTGCCACTCATCGCCCGTGGCCCGGCCCCTCAGGGCCGCGTCGTAGATGGACTCGCCCCGGCGATACACCTTGGCCGTGTAGTGCGCAGTCACGCAGGCCAGCATCAGGGGCAGCACCATGTCGTAGTCGAGGGTCATCTCGAACAGCATGAGAATGGAGGTCAGCGGCGCGTGCGTGGTGGCCGCGAGGAAGCCGCCCATGCCGACCAGGGCATAGGCCGCCGGAACTGACGTGACGCCCGGCAGCAGCGAATGCAGCACGCCGCCGAACAGGGCGCCGATGGCACATCCCAGGAACAGCGTGGGCGTGAACACTCCGCCGACGGCGCCCGAGCCGACCGTCGCGGCGGTGGCCAGCAGTTTTGCCAGCAGCACCGCCAGCAGCCACCAGCCGATGAGATGCGCGTTCAGAATGCTGCCGACGGCACCGAACCCGTTTCCCCACACTTCCGGTACGGCAACGGAGATCAGCCCGACGATCAATCCCCCCAGACCCAGCTGCAACGGCAGGGACAACTTCAGAGCGACGAACCGGGACTTGGCAAAGTCGAGCGATGCCAGGAACGGTGGTGCGAGGTGTCCCAGCAGCACGCCGAGTACCACATAGAAGATCAGCTCCCAGTTCGAAGCGAACTGCACCTTGGGAACATCGTAGATGGGCGAATAGCCGAGGAAGCGGTGCACCGTCGCGCTCGCCGTCACGGAGGCTACGACCAGCGGGCCGAAGCTCTCCATGGCCGTGCCGCCCAGGATGATTTCCGAAACGAACAGGGCACCGGAGATCGGGGCGTTATAGGCCGCGGCGATACCCGCCGCGCCGCCACAGGCCACCATCAGTCGCCGCCGGGGTATGGGTGCCCGTGCCAGCCGTCCCAGACGCGACCCGAGCATCGCGGCCAGCTGCACCATCGGACCTTCGCGACCGATCGAACCACCGGAGGGAATGGTGACCAGCGACGACACACTGTTGGCCAGTGTGGCGCGCACGCTGATGCTGCCGTCGCCCACGCGTACCGCTTCCATGTAGTCCACCGCGCGGGGCGATGCCAGCACTTTGCCGGCCAGGCGCAAAATGGCGCCCGCCAGCACCGCGCCGGCTAACGGCAGCAGCACTCGATGCCACCACACCATGCCGGATGCGGCCTGCT
>Ga0182030_10018098_pt1 | contig 13543 bp, 11 predicted proteins | sample 812S3MmetaG_FD_121299 | JGI IMG/M metagenome (GOLD analysis project Ga0182030, IMG submission 121299) | Permafrost microbial communities from Stordalen Mire, Sweden - 812S3M metaG (Illumina Assembly) | ecosystem: Environmental > Terrestrial > Soil > Wetlands > Permafrost | place: Sweden... | reverse complement strand
TTGTAGGATATACCTCAAGAGCGTTCCTGTCAACTATGACCTGTCGGGGCCCACCTCATAGCCCGAGTCAGGCCCAATCAACATGCGGGCCTCTACCCAGACTTAGTCGCCAATCCGGTGAAGGCTTGGTTCAGGGGGCCAGCACGGCTCTCGGTGAGTCAACCTTGATGGATTTACTTAACTGAAGCAGAAGCGCGTGACCGCTCGCTAGATAACCTCTCAACAGGCGTGGGCCCTCCGATTACATGCGAAGGGAATCAGCCTTCGAGATATTGCGAAGAGAGTTGGTTGCAGTCATTCGGGAATCGACGTGATGCTGCACGGACAATCTCGTGAGGCCAAGCCCGACGTTTGGATGCCACGCCTAGACCGCCTCTCGGCACGCGACCGAGAAGAGATTCTGCTTCGGCTACGACGCAATAAGTCAATGAGCGCGATCGCTCGACAAATAACCTTCAACAGTGACTAGAGAGGTGAAGGCAAACACGGGCCGAAACGCATATTGACGTCCGACCACACCCACGTCGAACTCGACAGCTGAACTACATTCTCATTTGCATTCGGCCCAAGAGGCACGACCGCTGTCATCACAGGAGACCCTGAAGCCGGACGACACCGTACCGTCCAATTTCGAAATCAGCCGAGTCCTGCCCAGGTCCCTGGACGACGGATTCATTCGCCCTGGTCACCCACTCTGCGGGAGCCGACGAGTCGCGCGGGTCGATGTCGCTCACCTCATCGAGCATGCCCGAAAGGTTGGACAGTCGAACTCGCAGCGGCACCGGCTCAAGGTTCGCGAGAAGGAACTCGGTACGATCAGACCACTCCATGCCGATACCGACGATCATCGAACCCTGAACAGGGGAGATCCGAACGAGGTTGCCCTCGTTCCATTGGTTAACGACCTCGAGCACCCGGTATACGGGTCCGGGAACGTAGTTAGTTCCTATCGCACCGACCGAATCCGGAACCGTTGTGAACCGGACAAGCCCGCGGTCACCGACGAGCTCGAAGTAGGTCGCCGAAGCCGCTTCAGCGTCGATGAGTTGGCGGAGCGAGTTCACGGTCCATGCAGCTGCGAAGGTCGTGTACTGACGTGGATCGCCGTATGTCGTTCTAACGGGAACATCCGGGACGCCGCCCGGATATGGGCCGAACTTGCCGATCAACGCCAGGGAGAGGATGTGCACCGGTCGGCGACCCGTCCTAGCGCGGGCGGTGAGCACTGTGTCAACTTGACCCCAGCTGTTTTCCATTAGCGAAGTGTCGTCAGCGGCATGGACCTGGGGGCAGATCGTGTAACCCACGCCGTCGACGCCGTCGAGATCCGGCCATGCACGGTTCAGATCAGCGAAGTGCTGCTCCGTGCCAGCGACCATCGCGACCGGCCCACACTGACTCTCGATGACATCGCGGAGCGCTCGAACCTTCTGGCCCGGGGTCGCTGTGCGCCCGATGCGGTATCCCCTAGGACCTTCGAGGACGACCACACGTTCGAGGTGTGGCCGGACACGTTCGAGCCACGCTTGCAATCGGGCGACCTCGCTGGCCCTAACCTCCCCGGGGGACAACACCAGGGTCAACTCGACTCGACACCCCCACGCTGTGACTTGTTCGACACTCGCAGTTCCGGCCTCTGCGGTCTTCTCAGAAGCGAGATCGAGATTCACCCGCACAAATCCAAGTTCAAGGCCTCGAATCAAGTCGGCTGCCTGTCCGTCCAAGGTCGCTATCTCATCGGGAAATTCCGAACCCAGACGTGGCAAGACAGCTATCCGCGAGCGGTCAACCTTGATTTCCACATCGGTCGCCAAAGGCACATGCGAGAGGGTCGAGCGAATCGCATCGCAGTGTATCCGCACCGACTGATAAATACGCTGACCCGGTTCCGCCGAGAGTGGAACCGGAACGGACTGCGGAGTGCCATAGGATTTCAAGTTGTAGTCGGTCCAGTTCCTATGATCTTGCATTTCGAACTTGTCGCCGGAAAAGTGGAAGGCGATCTTCTCACCGCGAGAGAATTCCAGGTCGAGTTCTTCATAGGGCATGAACATGCCAGTGAGTTTCTCGTCGACGTAGAACTGTGGTTCGATGAGGCTGGGAATCCTCCCGGTGGCCATCTCGTCACCACAACGTGCAACGTACCTGGCCCCCAGGCTGTCAGGAAGCGGATGATGGAGGTTGAGTCCGAGCTTTGCATAGCGAAAACTACTCAACATCAGCCCATCCATCGCATACTCGAACTCACCCTCCGAGGTCGCAGCGATCCTAATGATCCACTCGGCCCCGATCGGTGGTGCGTCGACCGCGCACGCTAGCCGCACGTCGAATTCGTCGAGACCCATCGAAATCTCAGGCTCGGAACAGCTGTATGGCACCGTGTTCCACGCTTCGTCCCGTAACGCGATGTAAAGCCTGGACAGGATCCGCCGGCCACCAATCCAGAGTTCCCGAATGTCGGCACCCTCAAGGAAGCAGGTGAGCTCCCCCGCTTCGAGCCGGATCTGGTCATCGACGGGTTTCGAGCTCACCACAGCGACACCACTGTGCGGACGACGTGTTCACCTGAAGTCCATCGGTCGATGGTAACCACGACGACAGCAATACGTCTGGCGAAAATGAGCTCACTCGTTCGGACCACCATGTGCCTCTCTACCATGACGTGCAGTCCGGCTTGAAGAGTATGGCGCGCGCTCATACAATACGTAGCGCTGATGGCGGCCAAATGGGCGATCGTACGTTGTCATGGCATCCCTCTCTCAAATCGCCCGAACTGAATCCTCACTGCGCGTCCCCACTACAAAAGAGTAAAACTGTCGGCCATTGCGACTCACACACGTGCTGTCACTGTTGATCATCCACTGACGGATTCGAGTGAGTACCGCGCATAAGGTCCAATTCCAAGAACCGCTCAGTCGCGTCGAAGGCGGTACTGATCGATGTAGTCGGTATTCAATTCCCAACCGAGGCCCGGTGAGTTACTTAGAGTGAGCTCACCATTTATGAGCGGGGGCCGATTGCTAATCATATTCCACCAAAATGGGTCTCGGTCAGGATGAAAGCACTCCGCTACTGTGCCGTGAGGCTGACTAGCGAGCAAATGAGTCGAGACCTGGGGCTCCTCATGATGGCCCACTAGGACGTCATAGGTCTGGGCGACTGCCGCGGTTCGGAACCAGACGGTTGGGCCACCCGACCACGATGAGTCAAAGTTACAGATATCAATCGAGCCAATCTCCATCAAATCCCGACAGCCTGCTGGTGACACTTCGCTCTGTCCGGCGCACACCGGGATTCCCCCACGCATCCTGACGTCGCGTAAACTCCTTCGATCATTTTCCCAACGCACTGGCTCTTCGAACCAAGCAATATCTAAGTCCTGCACCAAACGGCAGAACTCCAACGCCTGGACGACGGTATATCCCTGGTTCGCATCGATTGCAATGGCGAAGTCAGGTCCGGCAGCCTCTCTCGCCAGGCGGACCCTCTTGGCATCCTCCACTGGAGAGGCCCCACCTACTTTGAACTTGACGCCGGCGAGCCCAGTTTCTTTGTAGAAGCCAATCTCATCTTGAATAGTGCCCAGCGGCTCTCCGTAATAGCCGCCAATGGCGTACATGGGCAAACGGTTGCGATATCCACCCCAGAGTCGCCATAGAGGTTGCCCCAGTGCCTTGCCGACGGCGTCCCAAATCGCCGTGTCGACTCCCGCAAGAGCGACGAGTCCCAAGCGGCGGTCACGAAGAATATCGAAGGTAACGGGAAACGCCTTCTCCCAGCACTCTTCGACTCGCAAGGCGTCGAGACCGATCAGATTCGGCTTGATCTCTTCGTGGACAATTCTCTCAATCTCAAGCAGGGACTTGTCTTCATCGCCAACGTAGGCTTCGCCAATAATCCCATCGGCCGTCTTGATCCTCGTAACCAAAGTTGCACGATTCGTCATTCGATAGTGACTACCTTGGAACAACTTCGCGAGCGGAGCCAACACGGGCACCGTTTCGATGTCCGTAATAATGAGTCCAGATTCACGCAACTCTGGGAGATCCTCCACGACTATTGTCACAATCTGTTCATCTTGCATATCACGCCTTTCTTGTGCTCGAATTTCAATAGATGATTGGTTAGCTAGAGAGGAAGGGACTTCGGGGCAAATGGAACCTGACTCCTACATCGACGAAACAGTTCGCCGTCGCTTCATGAAGTGCCTTCCCGCAAGCGCAAGTCGGGCGCTCGCCAGCATGACGGCAATCAACAAAACAAAACCCGTGACGATATTTTGGTAAAAGGTCGAAATATTCATTAGCGAGAGACCGTCCAGGATGGTCTGTATTATCACCACACCGATGATGGTTCCAAAAATCCCGCCTTCACCTCCGGACAATGCGGCGCCACCTAAAATTACGCAGGTTATCGCTTGAAGATTGAGTTGACCCGTGAATGTAGCGCTACCAGCCGACGCAAGAGACGTTTGGATTAATGCAGCAATGCCCGCACTCAGGCCTGACAAAGTGAACACCAAGAGCAAGTTCTTTCGAAGAGAAATACCCGCCAAGCGAGCTGCGTGCGCATTGCCTCCAATCGCAAAAAGTGATCGTCCAAATACGGTGTACCGGAGAATCAATGCAGCCGCGACCGCAAAAACGACCAGAATGATGACCGGATCCGGGGCAAACCCTATGTTTCCCCTACCGAACTGCGTCCACTGATTCAGGGAGATCTCCACCGTGTTACTACCTGAAGCCACATATGCTGCGCCACTCAAAATCAAATACGTAGCGAGCGTCGCGATAAAGGAATTAACGTTCATGACTGCGACTAGGAACCCATTCAAAAGTCCGACTGCGCTGGCGACAAGCAATACCACCACCACGGCCAATATCGCGTTGTAGCCGTGAGTGAGCATTTCCGCACCAATCACGCTACTGAAAGCAAGGTTGGCACCATCAGAAAGATCAAAGCCTCCGGCGATAATTGTGAGGGTCTGGCCAACCGCCAGAACGCCAAGTACCGAAAGGTAGATAAGAATCGTCTTGATATTGTCGCCGCTAGTGAAACCCGTTGCCTCAACACTGAAAAACGCAACAATTATTACGAGCACTAATACTAAAAGTGACTCTTTCATCCTGATGACCCTCATGAATCGTCCAGTTTTCCTGCTGAGATTCCGTTCATCAAGAAGAACCTGCGAATCCGTGTCCTGTTCAATTCCCGACATCAATCACTCTTTCTTCCGCTAGCTGCGAACATCAACACTTCGTTTTCAGAAGTGTTCACGGCGTCGCAAGTTTGAACAATTCGACCCCTCTTCATAACTATGATTCGATCACTCAATTCGACGACCTCAACAAGATCAGAGGACACAACGAGAACCCCGACTCCGTCGGCGGCAACCTCTCTAATGAGATCGTGAATTTCGCTCTTTGCTCGTACGTCAACACCCCTCGTTGGTTCCATGAGAATGAGTACCTTTACGCCGTGCGCTAACCATCGAGCCACCACCGCCTTTTGTTGGTTACCTCCGCTCAGTGAACCAATGAGCTGATGCGGCGCCGCCTTAATTCGCAGACGATCCGTGAACTTTCTTGCGAGATTCGCTTCGGCACCCAGATCAAGAATTCCAAAGTGGCTCAAACTTGGTAATGAAGGATAGGTCACGTTTTCTTTAACATCTCGCAGAGGAACGATTCCCTCCACCTTGCGATCCGCAGGTACAAATCCAATACCGCGCCGAATCGCCTCACCCGGGCTGTGAATAGTAACTCGTCTACCATCGATCGTCACAACTCCGGAGTACCGTTTCTCGAGCCCATACAACGTGCGAGCAAGACGCTCTTGTCCCGAACCAACGAGGCCGTAAAGACTAACGATCTCACCCTTAGCAATATCAAAGGAGACGTCGTCAAACCCGCCAGACACGCTTAACTCTTGAACCGATAACATCACTTCACTGGAGCGACTCGTTGGAGCTCGACTTGCGCGGTGTGTAACTTGCATGCCGATCATGTCCGTAACCAGGCTCTCGTGGGTGACCTCGGCAACGTTCGAAGTTGACACAGACAGACCATCTCTAAGAACGGTTACTCGATCGGCGGTCGCAAATACTTCATCAAGATGATGCGAGATATAGATGACCGAAACGCCAGTGCCTTTAAGTTCTTGGATCACGCGAAATAGATTCTGCACTTCATCAATTGTCAAACTGGACGTCGGTTCATCCATCACAATTACGCGTGCATCCCGGCTAATCGCGCGAACAATCTCAATAATTTGCCTAGACGCCAAACTCAATTTGGAAACAATTGCAGTCGGATCAATCGACACATGGGCTTCTTTGAGAAACCTTTCAGATTCCTTTGTAAGCCAACGCCAATCAACCAAGCCAAAACGATTTCGTGGAATCCGTCCGAGGAAGAGATTCTCCGCGACCGACAATTCAGGAACATAACTTAACTCCTGATAAATCATGGCAATTCCTGCAGCCTGAGCATCCGAGGGTGAGCGGAAGTTCACCTGGTTGCCGACGAGGGAAATTATCCCCTCGTCGGCAACCAGGTCGCCAGCCAGGATTTTCATGAGAGTGCTCTTTCCCGCTCCGTTTTCACCAACGAGAGCGTGAACTTCTCCCTTCCTGACTTCAAAGTCGACACCGTGAAGAACTTCGACGCCCGCAAAAGATTTACGGATACCGCCCATTCTCAAACTGTCCGACAGGGCTAACTCTTGCATCGCCATTGAGCAGCCCCTCTCCTCTGAATTACCTAACTAATTAGCAGAGCTGTTCGGTGAATTACTGAAGATAATCCCTCCCGGAGGAGCCTTCACCGTAGACGTTGCACCCGCTGGGTAATACTCATTAATATTCGCGCTGTCGATGAACACGTGAGGCATGAAGACGTAAGGTGAGACCTTTTTGCCGGCGCGGAAATCACCAATCACCTGGAAAATGTACTTAGCATAAAGCTCCGGGAAGTACGCAGTGTCACCGATCCAGTTGGAATTTGTCTGGACCTGATTGATACCAACGGCATCCAAACCCTGCGATCCCTCAATGGCCATAGACGCTCGACCCGCAACTTGCACGGCGTCAAGACCGCCAAGAACACTTTCATCATTGATTCCTGTAATTATGATGTGGTCCGTACTCGGAATCTCCGGGAGTACTGCTGCCGTCACTGTCTGACTGGTGGCTGTTGCGCCTAATCCATCTGGCGACAGAATTTGCGAAGACGGAATCCCAGGAAAAGTCTTGGCGATTCCATTGATCATTCCCGTCATGCGGAGAGCTGGCACGGGTCCGGCTTCCGGAACTCCAATGCTCACTACGTACGTTGTGGCAGGAGTCCAGCCCTTCGAGGTGGCAGCCGTACCCAAAGCCTGGCCGGTGAGCAACCCATCCGCGTAGTTGCTTGCACCGAAGAAGGTGAATCCCTTCGCTGCGACATCGACTGTGATGAGGGTCTTGATGCCCGCCTTCTTAAATATCTGCCTAATTGCAGGTCCAACACTTGCATCCAGCAGAAATTCCACAACCGCATTAACGTGATCATTCGCGAGCAACTGTGCGTTCTCCAACACTTGAGTATCCGAGGCGTTGTTGTTCAAAAGTACAATTTTGTCTCCAGCCGCAGACGCAGCGGTCACCATTCCACTTTGGACTGCAAGAAGAAAAGGCTGCGAAAGCGACTGGTCTGCAAACCCAACTGTGTATGGCGCCTTCTTATGGGCGGCTGCTCCCGCACTCGAAATTGAAACGCCGAGAACTACTAGCGAACACGCCGTCAGTCCGGCAATCAATCTTGAAACTTTGATTTTTTTCATGACCCCCCCAAAATGGGAATTCGTGCCAATCAGGAAACCTTCCCAATCATGCCGATCGGTACCCTCCCGGCAAAGCCGAGGCTAGCGCAGTTCCACAACCGTTTCCAGTTGCGATTCCACTTAACTGAGAACATCCGATATCGCGACGAGAACGTCTTGATTCGAGCCAAAAAAGTAGTCAAAGACGCTCCTTTAGCCACTTCGCTCTCTCGCTTTCACCGAACCCAATTTCTCTGGCATTTTCAAAACCGTGACAAAACCGTGGAATTTTAACGCTGAGCTTCACGCCGCGGCACTACTGGAGAAGCCGATCTTGTCATGGGAGACCCGGAGTCGATGGACTTCTTAACGATTGACGAATATGAAGGATGATCGGCTGGGGCTGGCCATTTTGCTTGTTGGTAACGAACTAAGAGAAGAGGTAGCTATTTTCGCGGTCGGTTGGCGGTCTCAACGGGATTCGATTCCAGAAATCGTATAGAATGTGTCCGATTCAGTGCTCGAAACTCAGCGGGAGTCACACTCTCCATTACTCATTGATTGTCGACCAATTGTCAAGAAAGAGTATTTCAATGATGTCTCAGGCCCACCTTGGATCGAAGATTCAGCCGTCAATATCAGCGTGTGAAATCAGAAAAGAGATTTCCACTGAGACAGTATTTGACTGTGAAGATTCGCCGAGTCGTTCATTTCAACGTCCGACCAGTCCCTGTTCTAAGACACTTCAGTCGTGTATTCGAACGGCTCATCAAGTGTTTTGATTTGATGTAACTATGTTCACTACTAACAAGGAGAAATCAAGTGGAACGACTCTGCTTCTTTATTAACCTCGTACCTGGAACGGAGTCCGAGTATGAACGACGTCACGATGAAATTTGGCCCGAGATGCGAGATGCAGTCTCCGAGGCTGGCTATACCAACTACACCCTGTTTCGCCTTGGTACCACTGTCGTTGGCTACGCGGAGTGCAAACCAGATGTGGCGTCCGTGGGCGCCGCCATGGGCGGGGCGGAAATTGCCGCCAAATGGAACGAGTCATTTATTGGGATCATCGATTCAATGACCGATGCCAATGGAAACCTGCTGCGCGCCAACGAACTATGGCACCTCGCGTAACGCTTGGAAACTTCAGTCGAAATTGTGCGGTGAAGGACGAGTTCAGAGCAAACCCCTCCGTCTAGAGATGTTCTGACTTGCCAGAAACTGAACTCCGGTACGCGAGCGAGAGAGCTTCAACAGTACGTGCTCCGAGCTCGCCAGGGGCACAATCGTTCAGTTGCCGGCCGAGCGCGATGTCCACAAGGGCATTGGCAGGAGTGCTGGCGTCGTAGAGAGCTTCGCCTGGCGCAACTTCTAGATCGAAGTCCCGTCCATCACTGCGATAGAGCCAAACCAACTCCCGGAAGAGATCCACGTAGAACTGCCCGTCGCTGCCCACAATACGAACATCCAATTGATGCTTGTCCTTTCCAGCTCCGACGTGCGTGGAGGCTCCCGACAGCGTGCCGATCGCCCCACCTTCGAAGCGCATCACAATCGCATCATGGAGTTCAACCGGTGCATCTAGCGGAGCTGACATGTACGCAAACGCATCGGTGGCCCTCATCCCCGACAGATGAAGAGCCAACCCGAGCGCGTGTGAAAGCTGCGCCTGTCCGTAGCCACCACCCGATCGTGCTGGATTGGTCCAAGTGTCGGGATTCGGTGCTGAATCTGGAGAGGCATCAGGATAGGCACCGGTGTTCGTCAGGAGTTCTCGAGTCGACGAGCCCATCGTGACACTCATCTGCTCTATTGAACCGATCCCGTGAGTATCCATGAGAGCTTTGGCTTCGCGGACTACCGGCATGTAGTTCCAACCAAAACTGAGAAGGAGTTGTCGATCTACTCGGCGCGCAATTTCTACGAGCTCCCAGGCATCACCTGGATCCACAGTCATCGGCTTTTCACATAGGACGTGAGCGCCTGCCTCCAATGCTGCGCCAGCATGCTCTCGGTGAAATGAGGAGGGGCTAGCCACCACCACGATGTCCACCCCCGCGTCAAGTGCATCGCGATAATTCTCCGACGCAATCTGGAATCCGAATCGATTCTTGACTCGCTCCAGGGGTCCTTCACCCAGGCAGCTCACCGCAATCATCTCGACTTCGTCACGCGCGGCGAGAGTCGGAAGGTGTGCGGCGGTCGCCCACGAACCTGCACCAATGACACCTAAACGCAATTTCTTATCCACGATCAGACCCTTCATCTCGGCGTCAGAATATTCGACGCACCCCAACCTGCGACTAACGTTTCACTATTTTCAAACGGGAATACTCACTGCCCACGTCCGTGACTGGAAACGATACCACTTTGCGATGATCTGTTTCGCTCCTCGACCGCACAACCGTTGGATCCACGAAAACGACTGTCGAGCGGCCGGCCAGATACTGCTCGAGCGCCAGGTCGCGGGAGATCACCACGTAGGAGAGCTGCAACGACTTCATCATGTTGATCAGCTGGGCCTCAATCGAGACGTCGAGAGCCGTGACGGGCTCGTCGATGATGAACGGCTTGGGGCTCAGTATCAGGGCCTGGGCCAAACCGATCGGCCGGCGCCGCCCGCCGGAAAACTCGCGGGGGTACTTGTCGGCGGACCTCGGTGAGAGGCCGACCTCAATGAGCTCCTGGGCCACCCGAGACTTCTGGTCGGCGTGATCGCCAACCCCCCGCACGGTGAGCGGCTCGCGAAGTTTCGTTCCGAAACGCATTCTCGGATCGAGCGAGGTGTACGATTCCTGGAACATGAGACACAGGTTCTGGCACTAGCTCCTCAGAATCAGACGGCCCTTCGCGCCCGAGTCGTTGCGGTCAAACTCAATCGTGCCGCTGTCCAACTTTTCCAGACCAACAATGGGGCGTCCCATGGTTGTCTTGCCGAACCGGACGCTCCTACCAGACCAAACGTCTCGCCTTCTCCCACAGTGAACGAGATGTCGTCGACCTCCCGCACGTTCGCGTTTGGAAGTTAGAACTCCGTACGCAGGTGCTCGACTTCCAGGACGTTAGCGAACTGCTCAACCCTTCCCTGGACTGCATTGTGCAACTGGATCCCCAGGGGACTCCGGTCGCCAAGTTACCCACCTCATGCGACTATCGAACCCGTCGGAACCCTCAGGTGGGCCAGCAGCGCTTCGGTCACTTCACCCGTAGTCGCCGTACCTCCGAGATCGGGAGTCCGAACCATTCCTTCGGCCAACAGCTGTTCGATAGCGCGAACCATCTCGCCTTCCCACTCCGGGAAACCAAGATGACCAACCATCATCGCGGCCGCCCAGATGGTGGCCAGCGGATTGGCCATCTGGCACCCCGCGATGTCCGGTGCCGAGCCGTGCACTGGTTCAAACATCGACGGGAAAAGGCCATCTGGGTTCAGGTTCGCGCTGGGCGCCAGTCCCATTCCGCCGACGAGGGCCGCCCCGAGGTCCGAGAGGATGTCGCCGAAGAGATTCGACCCGACGACAACCTGGAACCTGCCCGGGTCGAGGACCATGTGCAGTGCCGCGGCGTCCACCAGGAGACGCCGGCATGACACGTCCGCGTAGTCGCGCTCCACTTCGTCGAGCATGCGGTCCCAGAAGACCCCTGAGTAGTTGAGCGCGTTCGCCTTGCTCACGCTCGTCAAAGAGCGTCCACCTCGCCGTGCGAGCTCAAAGGCGTAGCGCAAGGCTCGCTCGACGCCGCGGCGCGAAAAGACCCCAATCTGCAGGGCCATCTCCTCCGGCGTTCCCTCGTTCAAGAAGACACCTTTACCGGCATACTCGCCCTCGCTGTTCTCCCTCACGATGAGCATGTTGATGTCGCCGGGTTGGCGGTTGGCCAGTGGTGTCGGCACGCCCGCGAGCAGGCGAATAGGCCGCAGGTTGACGTACTGCTGGAATCGCTGGCGGATCGGCAGTAGTAGCCCCCAGAGGGTCACGTCATCGGGCACCCGCGGATCTCCGATGGCCCCCAGCAGGATCGCGTCGAAGTCCGCCAGTTGGTCGAGCCCGTCGGAGGGCATCATGACGCGGTGGCGCAAGTAGTACTCGCTTCCCCAGTCGAAGTGGGTCAGCTCGATACGCAATCGCCCGTCAAGCCTGGCGATGTGCTCGAGGACCCGGCACGCTTCGCCGGTCACCTCGGGACCGATTCCGTCACCGGCGAGCACGGCGATCCGCAGGGTGACGTTCTCCGCCACAGCGCTAGCCACGGTGGTCCGCCCGGGACGCGGACCGGGCATTCGACTTAAGGAGCGCCGAGGAGCTATTCATCGTTTCCTTCCACAGAGTGACCGGCGGATAGGCGTCGGGCTCGGTCATCACCTTGATCAAAGGGATTGAATCGGAGCTCTGGGCCTTGGCGAACACTGTGTGATCGCCGACGGAGCGGGGCGATAGGTTCGGGTTCTCGATAACCATTTCGCCTCCGTCAGAGTGGGGATTGATGTCGATGACCGAGCTCCGAATCTTGTCGACGCTGTTAGTTGGAACTACGAGTGTGAGCCCGCCACGTTCAATGGTCCAGTCTTCGGGTCTGGCGTCGCCAACCGCCTGGAGGTAAATGCCGTAGGTGTAGGCGCGCTCACTCGATCCGGCGACCTCGATCCCAAGGGCTAACAACTCGCCACCGTCCTCGTGGGTGCTCAATTTCAGCACCATTTCCAGAACCGCATCAGTCGCGTTCAGGGCGGCTTCATTATTGGGATCGATGCGAATAATCGTGCCTCATCTCGACCTTGGTGAACTCCGGCCATCTTAGAGGGCTATCCGAATCTTATTACTACTGCCGACCGCAACTAGCGAACGCCAGCGACCTGAAAAGGACCGCATCGCATGCGACGTGCCTTAACGCCACCCGCGCAGCGCTTGATGCAGTACGGCGTCGTAGCCCTCGAGGCCTTCGCGGCTGAGGCGCCGTTCGGGTCCCGCGGCGATGCCGACGCGCTCGGGGATCACTCCCCAGATCTCCATCTTCTGTTCCTTCCACCAGGCAATCGCTGCTTCAAGGTCGTTCGTGCCCAGTCGCGCGGCGCAAATTACGACGCCTCGCGGGATCCGAGCAGGGATCAACTCGAGCGTGGCGAGCACGCGCGAGTATTCAACACCTCCGGCGCGTGTGGGGATGACGACGGCGTCAGCCAGAGCGATGATCGACTGAGCGATCCGCTCGTTACCCGGTGGAGTGTCCACAATGCCAAGGCCCTCGACTCGACCCATGGCCCGTGTCGCCATGCGCTCGGACGGGGCTTCGATGACAGTTATGCCCGGAAGGGGCCATGTCTCGAGCCACTCAGCTGACGACGCCTGGGGGTCGGTGTCGATAAGCGTTATGGCGTCGTAACCCCGCTCCACGGCGGCGGCGGCGAGGTAAATCGAGGACGTCGTCTTCCCGACACCGCCCTTCAACGAGGTCACGATGATGTTCATAGACGGCATGCTACGACACCTCTAACGGAACATAACAATTCGACTTCCGACTTGTGTTGCGACTGAAGTGGTCGGGTCAACCCGACAGAACGCCTTCCTCAATTGCGCATACGGGAACACTTCGATGTCACCGACCCCAGAGAACGATGTCAAGAAATGGCCTTTGCAAACCATCACGGTAGCGGTGTGCCGATAACGGTCGCCGAATCCACACGATAAGGTCCGCCGGCATCGAGTTGCATGACCGATGACACAGTAGGGCTGAAAGAACACCC
>Ga0182030_10018097_pt1 | contig 13543 bp, 25 predicted proteins | sample 812S3MmetaG_FD_121299 | JGI IMG/M metagenome (GOLD analysis project Ga0182030, IMG submission 121299) | Permafrost microbial communities from Stordalen Mire, Sweden - 812S3M metaG (Illumina Assembly) | ecosystem: Environmental > Terrestrial > Soil > Wetlands > Permafrost | place: Sweden... | reverse complement strand
GTCGTAGTTGCGATCGGCCGAAACGTATCCGCGGCCGCTCTTGATCCGCATTTCGATATTGAGTTTGCCGCCTTCGCCGATGGTGGCGATGTGCAAGTTGCGATCGAGAACTTCGATATCGTTATCGGTTTCGATCTGGCTGCTCATCACCTCGCCAGGCGTATCAACGGTGAGGCGGGCAATGCGCATGCCCTCGCCCATCATCTTGAACGGAACCTGTTTCAGGTTGAGGATGATATCGGTGGCGTCTTCGACGACACCGGGAATCGGACTGAATTCGTGCGATACGCCATCGATACGGACACCCGTGATGGCTGCGCCCTCGATGGAGCTCAGCAGTACGCGGCGTAATCCGGTGCCGATGGTGGATCCGAATCCACGCTCGAACGGCTGCGCGGTGAACTGGCCGAACCGTTCGGTTAACGATTCGGTATTCGCGACTAAACGCTTTGGTTTCTGGAATCCTTTAAACATAATTGCTCTTTCAGGTCCTCCTCGGCTTACTTCGAATACAACTCGACGATGAGTTGTTCGTTCAGCTGGATCTGTACCAGGTCTTCGCGCTTCGGCTGGCCGATCACGCGAGCGCGGAGAGCTTCGCGGTCCACTTCCAGCCAGTTGGGGCTGGGAGCGTGAGCCGTAGCGTCGCGCGCATGAAGAATGGTCGGGTTTTCCTTACTGCCTTGTGCGATTTCAATCACATCGTTGGGTTTCACCTGGAACGATGGAATGTCCACGCGGCGTCCGTTCACATGGATGTGCCCGTGACGAACCAACTGACGCGCCTGGGCGCGTGATGTCGCAAAGCCGATGCGGTACATCGTATTGTCCAAGCGGCGCTCCAGCATGTTGAGCAGGTTTTCGCCGGTGATGCCCTTCATGTCGCTGGCTTTCTCGAAAAGATTGCGGAACTGATTTTCAAGAAGCTGGTAGTAGCGGCGAGCTTTCTGCTTCTCGCGCAACTGTAATCCGTAGCCGACGATTTTGGGCTTGCGATCTTTGCCGTGCTGGCCCGGAATGAAATTACGCTTTTCGATAGCGCACTTTTCCGTATGGCAGCGCTCGCCCTTTAAGAACAGTTTCATGCCCTCGCGCCGGCATTGCCGGCAGACGGGACCAATGTATCGTGCCAATCAAAACCTCCCTGAACTTCGGTTAGGTGCAGTTTACGGCCGGTTTAGCACTCGGCTTTCTTCCTGCTTTACTTCTCAACTTCAAACTGCAACTACAAACTCTATCCTGACACGCGGCCCAAACGCCGCCAGGGATCAGACACGGCGCTTTTTCGGCGGCCGGCATCCGTTGTGCGGGATCGGGGTGCGATCCCGGATGGAACGTACTTCCAGTCCTGCGGTCGAGAGCGCGCGCACCGCCGATTCGCGGCCCGCACCCGGCCCGCTCACAGCCACTTCGACAGTCCGGAGACCCGATTCCTTGGCTTTATTCGCGGCGGTTAATGAGGCTTGCTGCGCGGCGAACGGCGTGCCTTTGCGCGATCCGCGAAATCCGAGCGACCCGGAGCTCGACCAGGCGATCACGTTGCCGATCGGATCGGTGATCGTGATGATGGTGTTGTTGAACGACGCTTGGACATGCACCCGGCCCATCGGGACGGAGCGCTTCTCTTTTTTCTTGAACGTCTTCTTCTTGCCGGTCTTCGGTGCCGCTTTTGCCATGTTTTCTTTTATCCTTCAATTCCAGCCAACTACTCGCGACCGCCCGCCGCTTCCGGGAACTGAGCGGCAGTCCGCAAACTTCTAAGTCTTGCCCGTCGCCTTCTTCTTGTTTGCCACCGTGCCGCGGCGAGGACCCTTACGGGTGCGTGCGTTGGTATGCGTCCGCTGGCCCCGGACCGGCAGCCCGCGGCGGTGCCGTAGCCCTCGATATGCGCCCATTTCGATGAGGCGCTTGATATTCATCGAGAGTTCCTTGCGCAGATCGCCCTCGACCGAGCCTTCCGTCTCGAGGATCGTACGAATCCGATTGACCTCGTCTTCGGTGAGGTCCGCGACCTTCTTGTCCGGGTCTACGCCGGCCCGGTAACAGAGCGACTTGCTCCGCGTACGGCCGATTCCATAAATATAGGTGAGGCCAATCTCAGTCCGCTTCTTTGCCGGTAAATCCACGCCTGCTAAACGCGCCATATGACGATCTCCTCTAACATTGCCGCTGCTTGTGCTTGGGGTTGGTGCAAATCACGCGAACCACACCTTCGCGGTGAACCACCTTGCACTTGTCGCACATCTTTTTGACCGACGCTCGTACTTTCATATTCAAACTCCCTAACTCTTGACTGAGTCCCTACCGCTTACTCAGCAACTCTACGATTCGTCCCCGGGTCCGGTCGTGCGGTGAAAGAGCCACTCGCACCCGGTCGCCGGGCCGTAATCTCAAAAAATTCGCAGCGGCCGCTCCGGTTGCATGCGCCACCACTAAATCCTCGGTCTCAAGCTTCAACCGGTAGCCCGCGCTTGGCAGCAACTCGATGACGACGGCAACAGCCGTCGCCGGACTTCTTTCGTCCGGCTCCATCCCTTCGTTCGCCAAACCCGTCACGGTCTGGTTAAAACCCAAGGTCCATCCGCAGTCACGGCTACTGTGTGCTCGAAATGGGCCGAGTACCTACCATCTTCGGTGACCGCGGTCCATTTATCGGACCGAACCCGGCTGCCCGGCGCACCGGCATTCACCATCGGTTCAATCGCCAGCACCATCCCCTCTTTCAAACGGGGATTCTCATTCCGCCGATCGATGTAATTGGGAATCTGCGGCTCTTCATGCATCTGCGTTCCGATGCCGTGGCCCACAAACTCCCTCACGATCGTAAATCCGTTGGTGGTCACGTGCCGCTCGACCGTGCCACAAATATCAAACAGCCGGTTTCCCGGCCGTGCCTTATCAATGGCCAGTTCGAGCGACTCGCGAGTCACTTCAATCAGGCGCTTGGCCTCTTCCGAAATCTCGCCCACCGGGACGGTGATCGCGGAATCGCCGTAATATCCTTCGAGCTGCACGCCCGTATCGATCGAAACAATGTCGCCCATTTTCAGGGTCCTCTTTTGCGACGGCATCCCATGGACGATTTCGTCGTTTACCGAAGTGCACAGAACGTAGGGAAACTTCGCTCCGCTTGCACTCGCATATCCCTTGAACGCCGGCCTCGCTCCACCTTCGGCGATCATCTTCTCAGCCGTCACTTCGAGATCGTAGGTGGTGATTCCCTCCGCTACCATTTTGCGCAGCGCGTCGAGGATGTTCCACACCAGCAGCCCAGCCGCACGCATTTTATCCAGTTCAGCCTTGTTTTTGCGCACGATCATTACGCTTTTTCACGAAAGCTGCGAACGGCCTGCTCAATCGTCGCTGCGATTGACTGGGGTGACCCCGAAGCGCCGTCCACATCCTGACAAACTAATCCTTTACGAGAGAAAAACTTCAATACCGGTTCGGTCTGCCGCTCATAGGCCTTTAATCTTTCAAGCACCACGTCGGCCCGGTCATCCTCGCGAATCACCAGCGTCGACCCATCCTGACTGCAGACAGCCGTGCCCGACGCAGGAGAACTGGCGGACAGATTGTAGAGCGTTTTGCAGGTCGGACACTGCCGACGGCCGGAAATTCTATTAACAATAACATTATAATCGACTTTTAGGTGAACCACCATGGCCACCACATCCCGGCACTTCAGCAGCTCCATCAACAACTCGGCCTGGCTCACCGTTCTCGGGTAGCCGTCTAAAATAAACCCAGCCGCCGCGTCCGGCTGATCGATCCGCTCCTGCACCAGCCGATTCACCATTTCGTCGGGAACCAATGCTCCGGCTTCCATCATTCGCGCCAACTGGCGCCCGAGTTCATCCCGGGTGGTAATCCGTTCCCGCAACATATCTCCGGTAGAGATATGCGCGAGACTAAAAGCTTGCCGCAGGATTTTAGCCTGCGTCCCCTTCCCCGAACCTGGGGGACCAAACAAAATCAGACAAAGCCGATTCATTTATCTAAGCGCGGGCCGCAACCTGGGGCCCGGGCCCCTCACCCTGAAATAGCGGTCAAATGCTGCTCCGGCGCCCCCGAATGCGGCCGGCACGAGGCGTAAAACCCTCGTAATGGCGCATGATCAGCTGCGCCTCAATCTGATTGACGGTATCCATCGCCACGCCCACCACGATCAATAGCGAGGTCCCGCCGAAGTAAAAGTTCACCCCAAGTCCATCGAGCAGCCAGCGCGGGAAATGCGCGTCGATGAAGTTCCCCATCAACGGCAAACGCTGCAGTTTAATCCCCGCGATCATGATCTGCGGCAGCAGCGATAGGATGGAAAGATACAACCCGCCCACCACCGTGATCTTGGTCAAAATCTTATTCATGTAATCGGCGGTGTTCTTGCCGGGACGGATGCCCGGAATGAATCCGCCATATTTACGCATGTTGTCGGCCGCTTCGTTCGGATTGAAAATAATTGAAACGTAGAAAAAGCAGAAGAAGATGATCAGGACCGTGTAGAGCAAATAGTACAGCGGCTGCGCGCCGCCGATAGCCGCGAGCATTCCACTCAATACGGATGAGTTCTTCACGAACTCCACCTGCATTAACGTCTGCGGGAACGCGAGCAGCGAGCTCGCGAAAATCACCGGAATCACGCCGCCGGCGTTGACTTTGAGCGGCAGGTGCGTCGATTGACCGCCCATTACCTTGCGCCCGATGACGCGTTTGGCGTATTGCACCGGGATGCGGCGCTCGCCGCGCTCCACGAGCACGATGAAACCCACCACCGCAATCATCATCGCCAGGATGATAATCACCTGGAACGCGTTCCAGTCACCGGTCTGAACCTTGGTGACGATTTCCACCATCGCGTTGGGCAGGTTAACGACGATACCGGCAAAGATGATCAACGACATTCCGTTGCCAATGCCGCGTTCGGTAATCTGTTCACCCAGCCACATAATGAATGCGGTGCCGGTGGTCAGGCTGAGCATGGTCATCAGCGTGAAGCCGACGCCGGGGTGGTTAACGAAGCCTTGCTGGGCGCCCTGCAGTGCTGCCGCGATACCGAAGGACTGCATCAGCGCCAGCCCGACGGTCAGGTAGCGGGTCCATTGCGTGATCTTGCGGCGTCCGAGTTCGCCCTCTTTCTGTAACTTCTCGAGGGTGGGAACCACAACGGTGAGCAATTGCAGGATGATCGACGCCGTGATGTACGGCATGATCCCCAACGCAAAAATCGTCAGCCGGCGGAACATACCGCCGCTGAACAGATCCATGAAGCCGAACAGAGTTCCTTGATTCTGTGCAAAGAAATCCTGCAGGCGGTTGGTATCGATGCCGGGGGTCGGAATATGTCCGCCCAGCCGATAGACCGCGAGCAAGCCCAACGTGAACATGAGCCGCTTGCGCAGATCGGGAACACGAAAGACGTTGGCTACGGCTTCTAGGAACTTCATCGCTTTATTTCTCCGCGCCGATCACTTCTGCCGTTCCACCGGCCTTCTGAATTTTTTCAAGCGCCGATTTCGAAAATACGTGCGCCTTGACGGTGATCTTCCGCTTGAGTTCCCCGGTACCGAGGATTTTGAGACCGTGCTTCAGCTGATGAATCACGCCCGCTTCGAGAAGCGCCCCCGGGTCAAACGACGTCCCCTTGAGTTCTTCGAGCTTGCCGACGTTGACGATCGCAAACTCCTTGTGGAAGATATTCGTAAACCCGCGTTTGGGCAGACGGCGGTGGAGCGGCATCTGGCCGCCTTCAAAACCGCGCATGCGCGAATAACCTGAGATCGACTTGGCGCCCTTGGCTCCGCGGCCGGCAAATTTACCACGGCCCGTGCCCATCCCCTGACCGAGACGGCGCTTCTTTTGCTTTTGACCTGCGGGCGGCTTCAATTGGCTCAAATTCATAGTTTCTCTCCCTCGCGCCTTCGCGGCCCAAACTAATCGACGATCGCCAACAGGTGGGGTACCTTCTTCACCATTCCGCGAAAGCCCGCTGTATCCGGCCGCACGACGATCCGGTTCATGGTGCGAAGACCCAGCGCCCGGATAATCGCCTTGTGCTTTTCGGGCGTGCAAATCGGGCTTCGGATCAACTTAATTTTGATAGTTGCTTCGGTTGCTTTGGGCATTGCTTTATCCAACCTTCTCGATACCGACACCACGGAGTTCGGCTATTTCGGCTTTGTCCCGCAGTTGCTCGAGCGCATCAATCGTCGCCTTCACCACGTTGTGCGGATTGTGGGATCCAAGCGACTTGGTCAGGACGTTAGGAATTCCCACGGCCGTGATCACCGCGCGCACCGGTCCGCCGGCGATGACGCCGGTTCCTTCCGGAGCCGGCTTGAGCAGGACTCGTCCGCTGCCGAACTCGCCCAGCACCACGTGCTGGATGGTCGTCGCCAGGACGTGAACCTTGCGCAAATTCTTCTTGGCCGCTTCGATGCCTTTTTTAATGGCTGCGGGAACTTCTTTCGCCTTACCCGTTCCGAATCCCACCACCCTCGCTGCAGGATCACCCACGACGACGAGCGCGGAGAAGCTGAGGTTCTTGCCGCCCTTCACCACTTTGGTGACGCGGTTAATGGAGACAACCTGTTCCTTCAAGCTCAGGCTGGCCGGATCGATGCGCTTTGCGTTTCCCATAATTAAAGTGACCTAAAACTCCAAGCCCGCTTCCCGGGCCGAATCGGCCAGCGCCTTTACGCGGCCGTGATACAGATATCCGCCCCGGTCAAACACCACCGCTTTGATGCCGCTTTCCTTGGCCCGTTCGGCGATCATCTGGCCGACGGCTTTCGCGCCAGCCATGTTCCCGCCGTTCTTTCCATCTTTCTCTTTGGACGATGCCGCGAGTACCGTGTGGCCTTTCGCGTCGTCGATCAGCTGCGCGTAAATGTGCTTCACGCTGCGGAATACCGCAAGGCGCGGACGCGCGGCCGTTCCCGCCACACGACGCCGGATGCGTGTGTGAATGCGAACCCGAATCTGATTTTTTGAATCCCGAGATGCCATGTCCTACCTGCCTCCACCACAGCTCGTCGCCTGCCGTGCCGTTTGATTCCTCACTTGGCGCTCGCCCCGGTCTTGCCGACCTTCTTCCGCAATACTTCGCCGGTGTACCGCACGCCTTTGTTTTTGTACGGATCGGGTGGCCGCAGCGCACGCATGTTGGCCGCCACTTGGCCGAGCATCTGCCGGTCCGCGCCGGTCAGAACCAGGTGCGTCTGCTTGTCGATTTTCAAATCGACGCCTTCCGGCAAATAAAATTCGATGGGATGCGAGTAGCCTAGGGTGAACGTCGCAATCCGCCCCTTGGAGTCGCACTTATATCCAATCCCAACGATGTCGAGTTCCCGCGTGAAACCGGTCGACACGCCCTGGACCGCGTTCGCCGTCAGCGCCCGGGTGAGCCCGTGAAGCGCGGCTTTATCCTGGCCGTCGCGCGCCAGCTCCATAATTCCGTTCTCAATCCGCATGGTGATGCCTTCCGGCACCGGAACGGTCTGCTTGCCTTTGGGGCCTTCGACATGAAACTGCTGGCCATCCTGCGTGATCTTCACGCCTTTCGGCAGGGGAATCGGCTTTTTTCCTACTCGTGACATTCTCTACTCCAACCTTGCGGCTTTAAGTCCAACCTTGCAGCTTACTCCGAGTTTTGGGAAAACCTCTACCAAACGTGACACAGAACTTCGCCGCCGACGCCTTCTTTGCGCGCCGAAGTGCCGGTCATGACGCCGCGAGGAGTGGTGAGAATGTTGACGCCCAAACCGCCCAGAACTCTCGGCACTTTCTTCGAACCAACGTACACGCGGCAACCGGGACGCGACACGCGCTCAATGCGCGAGATCACCGGGACGTTGCCGGGAGTGTACTTGAGGTAGATGCGGATCCACTTCTGCGCGCCATCCTCGGTCAGCTTGTAATTGGCGATGTAGCCTTCGTCCTTCAGGATCTTCGCGATGTCGTTCTTCAATCGCGAAGCCGGAACGTCCACTTTCGGATGCCGCGCTTGCAGCGCGTTCCGAATGCGTGTCAGCATATCAGCGATTGGATCGGTTGTCGTCATTCCTCGTCCTCCTGCACCTTCCCGGTCGAGCCCAGTCTCGCCATCCGTTTACCAGCTGGCCTTAATCACGCCGGGAACTTCTCCGGCGAGCGCCAGCTTCCGAAAACAGATGCGGCACAGTTTGAACTTGCGGATGTAACCCCGCGGACGGCCGCAACGGAAACAGCGGTTGCGATGCCGGCAGGCCAGTTTCGGCGTATTCGCCGCCTTGGCCAGCGCGAGCTTTTCATCCCTAGCGATCTTGGCGGTAGTTGCCATCGAGTCTCCTGTTACGTTCCTAAGCAGCCCGGAACGGCATGCCGAGATGTTTCAACAACGCCAGTCCCTCGGCATCGGTCTTGGCGGTGGTGGTGATGCAAATATTCATCCCTTTGATTTTTTCGACTTTGTTGTAATCGATCTCCGGGAAAATCAACTGATCCTTGACGCCGAGCGTGTAGTTGCCGCGGCCGTCGAACGATTTCGACGAAACGCCGCGGAAATCGCGCACGCGCGGCAGCGATACGTTCACCAGGCGGTCCAGGAACTCGTACATCCGGTCCCCGCGCAGCGTAACCATCGCGCCGATCGGCATGCCTTCGCGAAGCTTGAACGCCGCGATCGATTTGCGCGCCTTGGTGATGACGGGCTTCTGGCCCGCAATCGCCGTCAGTTCATTGACCGCGCCGTCCATGAGTTTGGCGTTCTGCGTCGCTTCGCCCATGCCCAGGTTCAGGCAGATCTTTTGGACTTTCGGCACCGCCATGGGGTTCTTATAGCCGAACTCCTTGGTGAGCGCCGGAACCACTTCTTTGAGATAAGTTTCTTTGAGCCGAGCCATACGTTAAGCCTTCTTGTCCAGAATCTCGCCGCCCTTTTTGGCGATGCGGACCTGCCTCGATACGCCGCCAGTGCCTTCCTCGCGGTATGCGATGCGCGTCGCGACGCCGCCCGAGGTGACAATCATGACGTTTGAAATCGCAATGGGCGTCTCGCGCTCCGCGATCCCGCCTTTGATCTGCTTGGCCGGATTCGGACGAGTGTGGCGCTTCACCAGACTGACGCCTTCAATCAACACCCGGCCCGCGGTCCGGTCGATATCGAGCACGCGCCCGGTCTTGCCTTTGTCGCGGCCCGCAATGACTTTCACCGTGTCGTCCTTGCGCAGACGAACCTTCACTTTAATTTGTGGCTTGTTTTGATGACGCTTGGGAATCTTATTGGCCATAATCGGAATTCCTTGCCGGCGCGGCCGGGTTAGATGACCTCCGGCGCAAGGGATACGATCTTCATAAACTTCTTGTCGCGCAGCTCGCGCGCCACCGGTCCGAACACGCGCGTCCCCACCGGCTCGCCGACTTCGTTGATCAACACGGCAGCGTTGGTATCGAACCGGATGTAGGTGCCATCTTTGCGGCGAGTTTCTTTACGCATCCGCACCACCACACAGCGGACCACTTTGCCCTTCTTGATTGCGGAATCCGGCGCGGCTTCCTTCACACTCGCGGTGATCACATCACCGAGGCCCGCTCTCAGACCGAGATCGCCGCCGCGAGGCAGGATGCACTGCAGCCTGCGCGCGCCGCTGTTGTCGGCCACCTCGAGAATTGTCCGCATCCCGATCATAATTCTGTCTCCTGGCTCCTAAGCCCCTTAGGACTTGCCTTTTTTCTTGGTCACGCGCTTCTCAGGCCCGGTCTGAATCCCGATGGAACTCAGATCCGTGGTCACCTGCACCGCCCGGCGAACCACTTCGCCCAGCTTCCAGCGCTTCAACTTGCTCATGGGGCGGCATTCGATGATGCGCACCACGTCGCCCACCTTGGCCGTACCGTCCTCGTCGTGTGCGTAAAACTTCTTGCGCTTGGTGACGACGCGCTTATACACCGGATGCGCGGCTTTGCGGCTCACTTCGACCACGATGGTCTTGGCCATCTTGGCCGACACAACCGAGCCGACCTTCTCGTTCTTAATGCTCTTGGTCTCAGCCATGGGCTATCCTTTACTCGACTTCCGAACCGTGGATTTCGCAGCCGCTGGCTTGGCAGCTTTTTTCGGCTTGGCCGCGGACTTGGGTGCTGCTTTGGGCGCCGCTTTCTTCACAGCCGGCTTGGCAGCTTTTTTCGCGGCAGCCGGATTTTCCGCAGCAGTCTTCTTGGCCGCCTTGGGGGCCGCAGCCTTGGCCGGTTTCGCGGCCTTGACCACACCGCTTTGTGGGACTTCCTTACCCAATTCCCGTTCACGCTGGACGGTCAGCATCCGGGCACGTTCCTTGCGAAGCTGCCGGAGCTTCTTGAGCCCATCCGCCTGGCCCATCGAAAGCTGGAACCGCAGCCGGAACATCTGCTCCGAGGTGTCCCGCAACTCTTTACTCAGTTCCGCCGCAGCCAACCCGCGCGCTCTTTCCGCGTTATTCTTCATCGAATTACTCCACCTGCTCCCGCATCACTAACTTCGTGGGCAGCGGCAGCTTCGCGGCGGCGAGTTTCATCGCTTTCTCCGCGATGTCCTTGGTCACGCCTTCCATCTCAAAGAGAATCCGTCCGGGACGGACCACGCAGACCCACTGATCCGGCGCGCCCTTGCCTTTTCCCATACGGGTTTCGGCCGGCTTTTTGGTGATCGGCTTGTCCGGGAACATCCGGATCCAAACTTTGCCTCCACGCTTGATCGAACGGGTCATCGCGATACGAGCTGCTTCGATCTGACGATCCGTGATCCAGCCGCACGTGAGCACTTTCAACCCGAAGTCGCCGAACGCGAGCGTCGAGCCGCGCCACGCCTTGCCGGTCATGCGGCCACGTTGCTGCTTCCGGTATTTGACCTTCTTGGGCATCAACATAGGCTTACTCCGTCTTGTCTCCCGAATTCGTCTCAGGAGTCGTGGAAGGCGCGTCGGGCGCGGCTTCCGGTTTCGTCTCGTGCTTCCAGGTCGGCTGCGGTGGCGCGGCCATCGGAGGCAGAATCGGCGCAGACGTCCGGGAAGGCATATCTCCCGGCGTCGCCTGGACCACTCCGCCAGACATGTCGGTCACAGCCGGGCGCGGCGGACGATCCCGTTCGCGGCGATCGCGATCACGATCCCGGTCTCGCGACGGTGGGCGGCGTGGTTCCGGATCGGGCCGCAATCCACGGCGTTGGCCGCCCGGCAGAATTTCGCCCTTGTACACCCAGCACTTGACCCCGATCACACCGTAGGTCGTATAGGCTTGGCTGAAACCGTGGTCGATATCGGCGCGCAGCGTATGCAGCGGCAACCGGCCCTGCAGATACCATTCGGTCCGCGCGATTTCGGCGCCGTTCAAGCGCCCTGAGACGCGAACTTTAATTCCCTTGCATCCAAAGCGAAGCGCCGAATCGACGGCCTTGCGCATCGCACGGCGGAACGCCACTCGTTTTTCAAGCTGCAGCGCAATCGATTCGGATACCAGCTGCGCGTCGAGCTCGGGCTTATGCACTTCCTGAATATCGATGAAGACTTCGCGCTTGGTCTTCTTGGCCAGATCGCCCTTGAGCTTCTCGATCTCGGCGCCCTTGCGTCCGATGATGATCCCGGGACGCGAGGTGTGAATCGTAATGCGCAGCTTGTTGCCCGGACGATCCACTTCAATCGAGCTGATGCCGGCGGCCTTCAGCCGTTCGCGCAACGCATCTTTGAGTTCCAGATCCTCGCGAAGGAGTTTCGCGTAATCCTGCTTGGCGAACCACCGCGACCGCCAGGTCTTGGTGACGCCCAGCCGGAATCCGTACGGATGAACTTTCTGTCCCATGCGAGTTAGTCCTTGTCTCCGACTTTTACGACGATGTGCGCCATCCGCCGCTGATAGCGGTACGCGCGGCCCATCGGCGCGGGGCGGACGCGCTTCATGCGCGGCCCTTCATTCACGTAGCACTCGGTCACGAACAATTTGTCGACGTCGACATCGTTCGAGCGATTTTCGGCATTGGCAATCGCCGAGCGCAGCACTTTTTCCACCGACGGCGCGATCCGCTTGTTCACGGTGCGCAGAATATTGATCGCATCCCCGGCCTTCTGGCCGCGGATCATGTCCACCACCAGACGCGCCTTCTGGGGCGATGTTCGAAGATATCGGGCTTCCGCTCTCGCTTCCATAGAATCCTCTTAAGCCGGCTTCGTCGTCTTCTCGGCAGCCGCTTTTGCTGCATGACCTTTGAACGTCCGCGTGGGGGAGAACTCGCCGAGCTTATGGCCCACCATGTTCTCGGTGACGTAGACCGGGATGAACTTCCTTCCGTTATGCACGGCCAGTGTGTGGCCAATGAATTCCGGCAGAATCGTGGAACGCCGCGACCACGTCCGAACCACCTTCTTTTCGTTCTTCGTATTCATCGCCGCCACCTTCACCATCAGGTGATCGTCGACGAACGGCCCTTTTGCTAGTGAACGTCCCATAAGTCCTCTTCAGATCTCGCTAGCGCTTCTTCGCTTTACGAGTCACAATCCACTTGTCGGTCCGCTTGTTGTTGCGCGTCTTGAATCCGCGCGTCGGCTGACCCCACGGGGTCACCGGATGGCGTCCTCCGCTGGTCTTGCCCTCGCCGCCGCCATGGGGATGATCCACCGGGTTCATCGAAACGCCGCGATTGTGCGGCATCTTGCCCATCCAGCGCTTGCGTCCGGCTTTCCCCAAACTCACGTTTTCGTGTTCCACATTGCCGACCTGCCCAACCGTCGCCGCGCATTCGACCGGAACCCGTCGCGTCTCCCCCGAAGGCAGCTTGAGGAGCGCGTAATCGCCTTCGCGCGAAACCAGCTGTGCCTGCGTCCCGGCCGAGCGCGCCATCTGGCCGCCTTTTCCCGGACGCAGTTCGATGTTATGAACCACTGTGCCGGCCGGGATATTCTTGAGCGGCAGCGAATTGCCCACCAGAATGTCGGCTTCCGGCCCCGACATCACCGTGCGGCCCACTTCCAGGCCGGCCGGCGCCAGGATGTAACGCTTCTCGCCGTCGACGTAATGCAGCAGTGCGATGCGCGCGCTGCGATTGGGATCGTATTCGATCGCCGCGACCTTGGCCTTGATGCCCTTTTTGTCGCGCTTGAAATCGATCTCGCGATACGCCCGCTTATGCCCGCCGCCGCGGAACCGGGAGGAAACGCGCCCCGTGCTGCTGCGTCCGCCGGTCGCGCGCTTGCCGCGCACCAAGCTCTTTTCCGGCGTCTGCTTGGTGATATCCTCGCGCGACACCGAAGTAGTGAACCGGCGCGTGGGCGTCGTCGGATTGTAAGTCTTAATCGCCATATCAGTCCTCGCCTAGATCTCGGCGTACTCCGGCATCTTCTCGCCGGCCTTCAGCCTTACGTAGGCCTTCTTCCAATCGGAGCGGTATCCGGCGAAACGTCCCCGCCGCCGCAGCTTCCCCGCCGTCACCGTGGTCCGCACATCCGCCACTTTCACCTTGAACGCGTTCTGAATCGCGTTCTTGATCTGCGTTTTGTTCGCCTCAATCGAGACTTCAAAGCAGAGCGTGCGCTCGGCATCT
>Ga0182030_10018096_pt1 | contig 13544 bp, 9 predicted proteins | sample 812S3MmetaG_FD_121299 | JGI IMG/M metagenome (GOLD analysis project Ga0182030, IMG submission 121299) | Permafrost microbial communities from Stordalen Mire, Sweden - 812S3M metaG (Illumina Assembly) | ecosystem: Environmental > Terrestrial > Soil > Wetlands > Permafrost | place: Sweden... | reverse complement strand
TCTACAATCGCAACCGCCACAACAATCAGAACAATTCCCTTTGTCGACAACTCCAATTTCACTGCCATCTCCGTTCAGTCATTTGAACCTGCTTTTGTACGCCCAAAGCCCAAGCCCCGGGTTCGAGACGTAGAAAATCTCCTCTCCATCCACAATGTTCCAGCCATCCTTCAGCTTTGCCGGATCGTACTTTGCGCAGTACGTTGCCAGGTCGCCGAACTCGTAGTGCGCGCCCTCGATCTCCGCCCGCGTCAGCCCGCCCGGGCAGTACCGAATCCTGAACCGCCCTTCGCTGGATCCGTGGATCAGGTGTGCCGCTGCCGACAGGTTCCCCGCCAGCGCCGGATCGTTCTTCACCGCCTCCAGCGTCGCCGGCGTTCCGCAGTATCCGTACTTGCGGATCAGCTTGTCGATCGTCGGGTCCTCGCCAAACTCGTGCACGCCCGGCGCCAGCACAATCAACTCGGCGTTGTCGGCCAGCGCCATGCGGGTCCGGTAGACGCTCTTATTGCCCAGCCACGTGCTCTTGAACTCGTGCGGATCGAGGAACACCACCGCCTTCGCGATCTCCCGGTCCATCATCGCGAAGTTGACCTTCATGCTCAACTCCGCCGCCCGCGCGAAGCACTCCGCGTCGTCGCCGACGAACAGGCCGTTGATCGCCAGCTTGCCGGCGGCGTTCTTGCTCACCACGGTCAGCGCATAGACGATCGGCAGGGCCTGCGCAAAATGTTCGCTGGCGTAGTTCAATACCCGCCGAACCGGGGTGTCTGCCCGGCCCATCATCCGTTCCATGCCGTACACCGCGCCCAGAAAGTGGCTGCGATGAATGCCCATTACGCCGCCCGTGCCCACGAAGACGTTTTTGTTGTAGCCAGCCATGCCGACGACTTCATGCGGAACCACCTGGCCGATCGACAGAATCAGGTCGTGCCCGCCGTCCCGCAGCAGCTTGTTCACCTGGGCCGGCCACGAATACTCGAGCTTGCCCTCGCTCACTTCGCGCACAAACTCGCCCGGAACCTCGCCCAGCGTCACAATGTCGTTGCGCCAGTCATGCACTCGGAACAGGTCGCGCGGCGTTGGGCCGTACATCGTCTGGATCTCGTGGTCAGTCATCGCCTTGTGCGTGCCCAGCGCCGGCAGAACGTCGGTCAGCGCTTCGCCGTAGTAGTTCCACGCGTACTCGGTCAATTGCCCGGACATCGAATGCATGCGGGTGAAATCGGGTGGGACGGCCAGCACTTTCCTGCGTGCGCCAAGCTTGTCCAGCGCGGAAAAAAGCCCGGCTTTCACCTCGGCGGGGGTGAACTCGGTGGTTGGCGAGCCGGCTGCAAAAAATAGACCCATGCCGATGATTCTACTCGCCTCGGTCCACTCCAGGCCGGTCGCCGTCTGCCTGCGCCGACTGCCTGCGCCGACTTCCTGCTTTGACCTGTGCTCCCCGTCACAAACAGGCCCTGGGCCAAGCGGTTAAACTTTTCGCCACCATGGATGTACTCCTTCTGCACCGAATCCATTTCGCGTTCACGGTCACATTCCACTACCTCTTTCCCCAGCTCACCATGGGCGTGGCCCTGCTGATCGTAGTGCTGAAGACCGTCGGCCTCATCCGTGGGGACGAGCGCTACAGCCAGGCCTCCCGCTTCTGGGCCAGGATCCTCGCCATCAACTTCGTGCTTGGCGTGGTCACCGGAATCCCCATGGAGTTCCAGTTCGGCACCAACTGGTCCGAGTTCGCGCGCCGCACCGGGGGCGTCATCGGACAGCCGCTGGCCATGGAAGGCATATTCTCCTTCTTTCTGGAGTCCACCTTCCTCGGCCTCTTCCTGTTCGGCGAGAAGCGCCTCTCGCGCTGGCAGCACTGGGGCGCCGCATTTATGGTGTTCGTCGGCTCCTGGATCTCCGGCTTCTTTATCGTCGTCACCGATGCCTGGATGCAGCATCCGGTCGCCTACCGCCTGATGCCCAACGGGACCTTTGAACTCACCAGCTTCTGGGGCCTGCTGCTGAACCCCTGGGCATGGCTGCAATATGCGCATACCATGTGCGGCTCCGTGGTTACCGCTGCCTTCGTCATGTCGGCGGTCGGCGCGTTTTATGTGATTGACAAGCGCAGCGTCGAAGCCGGAAAGCTGTTCCTGCGCGTCGGCGTCATCGCCGGGCTGCTATCCTGCATCGCGCAGATCTTCCCCACCGGCGATCTGCACGGACGCTACGTTGCCAGGTATCAGCCGGCCGCCATCGCCGGCATGGAAGGGCTTTTCCGCACCCAGACGGGCGCGCCCATCGTGCTGCTGGGCCAGCCCGACATGGAGCAGCAGCGCATCGACAACCCGCTGGCCGTCAACGACGTGCTCAGCTTCCTTGCCTACGGCACCACCGCCGCACAGGTCAAAGGCCTCGACCAATTCCCCAGAGACCAGTGGCCCACCACCCTCCCGCTGCTCTATTACAGCTACCACATTATGGCTGGCCTGGGGACGTACTTCGTCCTGCTCATGGCCATCGCCGCAGTCTTGCTCTGGCGGGGAAAGCTCTACAGCTCAGGCTGGATCTTATGGCCCATCCTGTTGAGCTTTCCCCTGCCCTATATTGCCAACACCGCCGGCTGGATGACTGCCGAAATCGGCCGCCAGCCCTGGGTCGTCTATGGCCTCATGCGCACGGCGGACGGCTACTCCAAATACGTGTCGGCCGGCAACAGCCTGTTCACGCTGCTCGGCTTCATGGGGATGTACAGCCTGCTTTCGGTGCTCTGGATCGTCCTCGTCTACCGCATCATCGAGAGCGGCCCCACCGCCATCGAGCCGCATTCCGATCCCAAAGCGATAACCGCCTAAACCCTTACAGGAGCAACCATGGGAGCAATCTGGTTCTGGATCGTCGCCGTCATGATCGCGGCTTATGTCGTCCTGGATGGGTTCGACATCGGCGTGGGCATCCTTTACCCCATCCTCGCGCGCAACGAAGCCGACCGCCGCATCATGCTGCATTCCATCGGGCCGGTGTGGGATGGCAACGAGGTCTGGCTTCTTGCCGGCGGGGGTACCCTCTACTTCGCCTTCCCGCTGCTCTACGCCTCCGCGTTCAGCGGCTTCTACCTGCCGCTGATGATCGTGCTCTGGCTGCTCATCGGCCGCGGCATCAGCATTGAACTGCGCATGCATATGGCGAATGGCGTGTGGCGCAGCTTCTTCGACGGCCTTTTCTTCGTCTCCAGCGCGCTGCTGGCAATCTTCCTCGGAGCCGCGCTCGCCAACGTAATCCGCGGCGTCCCGCTGGGCGCGGACCAGTACTTCTTCCTTCCTCTCTGGACCAACTGGCGCGTCGGCCCCCACCCCGGAATTCTGGACTGGTACACCGTCATCGGCGGCCTGGTCGCCCTCATCGCCCTCGCCACCCATGGTGCCCTGTACCTGGCCATGAAAGCGCCCGGCGCGTTGGAGGAGCGCGCGCAGCGAATCGCCGGGAAGGCCTGGATCGCGCTCTGCGCCATTACCCTCATCAGCCTTCCCGCGACGACGATCGTCCGCCCGACCTCGTTCAACAACTATTACCGCCACCCCGTTCTCTTCGCGATTCCCCTCCTGGTGGTGGCCTCTCTGCTCGGCATGAAGGCGTTTTCCAGCCGCCAGGATCACCTCAAGGCGTTTCTGTGCTCGTGCGTCTACCTCGCCATCATGCTGGTGGGCGCCTGTGCGGGGCTTTACCCAACTGTGCTTCCCTCTTCCCTCGATCCGGCCGGCGACATTACCGTCGCTAAAGCGCTATCCGGCCCATACGCCACGCACGTCGGCCTCATCTGGTGGTCGCTGGGCATGGTGCTCGCGGCAACCTACTTCTGCATCAGCTACGGAATGTTTCGCGGCAAGGTCTCCACCGACCCGGACGGCTACGGCCACTGAAACACCCGGGCAGACGCGAACCGGGGGGGATCATAAAAGTTGATCGACGGCTACTGGAGGGATGCGGTGAAGGAGCCCCTGGCTAAGAAGAAACCTGCTGACGGATGGCACAAAGAGAAGTAGCATGGCGGGATGCAGCTAAAGTTGAGGGTGAACGGCGGGAACGCCATCAAAGGATCGGTAGCGGGCAAAGGGATTTTGGGCGCAAACATCATGATTCTTGTCCCTGCTGCGGATGGAAGCAAAATAAGCATAGCGGCGAGCATTCGGGCGTTTGAATTATCGGGAACGTCGGAGTGGAGAGTAGACAAGTTGTCCGTAGGCGACAAGATTGAGATTGAGATTCTGCCCAGCAGTGATGCCGACCCTCCTACAGAGAAGCGGGAAAGTTCTAGCGAGCCGAGGCTGCTCTTTTCAGACTCGGATCAAGCGCGAAATGCGCTGGTAGCAGCCCATATTTGCAATGAGCAACTGCAAGGGATTCTTCGGGCAGCAGGGCAATCTGAACCGCACGATGAGGCCATCAAGATTCAGAGGGCTATTGCATGGCTCGTTCAGAATCTAGGTTCCCATCTAATTAGGCCAACCGTGCATCGGCACCCAGAACTCTTATCGGAGGCAAAGGACTTGGGTCTGCTCGACTGACTACGCGCAGTTGCGTAAAGGACATACTTCCGTAAGAGTTTGAATCCGGCCGGCACTTCTGCAAGGATATCCATCAGGCCCTGCGCATTAAGCGGCGACCGCTGCCGCACTCAGTTCGCGCCCTGAAGTCCCTGGGCTCCGGCATGAAAGTATGCCGCATGACCGACGAACCACCCGGCGAACAGCGTTACCGATGGAGAATGATCGCGCTGGGTATCCTGGCTCTGGCCCTCGTCTTGTGCATTATCCGAGAGCTCTACCTTTCGGCCCATGTGATCTCAAGCAGCGCCCACTGAGTCTCCGCCCCTACCAATGATGCCCGCCGCCGCTGTGGCCGCTGGAGTGGCCGCCGCTGGAGTGTCCGCCGCCGCCGGACATCTTCGGCTCCTTAAACTTCGGCTCCCCAGCCGGGTGCCCCACTTCTCGCTTCTGAGATGTGGGTGCTTCGCCGCAAGAATTGACTGCAAATCCGGACGTAACATTGCGCCATTCGGACGACACTTCTGCCCCTTTTTCCGCCGCGATTCCTTGACACAGCCCGTATAATTAAAGAAGAGCCAAGCAGCGCTCAGTAGCCTGCCCTGAGCCTGTCGAACGGGTCGTGTCCCACACTACTGGACCGGACCTGGAGCCTGTCGCGCTTACTGGCCGCAGCGTGGGGAAACGAACAAATGCATCGACGGCAAAAGTGCGCGCACTTCCTCTGGTCTTATCCAGCACGCGATATATCCGGTCGAACCGATTTAGTATCGAGGTTCGAATCTAAGTCATTTCCTGAGAATATCTTGGAATCAAATGCCGGGGGGAGGGGGTACCCCCAGGGGAACGGCGCCAGTCAGCGTCTCAACTTGCGCGCACTTCCTCTGGCCTTATCCGGCACACGATATATCCAAACCGCACAGATTCTGTACGAAGTACGGATCTAAGTCCTTTCCGCAGAGCCATTTCGGACTCAAGTACCAAGGGGCTCAAAAGCGCTGCCACAGCTTCGCGGCTGCAGCTCTCGCCTTGGCCATGATTCCCGGTTCGTCGATGCCAGGCAGCTGCCGCTCCTGCATCACGATCCTTCCGCCGATGATGCTCGTGTCCACGGATCGCCCGGAAACCCCGAACAGCAAGTGGTTGCTCGAATTCGCAGCCAGCAGCGGCGTGGGCGGATCGTAGTTCACCACAATCACGTCCGCCACCGCGCCGGGAACCAGTTTGCCCACCTCGCGTCCAAAGCATTCGCTCGCCATGCGGGCATTTTCCCGGAACAGCATGGCCGGCGGCTCTGCCCAACCCAGGCTCGGCTGGCCGGTCTGGTGCTTGTGCAGCATATTCGCGACCTTCAGCGATTCGAACATGTCGCAGGTATAGCCATCGCTGCCCAGCCCAACCCTCACCCCGCGGCGCATCATCTCCAGCACCGGGGCGCAGCCCACCGCATTCCCCATGTTCGACTCGGGATTGTGCACTACGTTGGTCCGGCTTTGCTCCAGCAGATCGATCTCGTGCGAATCGACGTGGACGCAATGGGCGGCGATCGTTCTGCCGCTCAGGATTCCCAGATCGTGCAGCCGTTCGACCACTCGCTTTCCATGTTCCCGCCGGCATTGCTCCACATCCGCAGCCGCCTCCGCGGCATGGATATGGAATCCGGCGCCCAGTCCTCCGGCAACTTCCGTGCAGCGCTTCATCGTCGCATCGCCCACGGTAAAGGACGCGTGCAGTCCGAAGAGTCCTCGCAGCAGCGCGCCCCCCGATTCCCGGCGATGGCGCAGGAACTCTCGATTCTCCTCAATTCCCTGGTCGGCGACCTCCCTGCCCTCGCGGTCGGTCACCTCGTAGCAGAGACAACTCCGCACTCCCGTCTGCTGCGCAGCCTCCGCGATGCGGAAGAGACTCCCGCGCACCGCGCCCGGGCTGGAATGATGGTCAAAGATCGTGGTCGTCCCATTGCGGATGCAGTCGATCATCGCCACCATCGCGCTCAGGGAAACATCTTCCAGGCTGAGCACCTTGTCCAGGCGCCACCAAAGCCGTTCCAGAATCTGGGTGAAGTCGCCCGGCGCATCGTCCTTCAGCGCCATCCCACGCGCAAACGTGCTGTACAGGTGCATGTGGGTGTTGATGAGTCCAGGCAGGATCAGCCGCCCGCGCGCGTCGATAAACTGCGCTCCGGGATAGCTTCGCTGCAATTCACCGGTCGCGCCGACCGCGGCAATCAGGCCGCCTTCAATCGCAACGCAGCCGTCCTCAATCAGCGATTGCCGATCGTCGCGCGGCAGCAGCCGGCCATTGCCCACCAGCAGGATTGAGCGTGGATCCGCGCCGTGAGGATTCATCTTGCGAGGATTCTAGTGAACTGCCGCACGTCTGCATTGTGACCCGCATCACGGATTACTGGAAAATTCTGCGGAACAATCGCTGTACGGCTGTTCTCTAACTGGTAAGCGACACCGGGCAGGCCAGGCCGTGAAACACAAATCTCTCTCGGACAACAGCAGGGGCCGGGTCGGTTCCTCCGTTCTAAATTCCAGCACTCGAGCGAGTGAATGGCAAAGCTCAGCGTTAGCGTCTGCGGTCTTGAATTCGCGAACCCTATTCTGCCCGCCGCCGGTCCGCCCTCCAGGGATGGCGCCACCCTGCAGGCGGCAGCCCGGGGAGGCGCCGGTGGCTTGGTCACCAAGACCGTCTCGGTGGTCCCCGCCGTTGTGCCGCGTCCATGTATGGCGGAGATCCGCGGCGGCTTCCTGAATACAGAGCTCTGGTCGGAGTTGGCCGTTGAGCAGTGGATCGAGACCGAGTACGCGCTGGCCCGCTCCACCGGCTTGCCCGTCATCATCAGTCTTGGATACACCGCCGATCAGATTCGCCAAGTGGCTCCGCTGGTGCGACCCTTTGCCGATGCCCTTGAACTCTCAACCCACTACGTCGGCAACGACATCGCCCCCATCGTCAACGCGCTGAATGCGGCCAAGGCAGCAGTCGATGTCCCCGTATTCATCAAGCTCAGCCCGCACCCCAATATCCAGGAGATCGCCGTCGCACTGGAAGACGCCAGGGCGGACGGCCTGGTCATGATCAACTCCTTCGGTCCCTGCATGAGCATCGATCTGGAGACCGGACTGCCCCTGATGGGCAGCAAGGAAGGCTACGGCTGGCTCTCCGGTGCGGCCATCAAGCCGCTGGCCGTGCGCTGCATCTACGACGCCGCGCGCGTGGTCAATATTCCCATCTTCGGCGTCGGCGGCATTGTCAACGGCCGCGATGTCGCCGAGATGTTCATGGCCGGCGCCTCGGCGGTCCAGGTATGCACGGAAGCCATTCTGCGCGGTCCCACGGTCTACGCAAGGATTGCTCGCGAGCTGGACGCTTTTCTGGAGCAGCATGGCTACGCATCGGTCGACGAGATCAAGGGCCTCACCATCCGCAAGATGGCGGAGCGCGGCGCTCCGCAGGCTGAGCGCCCGCCCAATGTGGATATGGAGCGCTGCTCGCTGTGCGGCCTGTGCGAGATCAGCTGCCCCTATCGCGCGATATCCACGAGCGAGTCGGCTCTGCTGATCGATAAGCACAAGTGCTTCTCCTGCGGATTGTGTGTGAGCCGTTGTAAACGCCAGGCATTGGCCATGGCACAGTAGATTTCCGAGGCACGAGGGCTGTTAGGAGCGCGGACAAGATGAGCTATTTCACCGGACTTCGATGCGTGCATTGCGGGCGCGAATACAACCCGGACGAGGTCGAGTACTTCTGTCCAGCATGTGGCTATCACGACGGCATTCTGGATGCGCAGTACGACTACGAGTCGCTGCGGAAGGTGCTCAACCACGCTTCCCTGGCCGCCAATCCGGATCTGTCCATGTGGCGTTATCTGCCCTTGCTGCCGGTGCAGGATGAGTCCTCGATTCCGGATCTGCACGTCGGTTGGACTCCGCTCTACGATGCTCCCAGGCTGGCCGCCGAACTAGGCGTCGCCCTATGCTGGGTCAAGGACGAGGGCCGCAACCCGACCGCCTCCTTCAAAGACCGCGCCAGCGCCATCGGCGTTGTCAGGGCGCTGGAGCAGCGGGCTGAACGCATCACCTGCGCCTCCACCGGCAATGCCGCGTCCTCCCTGGCCGGATTCGCCGCAGCTGCCGGAATCCCCACCACCATATTTGTTCCCGCGCGCGCGCCTGAGGCCAAGATAGCCCAGTTGCTGGTCTATGGCGCACAGGTCTTCTGCGTGCAGGGGACCTATGACGAGGCCTGGGAACTGTGCATGCAGGCCAGCGCCGAGTTCGGCTGGTACAACCGCAACTGCGCCATCAATCCATACCTGATCGAAGGCAAGAAGACCGTCACGCTGGAGCTCATTGAGCAGTGGGCCACCGTCACCCCCGGGAGCTATCCGGACTGGGTGGTTGTCTCCGTTGGCGATGGCTGCACCATTGCCGGAGCATGGAAGGGCCTGCGCGAGATGCACCTGCTCGGCTTGCTGCCGCGCCTGCCCCGCCTCCTTGGCGTCCAGGCAGATGGCTGCCAGCCGTTCGTCACGGCGTGGCGAACCCACACCGCCCTCGCTCCCTGCAACGCCGACACCCTGGCCGACTCCATCGCCGTCGGACATCCGCGGAACTTCCGCAAGGCCATGGACGCGGTCCTGGAGTCCCACGGCGCATTCGTCGCCGTCTCCGACCAGGAAATCCTCGACTCCATTCCCCTGCTCGCCCGCAAAGCCGGGGTCTTTGGCGAGCCCGCGGGCGTCGCCGGTGTGGCCGGGATCCAGCGCGCGCTGGCGTCGGGCATCATTCTCCGATCGGAATCCGTCGCCATCATCATGACCGGCAATGGACTCAAAGACATTCAGAGCGCAATCCGCTCAGCCGGACGCGCAATCTCCATACGCCCCGAGATGGAAGAAATTCGCAATGCGGTAGGAGAACCCATTGCCGTTTGAAACTGCGCCGTCTTGGGGTCGCAGCAAGAGGAAGGTGAAATCGATGACCCAAATTCCCTTAGGCCCGAACTACGATGAAATGCTCGGTCCCGGACTGCTCGCAAAGGACCTGCGCGCCCGCGCCGTCGCCGCGCTGACACAGGACGAGCTCGACCCCATCAATCTCTTCAACATCACCTGGAAGGACGCCAGCAACCAGGTTCGCAAACTTGTCCTGCCGCCCGCGCTCACCGGAATCGATGCCAACGTCGTGGTGCTGCTCGGCTGCGGGTTTCCCTCCGGATCGCACAAGGTTGGTCCAGCCTACAGCACGCTGATCGAGGGACTCGTTGACGGCGAGATCGTTCCCGGCGAGCACACCATCCTTGGCCCGTCCACCGGAAATTTCGGCATCGGCACCGCGTACGTCTGCAGGCTGCTTGGCTTCCGCGCCATCGTCATCATGCCCGACACCATGAGCAAGGAGCGCTATGCGCGCATCCGGAAGTATGGCGGCGAGCTCGAACTGACTCCCGGCTCCGAGTCCGACGTCATCCTTACTCTGGAAAAGACGCGCGAGCTCATGAAGAACCCGAAGTACAAGGCGCTCGCCCAGTTTGAACTCTTCCCCAACTACCGTTTCCATCGCCATGTCACGGGAAACAGCGCCATCGAAGCCGTAAGCGGCGTGGGCAATGGCCGCATCGCCGGCTTCGCCTCCGCGCCCGGATCGGCGGGAACGCTGGCTGCCGGCGACCAGATCAAGGTCGCCTTCCCTGAGGCCAAAATTGCCGCGCTCGAGCCGTATGAATGCTCAACCCTCGCCAACGGCGGGCGTGGACAACATCGCATCGAAGGCATCGGCGACAAGATGATCGCGTTGATCCACAACGTGCTCTCGACCGACTTCGTCATTCTCATTAAGGACGAGGAGACCCTGCAGGGCGTCAAAATCTTCCACGATGGCGTCGACTCGCTGGTGAAAATCGGTGTGGCCCGCGGCTTCGCCCTCGGCCTGCGCGACCTGTTCGGGCCGTCCGGCATCTGCAACGTCATCGGCGCAATCAAGCTGGCCAAGCACCTCCGCCTTGGCCCCGGAGACAACGTCGTGACCGTCGCAACCGACGGCTTCGACCGCTACAACTCCGTGCTGGACGATCTTAACCGCCGCTATCTCGAACTCACTCCGACCGTGTTGGACCGCTGGGCTCACGACATACTGCTGGGCGCAGCCGACGACCACGTCTTCGACTTCCGCAAGCCCGCCGCCAAAGAACAGCTCTTTGCGCAAAAAGAGAGCGACTGGATTAAGTTCGGCTACACCAGGCAATTCCTAGACACCATGCGCCACCAGGACTTCTGGGATGCGCAATACGCCAAGGTGCGCGACTACAACCGGAAGATCTCCGCCGCGCGTTCGCTTCCCGCCAAGGAGCTTGAAGCATGTTCCACTTCACGCTGAACGGGACCGCCGTCACCGTCGACGCAGATCGAAGCCTGCTCGACTATCTGCGTGAGGACGCCCGCCTGACCTCCGTGAAGGACGGTTGCGCGGAAGGCATTTGCGGCTCCTGCTCAGTATTGGTGGAGGGCAACGCGGTACGCGCGTGCAAGCTGACCATCGCCCAGGTCCACGGCAAAACCGTCGCCACCGCCGAAGGTCTCTCCGCTCGCGACCGCGACGTTTTTGCCTGGGCCTTCGCCAGGACCGGCGCAGTGCAGTGCGGCTTCTGCATGCCGGGCGTCCTTATAAGCGCGAAGTCGCTGCTCAACCAGAACCCCGCGCCAACTCTCCCTGAAATCAAGTCGGCAATTCGTTACAACCTCTGCCGCTGCACCGGCTATTCCAAGATCGAGCGGGCGATTCACCTCGCAGCCGCTGCATTCCAGGACGGCCTCAGCCCTACCGCGGACCCGGCCGACGATTCCGCTCGCGTGGGCACGCGCACAGCTCGGGTTGACTCTACAGAAAAACTCCTCGGCTCCGGCGAGTTTGTCGACGACATGCAGGTTCCCGGCATGCTCCACGCCGCCGTGCTGCGCACGCCAGTTCCGCGTGCCCTCATCCGCAGGATTGACATCTCCGCTGCCCAGGCCGCACCCGGCGTCGTCGTCGTACTTACCGCCAAGGACGTGCCCGGCGAACGCCTGCTCGGTCACGTCGTTCACGACTGGCCGGTGATGATCGCCGAGGGCGAGGAGACCCGCTACGTCGGCGATGCACTCGCGATACTCGCCGCCGAAACGAAAGACGCCGCGCGCAAAGCGCTCGACCTGATTCGCGTGGAGTACGAAGAGCTGCAGCCGCTTCTGTCTCCAGTTGCCGCCCTGGCGGAGGGCGCGCCGCGCCTGCATCCCAACGGCAACGTGCTCTCGGAAACCAAGGTGAAGCGCGGCAACGTTGACCGTGCGATCGCCGAGGCGGCGCACGTCGTCAGCCGGCACTACTCCACTCCGCGCCAGGAGCACGCCTTCCTTGAACCGGAGAGCGCGCTGGCCGTGCCCACCGGCCCCGGCACGCTTACGGTGTATACCGCCGGCCAGGGCGTGTATGACGATTATCGCGGCATTGTGGAGATGCTCGGCGTTCCCGACGACAAAGTTCGCGTCATCAGCAAGCTGGTCGGCGGCGGATTCGGCGGCAAGGAAGACCTCTCTGTCCAGCACCATGCCGCGCTGTTGGCGTGGCACAGTGGCCGCCCTATCAAGCTGACCTTCACTCGCGCCGAGAGTTTCCGCGTCCATCCCAAGCGCCACCCAATGGAGATGGATTTCACCACCGCCTGCGATCGCGATGGCAAGATCACCGCGGTCCGGGCTCGCATCGTGGCGGACACTGGCGCCTACGCTTCGCTTGGTGGACCTGTGCTGCAGCGGGCGTGCACCCACGCCGCCGGTCCCTACCAGATCGACAACGTCGACATCGAAGGCTGTGCCGTCTATACCAACAACATTCCCTCCGGCGCTTTCCGCGGCTTCGGCGTTACCCAAACCACCTTCGCCATGGAGAGCAACCTCAACCTGCTGGCCGCGCAGGTGGGCCTCACCCCGTGGGAGATTCGCTTCCGCAATGCAATCGAACCCGGCGGCGTGCTCTCCAACGGACAGATCGCGGACGCGGGTACCGCGCTGAAGGAGACGCTGCTTGCGGTAAAGGATGTAATCGATGCGCATCCTGATGCGGGCATTGCCTGCTCCTTCAAGAACAGCGGCAAGGGCGTTGGCGTTCCCGACGTCGGGCGCGTCAAGCTCAAGGTACAGGATGGCCGCGTCGTCATCTGCACCAGCGCGGCGTGCATGGGACAGGGACTCGCGACCGTGCTCGTGCAAATCGCGGCTGAGGCTGCCGGCCTGCCCAAGTCCGCGATCGCTGTGCATGCACCGGACACCATGGTCACCCCCAACAGCGGCACCAGCACCGCATCGCGTCAGACGCTGATCACCGGCGAAGCCACGCGCCGCGCCGCCGCTGCCCTGAAGCAGGAATTGGCGCTGCGCACGCTGGACCAGCTTGAGGGCCGCGAGTTCTACGCCGAGTACGACTGCGTGACCGATCCCATGACCTCGGACAAACCGAACCGCTTCAGTCACGTTGCCTATGGCTACGCAACTCAGGTCGTCATCCTCGACGATCAGGGCCGCGTGCAGAAGGTCGTCGCCGCGCACGACGTGGGCAGGGCCATTAATCCGAACGGCATCGAGGGGCAGATTGAAGGCGGCGTGGTGATGGGCATGGGCTATGCGCTGACGGAAGACTTCCGCGTACGCAACGGCACCCCCGCGGTCACGCTGGGGACGCTTGGCCTCCTTCGCGCGTCCCAGGTCCCGGAGATCGAGTGCCGCATCATCGAAAAAAATGACGCCGCGTTGGCCTACGGGGCCAAGGGAGTGGGAGAGATCGTCATGGTCACCACCGCCCCCGCCATCGCCTGCGCCTACTTCCAGCGCGACGGCAAGCTGCGCACCAGCCTGCCGCTCGAAGACACGCCCTACAGCCGGCGCGGCCGGCACATCTCAGGAGTAACCAAAGAATGTTGACACCAGATCGCAGCCAGCAAGTAATCCAGTTGTGCCAGGAACTCATCCAG
>Ga0182030_10018093_pt1 | contig 13545 bp, 9 predicted proteins | sample 812S3MmetaG_FD_121299 | JGI IMG/M metagenome (GOLD analysis project Ga0182030, IMG submission 121299) | Permafrost microbial communities from Stordalen Mire, Sweden - 812S3M metaG (Illumina Assembly) | ecosystem: Environmental > Terrestrial > Soil > Wetlands > Permafrost | place: Sweden... | reverse complement strand
GTGCACAATGAGCCTAACGGGTTTAGCCCCAAAGCACGAGCCACCGAGCCTCATTCTGCGAGCCGAATGAAGTGCTGTCGCGAACCTCATCTTCGAATTCATTCATCAACGATCGTACACCGTTAACCCCTCTAAATCCCTTGCCTCAACTCGAATATCCATCATCAATGCCCTTCCCTCCCCGATAGGTCTTCTTTCGTCTTTATAGATCGAGAGACAGCTCTCCGGGAGTGGGTCTGCGCGAGAACACAAGCATCTTCGATGGTCAACTCAAGAGGGGGGACTTTCACACCTTCGCAAGCGCAGCAAACCATCGTTACAGGTGTCAGTCATTCACCTCACGGCTCTCACCATAGCACATTTAGTGCTGGTGCAAGCCCAAGCACTAACAGTCCTACTGGATCCAATTCTCTTACCAAAATCGTCGTCGCCCAAGTCTACCTCCTCCTTAGCACAATAAAAGAAGACAAAGATCGCACAAAGTGGGAACAACAAGCTGAGCAGCTCAGAAAGGTAGGAGATTCTTTAAGTGCTTGCGCATTCGGTTACTAATATATCTATCCCCTAGCTGATCGATGAACACGGCATGGAAGTATTTCAAAAATACTTCAGCCGTCTCGTGGTTGGAAATGCTCCTCAAATCTTTCCTAGCCTCAACCGATCAGCAGGTAATGTGGGAAATCCCGGTAATTACCAAATACTTGTTGGTGAACTGCACAAAGTCGCCGTCGATGTTGATCAGGCTGGGAAGATCGCAGAGTCGATAGAGACAGCTAACGAGGATCTGTTCCGCGATTTCGATCTCTCAACTTTCATGGAACACTTTAAATTAGACCCGCTCGAGAAGACCATTCTAGCACTTGCATTCAAGATGGGCTCCCGGTCCGACTTGAAAACTAAAGGTATACAAGGGGCCACACTCACTATCATGCATCTGCTAACACCGTCTAGCGGATGCCATACTTTCTGCGAACTATCCAAGCTTCTTGCAGCTTATCGCCAACAACAATCCCGACCATGAGGACTTTGACACGAAATTCTTGGCCACAATTCTAGACCGGTTTATCCAAGAACACCCTCCTAATTTCGATCAAAGCGCAAAACACGATCTGCTTACGGCAATCAGATATCGCTATCAGACCCCCGACCGAGAACTTGCCGCACCTACGGAGATTCTCGCAGCGCTGTACTTGTTGAGAAATCTCAGCGATAGCAATCCCTTAGCTATTTCCATACAGCTAGCCGGGTCAAGCTTTACAGCCGATGAAGAGACGTGTAGAAATTATCTACGCAGCTTAGGAAACATTAAACTTGACGAAGAACAAGTTGCCGCCGCTCTGATATACACTGCCATTAGTCAAACTCCCTCGTTCTCGCCATTAGTTCTCGCCAGTACTATTCGAAAAGAAGTTTCCCGAGAGTTTAACTGGAAGATCGTGGTGGAACAATTCGACCAGCCTGATTTAAGAATCACTCCTCTTCAATTCCTTTCTCTTTACCAAGCTGTCCGTCCTCTTGCGGTTGATGGGATTCTCGATATTCAAAAATTGTGGGGCGGCAGCTGGCAAAATTCCGAAACACAATTGTCATTTATCAGTGCTTTCGCATCCCTAACCCCAGACCAACTAGATGCTACTACAATTCCAGGTCTAGTCCCTTCTTTCACCATAGACGATCTTGTTGGGTCAGATGCCCAGATCCAGGAGCGCGCTGCACAAGCAATAAGACATCCCCTCGTGTCGGTAGAGGCACTATCCGCTATGTTCCATGTCGCATTACAAGCTCCGAATGAATCAGACACCGTGGAAGCGAAGCGGCTCTTCCAGGAGGTAGTCGTTCCGAACCTAGATATATTTCTGGTATCAGCATTTGGGGTCCCAAAGCCATGGCCGGATCTAGCGATTGACACTGTCACAAGCCTATTTGACCGGTTCCTTTTAAAGTACGATCCCAACTATGAATTTGTACTGGAAAGCTTGTGGCGCAAAGATAGAGATTGGGTCGCCCAGCGACTTGTGGAAAGTCACGCAAAGATGCCTTTGGAATTGACCAATATTCTGGAACACGCTGTCAGACACCAATGGCTTGATGTGCTAATATCTTTGCTGACTGGATTTGGATTGGACCTGGCCGCGTTGGCACATGCAAAAGGCTTCCTGGACCTAGATGCATGGGCACGGACAAACTCGGAGAGGAACAAGGAACTCGCCCAGTCACTACTCACATTCTTGAACATCAAGGCTCAACATGAGCTCGCATTTCAACGCCAAAACCAAGCGCATTCAGTCATGCTTCCCGTCAAGACAATTTCAAAGTTACTTGAGATCTTGGAGGGTATCTTACCCAAGGAACCGTCCCAAGAGCTTATAGTTGTTCAGCGAGCGTGCATTACAGCATACCCTCGATTGATAAATTACGGAGAAGGGTACGACGATATCATTGATGCGAATGGGAGAGAAAAAAATTCCCTTCCCCAGGAAGCAAACGACAAAATGGAGGAGCATTATAAGCGGATGTACAGTGAAGATTTACAAGTTCGGGCTGTAGTGGAAGCTCTCAAAGGCTATAAACAATCCCGCGACCCAGCTGATCAAGACGTCTTTGCCTGTATGATCCACGGATTGTTCGACGAATATGTTCTGTATGGCACATATCCTTTAGAAGCTCTCGCCACCACCGCCGTGCTATTCGGTGGCATCATATCCTCTAAGCTCATTTCAGATCTGCCGTTAGAGATAGGTCTTGGTATGATCCTCGAAGCCGTTCGCGACCACCCTCCTGAGGAATCTATGTACAAATTTGGCTTGCAAGCACTGATGCAGCTCTTCGGCCGCCTTCCTGAATGGCCTGGTTTCTGTAAACAACTCTTGCGCGTTCCAGGTCTTCAGGGCACTGAAGCTTGGACCAAGGCTGAGGATGTTATCCGCAATGAAAACGAAGAGCTGGTTCGCAATGGGCCTCGCAACGAGCTTATGAATGGTGCCAATATCACGAACGGAAATATTGATGAAATGCTAGCAGCGGAACCAAGTGCTCCAGCCTTCGCCTCCATCCATGTAGACCCGTCGTCCTATGATATGAAAGAGGAGCCTGATCAGCTTGATCAAGACAAGGTCCAGTTCGCCTTGAATAACATATCAAAGGAAAACATTGAATCAAAACTAGACGAGCTTAAAGGCGTTATTGGCGACAGGTACCAGCAGTGGTTCGCAGGACATCTCGTTGAACAGCGTGCGAAGATGCAACCAAACTATCACTCGCTATATCTTACCCTTGTGAAACTCTTCGGGAAAAAATCACTTTGGTCCGAAGTTTTACGGGAGACGTATGTGAGTGTCATTCGCATGCTCAACGCCGAGACTACAGCGAAGTCCGCAATGGAGCGAACTCACCTCAAGAATCTTGGTGGTTGGCTGGGGTCCATAACCCTTGCCCAAGACAAGCCCATCAAACACAAGAACATTGCATTTAAGCAGCTTCTTCTTGAAGCTTTCGATACACAACGACTAGTTGTTGTCATTCCATTTGTGTGCAAGGTTCTCGTTCAAGGTCATATGTCGACAGTCTTCAAGCCACCAAATCCCTGGCTCATGGACATCATACACCTTCTGATGGAGCTTTATCACCACGCAGAGCTCAAGCTCAATTTAAAATTTGAGATTGAGGTTCTTTGCAAAGATTTGAAGTTGGACTACAAGACAATTGAACCCTCTTCAGAAATCATGAGCCGTGCACCTCCTGTCGAAGAACCTACTGAACCCTTAGTACCCGAGATGATGGACAGATTTGACAATCTCTCTCTAAACGGAATTGGTGGTGGAGTTTCGAGTGGAAGGTTCTCTCCACAGGAGATAACGTCTTCCATTCCAGACCTAGGACCCCTGCTTGTGTATCCTCCCGCAAACGATATGGTCAACCAAGCACGACTCCAAGAAATTGTGAGAAGTGCAATTACTCGCGCTGTTCATGAAATTATATCTCCAGTGGTAGAACGCTCGGTCACCATCGCCGCTATCTCGACGGCTCAGATGATTCATAAGGATTTTGCAACCGAACCAAATGAAGCCCGCGTACGATCAGCCGCCATTAATATGGTCAAGAAGACAGCTGGAAGCCTCGCTCTGGTTACCTCTAAAGAGCCTCTACGGGCAAGTATGACCAACTACATTCGTCAGTTATCTCAGGAGGTCTCGCAAGGGTTACCTGAAGGCACCATCATCATGTGTGTGAACTCCAATCTCGAATTAGCCTGTAGCCAAGTCGAAAAGAAAGCAGAGGAGCGGGCTGTGCCTGAAATTGAAGATATGATCGAGCCGGAATTAGAAAATCGGCGCCATCACCGGCTAACCAGGCCAGATGAGCCTTACCTTGACCCAGGATTGAGTCGCTGGTCCTGGACGATTCCGAATCCGTACAAACTACAACCATCCATGGGAGGTCTCAATCAAGAACAAATGGCCATTTACGAAGAATTTGCAAGACAGCCACGGCCAACTGCTTTAGGAGGTACAACCCATATCGCTTCGTCATCAGATGCCACAAGGTCAATGGCAAATGATATATTGCAAGATCAGTACCCAGCCGTGCCCAACCTTCCAACACCAGCAGAGCCTCCCGCTATGCCACATATCAATACTCAGCGGGCAGCCTATAGTCAGCCAAACTCTGCCATGGTCAACGGCAGACATCAAGCAATTCCAATGGACGTAGGAGGCTTGATGGACCGAGTTCAAAAAACTTTGGGAGAGCTGCAACGCGTCGCTTCAGAAGCTGCCGAACAACATTATATGGATCTACCTCGTCCCCACCCTATACTTGACGTCCTGGATGTGCTGTACAGCTTAATCATTAGAAGCGCCCAGGGCCCTGAGGCGCTTGATCTATTTATTATAGACCAAATTTGTGCGATGCTCTTTGGTGGCAATGAAGAGGAGTTAGTTATTGAGAGTTTGGTCCACGTTTTACAGAACACCTGCAGGATAGGCGGTCGAACGGCGAACCGTGTTTCCGTTTTGATTGGACACCAACCAGGCGAAACCTTCCTCAACGTGTCTTTGACAACGGCACTTATCAAAGCCGATATGATTGAATGGCAGCGCATTGACTTGGCTACCTCGAAGGCACTACTGCAGAGAAAAGATGGCTCGTTGGAATTCCTTTCGGCACTTATCGATAGTGTCCTTCTCAATGATCGTCCTATTGCATTGTATGCTGATCTTGCCAAGAGTTTGGAAGTCGCTTGGCTGTGGATTCAAGATGATCCCTCGCAAGAAGCGGGTCAGATTCTTAAGCAGAAGTTGACAAGCTCCGGTCTTCCGCAAGCTACGGGACGAAGCGGGGATGAGCGCCTCGCTGTTCGTCAAGACCAAATGGAGTACGTCTTCGATGAATGGGTCCATCTATGCAACAATCCAAATGCAACCGAGAAAGCGGCTCCCCAATTTATTTCTCAGCTTTACAACAAGCAAGTTATCAACAACCGAGACGATTTGTGCCTCTTCCTTCGACTCTCCATCGATCTATCTGTTGACCGCTTCGAACTTCACTTACAGAACAACGTCAATCCCAATATCAATGATGCCTTTATCCCTATCGACGCATTGGGGAAGCTGGTCGCAATGATGGTTAAGGGTCGGGAGAAGGAAGGTGAAGTGAAAAGCGATAAGGCGGCGTTTCTGAAGTCGGTGCTATCTCTCATTGTTCTGGTACTCAACCACCATCACGTCACTCGCGGAGAAGCCTTCAACCAGAGAGTCTTCTTCAGATTGTTCTCCACTATCCTATGCGAATTCAGTTCCTTTGGAGATGAGTTGAACGAGACGGAGAGAAACGAGTCTATTCTCGTCTTCGCGCACATTTTCCTGGATCTGCAGCCCTCTTACTTTCCCGGGTTTTTGTTTGGCTGGCTCTCTTTGGTTGGTCACCGAGATTTTCTCCCCTATTTGATGCGCATCCCTGACGAGTCTGGGTGGGAACCCTTGTCCAACATCATGGAGGCACTGATGTTCTATGTCGGTGAGCTGCTGAAACCGCAGAGCGTTTCTCGAATTACGAAAGTTGTATATCACGGAGTCCTCAAGTTTATTGTTGTCCTACAACACGACTATCCCGAGTTTCTAGCGGCAAACCATTCTAAGCTCTTAGCAAACATACCCAGTCACTGTGTATATCTGCACAACTTAATCCTCAATGCGAATCCGGCAGCATTCTCTAGCATGCCTGATCCACTACAGCCAGGTCTGAAGATTGACCGCACTGATGAGATTCGAGAATCACCGCAGACTAAGAACGATGTTGAAGCCCCTCTACGGCAGAGTGGCCTCTTTGATGTCCTTGACCAAGCCTTGCAGAATGGCCCCAACGAGAATTTCATAGCCGTCATTGCCCATGAGATTCAAAAGAAGAAAGGACGCCATACCGGCTTTGCCTTCGTGCCTATCAACCTGGATCTCGAATTGATTAACTCAATCGTTGTGTATGTTGGCATGTTCGCGATTGCAAGAGCTGCACAGAAAGGTGGTGCAACATATGTTCAGGGATCGTCCGACGCAGCGCTTCTCTCGATGCTGGTCCATGAGCTCAATCCAGAAGCGCGATATCACCTGATTATCAGTATCGTGAATCAGCTTCGATTCCCCAACTCTCACACCCATTACTTCAGTCAAGCGCTTCTGGACATCTGGGGCATCGATCACAATGATCAAGAGGAGTCTGATATTCGCCAGCAGATTACTCGAATCCTGCTAGAACGACTCATTGGACACTGGCCTCAACCATGGGGTATCATGGTTACTTGTCTCGAACTCGTCAAGAATGATAAATATGGCTTCTTCGAACTACCTTTTATCAAATCCCATCAAGATGTAAGCAACATCTTCAAGTCCGTCATAGGCAACACTGACGGTACATGAAAGGTCGGTGAACGCTTTGCAGCTCTTGCGCAGCGACCTATGTAAAACTCGATCGATCTCTGGGGGACCGCCATCGACACTCAATGTTACGGATCATTTAATTCTCTCACTATCCTCCAATACTCATACAACAACCGACCTAGAATTCGTGGCCGCGAGACCACTCTCTAATTGTTACATAACCTATCAACTCACAAACGGCGTTTTCTCCTTGTCACAGATTATTCACGATTTGTTCTCTGCATAGCGAGCGAGGGACTGGTAATTTCGCGAGGTTTGCTGCTTGCGTGGGGCAATGAACGACGAGATCTTCTAGTTAATGCATTCTACATGATAATGTTTCGTCCCAACCTTCTGTATGTAGGTGGGGAAAATAGGCATGGAGGTTTGGGAAAACAGACATATGGCGTGGAAATGGTTGGCCTTGTCATCCGGGGGCGATGGCTTCGTCTTTATGTATCATACTAATGGAGTTTTGATTTTCGGACTATATGACGTTCTACGATAAATGTGAGGTTTCTCATTCTTCGAAGTGGGAGCAAACAATTCTTCTAGATTTTGAACTTGAAGTTTTTTAATCCTTAGGCCCGCTCTCAGAAAGCGGAGTCCAAGTATAGCCTAGGCAAGTGCCCTGCTAGGTTTGGAATAGCGATGGCTTGATTGACTGAATTACAGATGGCGAGATTTGGTAGTGCTATGATCAGCCGCCATCAACGTAGTTGATGAGTCTAAATTGCATTAAGGTTGTGCCGCTAACGACGGTACTTGGAGATCCGCTTTCGCGCACCGAGGCAGGTAAAGGATAGGATAAACACTTCTTTAAGATGGGATCCCCGGCTGGGGCAGCCAGGTCCCTGGCACTCTCGCATTCTGGACCATTTGCTCCCCATCAAGCTTCTATCGGCAACGAATCGCAAACATGTATCCAAAGTATACCATCGCCTTGTCCCTCCTCCTTTCCATCGCGTTGGCCCAGAACTTCACAACATGGGCCCCTCCTGGACCAGGAGATGTTCGGAGCCCTTGTCCTGCGATGAACTCGCTAGCAAACCATGGCTTCCTTCCTCATAACGGCAAAGGCATTACAATTCCAATGTGCATCGACGCTTTAGGAAGAGGGTTGAACGTTGGTGCAGACTTTGCCACTGCAATTGGGGGAGCCGCCATCCTTTCCGTACCCGGAGACCTACTAGCCACGTCCTTTAACTTGGATGATATCAACGAGCATAACTTCCCTATCGAGCACGATGCTTCTCTTTCCAGAGCAGACTACTATCTGGATAATGGAGACAACCACTCCTTCAATCAGTCAATTTTTGACACCGTGTTGAAGTATTATGATGGGATGAATACTACTAGTATTCCAGTCGCTGCTAAGGCCAAGTAGGTCGATTTTCCGATGTGGAGAGAGATCTCGCTGACAAGACTAATTAGATACAATCGTGTGATAACGGAAGAGGGCCGGGATTCCAAGTTCACGTATACCCCGCAGCAGTTCATCCTATCTTACGGAGAGACTGCCCTGTACATATCTGTGTTCGGTGACCCAGTTACGGGTATCGCACCTTTGGAATACGTTAAGGTTTTCTTCGAACAGGAGAGACTTCCGTACAAGGAGGGATGGAGACCAACCGCCAGCGAAACAAATCTGTTGACTCTTGGAAACATGATTTTTGCCTTGAACTCGGCAAACGGAGAAGTGTTGCCAGAGGGTCTAGAAATCACGACAAACACTGTGAAGCAAGCCTTTGGAGGTTATGATCCGATTACTAATGTGCTTGCTCATGCATTATAAAGATGGATTGGTATTAGAATAACGACTATGGGACACTGGTGATTGGGCATAGAAGAGAGGGAAAGTAAGATGCACGATTTAGCGAACTATCATACATCTTTCGACACATCATTGTTGTATCGGCCAGAATGACTGAGAAAGCATGAATATTGAGTACAAGAATATTGAGGCAGGTATTCCACACTAGCTCCTGCCACTTTAGATTGACAACAGCAAAATCTTTTCCCTTTCCTCCCTTTACTATTGCAACTAGATTTTCTCGGACAAGGTTAGTTGCCTCACAACAAAATCGAAAAATTCTGTTCTAGAATCTGAGCTGACTGGGTCAATCAGGATCTTGAATATGGAGACCTCAAGTCTTAGCCAGATCAAGCAGCGCCACTCATCATCCATTCAAGCTTTTGAGAGCCTCCCGGCCTTTCATGACCATGGCGTGGTTATCCTGCAATGTCTCCTCTTTGCTCCCATTCATCGCTACATCAATCATAGCCCCAGCCAGCTCGTCCACTCGAATAGCATTCTTCGTTCCAAGCACCCATCCCAGCATATCCCTAGCGTTTGTACCTTCCTTAGATACTACATACCCTGATTTCACAATTACCGTCTCCCAAAGTCCCTCATTTCCATCCTTCGCGAAGCCAAGCATATTGGCCTCTGCGGCTCCCTGGGAGGACTGAGTATCTCGCTCAAGATTAGCAGGAGCTCTTACCTTCATTTTTCGCATGTCTTCTTTGAACCACAAAGCCTTTCCCTGATCTCGCTCAGTCGTCGCTCCGCTTAGATGCAAATATCGGAATTTATTTTTCTGTTTTGAGACAACGGGCGAGAAAGCATTCCCAAAAGCAAGAGGATAGTCGACCTCAAGCACCTTATCACCGGCCGTGGTTCCCATACACCAAATACAGGCTTCGGCGCCACAAAGCTCCTTCAGAACAGAATCAGGGTAAGAATTGAAATCTTTCATAAGCACGATTTGGAGTTTGGGATCATTGATGGCGGCTGGTAGCTTCCGGCGAGAAAGAGCTATGATGGATGTGATAGACGGGTTCCGGAGACATTGAGAGAGGACTTCACTCCCTATGAAGCCGGTACACTGAAGGATTAGCGAGTCAACCTACCTTCACGTTAGGAATAAGAAAACATACGCCCGTAAGAATGAACTTCATATCGACGACTATATCATTAAATTATATATTAAAGGCCGTGATGGTTGAATGCACTGAACAAGAGCAAATGTGAAGAACTATATAAAAAAGCAATGTTGTAAGTCCGTTATTTCCGACTGTGGATTCGGCCGAAACTCTTACCTATATGGGACTCTGCTGTAGAAAGTTCGTATATTCTTACGTGAGGCTGGTAGATCGTGAACATAGGTTTTGGATATACGATTGCGTCCCTGAATCTGTCCGAATGCGGATGGCTGTAAAGAATGTGGACGTTGGTCGAGTCTTGAAAAAGGGACCTGTCTTTGCCTGGTCTATCTTCCAAAACTAGACTCTCCCTCGACATGCCTCCCCCATTCACTTACAAATCTACCAGCGCTCTTTTTGTTGCACACCTATGAACATCTCAATTGTTCCGAGACATTGGGATGTTCGGATCTTATTTTAAGGATGATGAGCCCCAAAGTTTCGCTTCGCCCCTGCAGCTCACCTTGAAGATCCATCCCCACCAAGCTTGAACCGAAGCTTTGCTACGTTTTCAACTTACCTTTTCTTTCAGGTTCTGGTAACAATGGCATCCCAGAAAGATGTCCAAGACCTGCTTCGCCTGTTGACAGCAGGACGCAACAAGCTCTCCATGATGGCAGCTATGGGACGTGTGAAATCACTTCAAGGAGCCGGCCTACGCAAGTATGTACACTGAACTCGCACCCGAGAAACCAGTCACTAAGAATCACCAGCATGTCCGCCATAGCCACCGCCGACCTAAAAACTATCTCCACGGCCATCAACGACCCCAAAGCCGCCAAATCCCTCCAAACAGCCTGCAAAACCCAACTCAAAAACCCTTCCCTCAAACGCCCCTCCGACTCATCCCTCACCCCAACCTCCAAACGCCTCAAATCCGCCTACGAACTCTCCTCCGAACCACAAACACCGCAAGCTCTCGAAGCTTCCCTTGCCCTACCCCAACCTTCTCCCGACGAAGAAGCTATATCTAAGACAACGATATATACGAATCGTGCGCCACTGGTACTGGCGTTTTCAGTGCAGTTGTTGAAACACACGATGCCGGAACAGCCGCTGAGTAGCAGGCTGAGTTTAGGGCAGGCGGTCGTAAGTGTGAATTCGAGGAGTAAGGCTGTTAGTTTAGGATTGGAGAGCGGGAAGAGTGCGGAGGAGGGAGGATGGGGCGCGGGGCAGCCGAAGGTGAGGGTTATGGGGAGGGAGATTCATGTGCTGAAACGGGGTGGGTATGATTGGAAGGAGGGGGAGAAGGAGCAGGAGACAAATGAGGGTGCTGGTGGCGAGGTACCAGAAAAGACTGAAACTTCAAAGGGAAGAGAGATTGTGAAAACTGAAGGTACAAATGAGTGGTCCGTGTCCGCGCCTGTTACTTCCAAGAAATCAACATTTGTTGCACGATCTATTGCTATCACTTCACCTTCACAAGCAAGATCAGAACTTCAGAAACTCCTGGCTAATAACCCAGAACTCCGAGAAGCAAGCCACAACATCTCAGCATGGCGAGTCCAAGGCGACCACAGCGTCATCGAAGAAAGCAACGACGATGGAGAATCCGGCGGCGGGCGCCACATTCTCGGAGTCATGCAATCTAGCGACGTAGTCGGTATGCTTCTAGTAGTCACTCGATGGTATGGCGGGATATTCCTTGGCACTGATCGATGGCGAATTATGAGTCAAGTTTCAAGGGATGCTTTATCTCAACGATTAAGAGTCACGGGGGTTATTGGGCATGAGGCATTGTGGGGATTAGATCTTGAGGCGATGAGGAGTACGGATGCTCCTGTGACGGGGGGTACGGCTGGTGGAATGCCGATTTATAAACCGGAGTCCGCGAGGGCGTATATTTTGAAGGCTTTTGCTTCGCCTCCGGCGTCAGAGGAGGGGACGGCGAAGAAGAAGAAATCGGGCGTGGTGCTGGAGAGAGAGAAAGAAGAGAATTTGAGACTGCTACTTGGTGCGCTGGAATTGCTGTTTGGGTCTTGGGTAGAGCATATTAGTAGAGATGAATTGGATCGGAGAGCCTGGAGTTGGTATGTACAAGTAAGACCGGAGGTGGAAAGTGGTGTTGCGGGATGGGGTGGAAAGGGAGAAGTTAAGCTTGTGGATATTTTAAACTTGCGTAGGAAAGGATGAGATGTGTTCTAGAGTACAATCCAAAGCTATGTGTATATCTACAAACCCTTATTACTTCAATACCTTAAAACATCTGAGACTACTAGAGACGTCAGAAGACACAGGAACTTAACCTCTCATCCATCAACCAAGCTTCATATCCTCTCAAACCAGATCCTTCCCTCAACTCCCATCTCAGGTTCTGCCGCTATTCCAAACCTCCCCGCTACCCCATCGCTACCCACCACAAATTCCGCCGCTGTGGCTTCCCGCAAGAGAAGGCCAGGCGCGGTTGTCGACTCGATTTCCACTATGAAGTAATCTCCAGACACGTGCTTAAAATTGAAGCTTAAACTCCACGTTGCGTCTGATCGATTGGCGAAAAGTGCATCGTCTTTTAATCCAACCGTGATGTTGCGGTACCCAGGGTTGTAGTACGTGCCTGTGAAGTTTGATAGGGGAAGAGTTGGAGGGAGGGGAGGATCTGGGATTTTGGGGTAAAATACATTGGATGTGTTTTTGTATTGTCGAGCTTGTTGGTCAAGTGCGTCTTGCCATCTATTGCCACGATTAGTCCATACTTTGACTCTAGATGTACTAGCCCTTTACTTCTTATTCCAGTCAAATCTCTCGTTTTCCGGAACCCCAAGCTTATCATCCACAAGATGCCAAATCAATCTCTCTTCAACAGCACCCGAAGTTACTGCCGTATTCGCGAACGATACGAGCCCGTATCTCAGAGCTGGAAACATCACAACGTCAGTGCCGAAAGCTTCATTACCGCCGCTATGCTAAAAAAATTAATGGCCATGATAAACACTGGTTTCCCATCCCAAAGTATACGATAGAGGGCCAGTATATGGAGCAGATCCAGGGAGAAGGGATCGGCTAGTTTTCAGGGCTTTGTGCCCTGCTGCTGAGATGGGTCCTGAGGAGTTGATCATTGCTTTGATCCATTTTGAATAGTCTAGAACGTTGGAGACGATACTTCCGGCTCCACTGGCAAGAGTCATGTCCATGTTCGGGACTGGTTGGTATTTTCCGTCGTAGTAGGTATAGCCTTGTGCTAGGAACTCTGGAGCATTCTCCGCCTCAGGGATAGAGAAGTACTCGAATTATAAATTAGCTGAATTTAAACGTGCGTACAGTCTTGAAGACTCACAGTTGATTTCATTCCCAGAGGTGTCCAAATACGTTCTTTCAGGAAGTCTCCTAACCATACCCCTTCCAGAGTCTCTATAATATAGGAAGCCACAACGTACATCATATTACAATATTGAAACCTAACTCTCGGCTCAGCAGTCAAAGGCAAAAATCGAAGAGCGCGGACGGAATCTCTGATCGTTGCATTCAGGTCACCATAACTGAAATCATGTCTTGGCATTCCTAGACGGTGAGAGAGGATATCTTCAATGGTAATATGGGAAGTGGCATAGCCATCTTCAAGCACGAAGTCATCTCGGATGAGATTGGTGACTGGTGTGTCCCATTGCACTTCGGGATATTTGTCGTTGTCATCGACGAGCAGGGACATAGC
>Ga0182030_10018092_pt1 | contig 13546 bp, 10 predicted proteins | sample 812S3MmetaG_FD_121299 | JGI IMG/M metagenome (GOLD analysis project Ga0182030, IMG submission 121299) | Permafrost microbial communities from Stordalen Mire, Sweden - 812S3M metaG (Illumina Assembly) | ecosystem: Environmental > Terrestrial > Soil > Wetlands > Permafrost | place: Sweden... | reverse complement strand
GTCGCCCAGGCGGACGCGCCTTTTCGCGCCACGGCGGAGGACATCACCCGGCTCAAAACGCGCAATGACCGAGGCGAAATGGTCCCGTTGGGCGCGATCGTAAAGGTGACGGAGGCCCATGGCCCGGACCGGGTGATGCGCTATAACGGCTACCCCGCGGCGGAAATCAACGGCGCGCCTGGTCCCGGCTATAGCAGCGGCCAGGCCGAAGCGGCCATGTCCAAGCTCCTGGACGGAAATCTGCCGCGCGGCATGTCGTACGAGTGGACCGAACTGACGTACCAGCGCATTCTGGCCGGCGACACGGCGATTTATGTGGGACCGCTGTGCCTCCTGCTGGTCTTCCTGGTGCTGGCGGCCCTGTACGAGAGTTTTCGGCTGCCGCTGGCCATCATCTTGATCGTGCCCATGTGCTTGCTGTTCGCCATCACCGGCGTCTGGCTCAAGGGCAGCGACAACAACATCTTTACCCAAATCGGCTTGATTGTGCTGGTGGGACTGGCCTGCAAGAACGCCATCTTGATCGTGGAATTTGCCAAGCGCAAACAGGACGAAGGCATGACCCCGTTTGATGCGGCCATCGAAGCGTGCCGGCTGCGGCTGCGGCCCATTTTGATGACCTCAATTGCGTTCATCGCCGGCGTCTTTCCGCTGGTGGTGGCCCACGGCGCCGGGGCCGAAATGCGGCAGGCGATGGGAGTCGCAGTGTTCTCCGGCATGATCGGTGTGACACTGTTTGGGCTGTTCCTTACGCCGGTCTTTTATGTGACCCTGATGAAGCTGGTGCGAACGAAGAAGCCGGCCGCGGACGCCAAAGGCACGCTTGCCGGCGGCACGGGCATCGCTTCCGGTGTGGCGGTGGCGGCCTTGTTGTTCTCTATCGTCAGTGCTCAGGCCGGTCCGCTGACGGTGGGCCCGGATTATCAGCCGCCCACCAACGCGGTGCCGACGCAGTACAAGGGCGCCGAGAACGGCCGATGGAAGACCGGCCAGCCCCTGGACACCGTCCCCAAGGGAAGCTGGTGGACAATCTTTGGCGATACCAATCTGGATGCGCTGGAATCGCAGGGACTGCATGCCAACCAGCAGCTGAAGGCGGCCGTGGCGCGCGTGGAACAGGCGCGCGCAACCGCCCGGGTGGCGCGGGCCGATTTGCTGCCTTACCTCAGCCTGGACCCGAGTGTGTACCGCCAGCGCTATTCACCCAACCAGAATCCCAGCTACGGCAACATCACCGCCACCACGCTCAGCGCGCCGTTGGATTTGAGCTACGAGATCGATCTCTGGGGGCGGGTGCGGCGCGGCTTTGAAAGCGCGCGGGACGACGCCCAGGCTTCGCTGGCCGATTATTACAATGTGCTGCTCACCTTGCAGACGGACGTGGCGCAGAATTATTTTTCGCTCCGGTCGCTGGACGCGGAAATCTCCACGGTGGCGGGCACGGTCGAGTTGCGCAAGGAGCAGGTGCGCTTGGTGCGCAGCCGCTATGAAGGCGGCGTGGGCAATGAATTGGACGTGGCCCAGGCGCAAACCGAGCAGGCCACCACCGAGGCCGAAGCGGCCTCCCTGGCGCATCAGCGGGATGAGATGGAAAACGCCATCGCCATCCTGGTGGGGGAAAATCCGATCACCTTCCGGCTGCCGGCGATCAATCAAACGAACATCCTTTGGAATCCCGAACCGCCGGCGATTCCGGCGGGGCTGCCGGCCGATTTACTGGAGCGCCGGCCGGACGTGGCCAACGCGGAGCGGCAGCTGGCTTCGTCCAACGCCAAAATTGGCGTGGCCAAAGGGGCGTTTTTCCCGGTGGTAACGCTCACCGGCTCCGCCGGCTATTTGAGCGGCGACGTGGAATCGCTGTTCAACTGGAACAGCCGCATCTGGTCGTTCGGCCCGAGCGTCTCGCTGCCGATTTTTGCGGGCGGCCGCAACCGGGCCAACTTGCAGCGCGCTTGGAACGCTTACGACGAGAGTGTGGCGCTGTACCGGCAACAGGTTCTGGTGGCCTTTGGCGACGTGGAAAACAGCCTGTCGGGCATTCGGCAACTGGCCGTGCAAGCCGAGGCGCAGGCGCGCGCCGTGAAGGCGGCCCGACGGGCCCGGGAATTGGCAACCCAACGCTATCGTTCCGGCCTGGTGGCGTATTTGGAAGTGGTGGACGCCAGCCGCGACGCCCTGACGGCCGAGCGCGCCAACGCCCAACTGGCCGGGCAGCGGCTCGTGACTTCGGTGCAGCTCATCAAGGCACTGGGCGGGGGCTGGACCACGGAGGAGCTGGCCGGCCAGCGCGTGGCCGCCAACAACAGCGCGAAGAAAATGCTGGCGCAGTCAAATTGACGGGGCAGGGAAGGCGCGCTGAAGCTGTGAATCCGGCTGATTTAGCGGCCTTTCCCCTGTCCCTACAGGACGGATTTACCATGGCGACACCACCAGACACTTCGTGTCTGGCTTATTTCCGGGGTCGCTCCGCGACAGCAGAAAGGGCTCGTTGAATGGCCTGTTCAATTTTTTCATACCTTCAACGCGATATCCCCACCTTTAATGGCAACGCCACTCTCCAGGCCTGAGCCTGCCCATTATCCATTGAACATTGAGAGGCCGTCCCTTATCTTTTAGCCATGAAAGTTGGAAAGCTCCTGCACACGCGTTATCGCGTGAACGACCTGGAACGCACCGTGAAGTTTTATCGCGAGGTGCTTGGCCTGGAGGAAGTCCGGCGGCACAAATCGCCGCGCGGCTCGGAGCTGGTCTTCTTGAAGACGCCGGCGAGCGAGGAGCAGATTGAAATCACTTATTTTCCCGCAGGCGGCTCGGTGCAGGTGCAGCCGGATCTCACGCACCTGGCATTCGAAGTCGAAAACCTCGCCGAATTTGAAAAGCATCTGGCGAAGCTGGGCTTGAAATTCTCCGACGGTCCCACCACCACCTCCAGCGGTTCCACCTTTGCTTTCATCGACGCCCCCGAGGGGTACGAGATTGAATTGATCGAGCGGCGCAAAGGCGGCCAGTGATGGAGTTTGCAGTTGCGGAAACAATCAACCCTATTGAAGACTAACATGAGCGTACTCGTTGTCGGCACCACCGCCCTGGATTCCATTAAAACCCCCACCAAGGAAAATCCGCGCCTGCTGGGCGGATCGGCCAGCCACGCGGCCGTCGCGGCGAGCTTCTTCTCCCCGGTCAAACTGGTGGGCGGCGTCGGTGAGGATTTTCCCAAAAAATATATCGCGCTTTACCGCAAGCACGGCATTGACCTGGCCGGCCTCCAGATCCTGCCGGGCAAGACCTTTCATTGGTCGGGCGAATACGAAGTGAATATGAACCATCGGCGGACGCTCACGACCGAGCTCGGCGTCATCGAGACCTTCCAGCCCAAATTGCCGGCGGCGTATCAGGACGCGGCGTTTGTGCTGCTGGGCAACATCGCCCCGGCGCTGCAGAATTCGGTGCTCGACCAGTTGCGCAAGCCCAAGTTCGTGGTGGCCGACTCGATGGACCTCTGGATCAACATCGCCCTGGAGGAGCTGCTGCGGCTGCTCAAGCGGGTGGACGGTTTTGTGCTCAACGACAGCGAAGCCCAGCTATTGACCAAGGAAGGCAATATTTTCGTAGCGCTCAAAAAGCTCCATAAGCTCGGCCCGAAATACGTCATCATCAAGCAGGGGTCCCATGGCTCCATTCTCTCGGGGCCGAAGGGCTATTTCATCTGCCCGGCTTATCCACTGGCCGCGGTGGAAGATCCCACCGGCGCGGGGGATTCCTTCGTCGGCGGCATGATAGGCTACCTGGCCACGGCCCGCGGCGGCATCGATGCCACCATTCGCCGCGCGATGGTTTATGGCAGCGTCACGGCGTCTTTCTGCTGTGAAGGCTTTGGCCTGCACGCCACCACCAAGACGAAACGCGCGGCGATCGAGCAGCGGGTGAAGGAACTGGAAAAGCTCACGCGGTTCTGAAGCCTCGGATCCAATGGCACCCCTGCGGCCCGGAGAAATTCGATCTTAAACAGAATCGTTGTCGCCCGTGCGCCGCGCGCCACCGGCCTTTTCACCCCGCTTCAGCAGCGAGAGCAGAAAGAACAACGGGATCAATGACAAAGCAAAGAAAATCGGTCCGCCATGATGGTGGATCGGGGAGTTGATCATGTCCGGGCTGATGTGAACGCACAGTTCGCCGATGACAAACACGCGGAAGCCGTTGCGGAGGAAGGCCAGCGGAATCACGGCCAGGCAAAGGGTGGCCCGCCGCCACGGTTGTCGCAGAACCATCCGCGCCGCCACCAGGCTGGTAATCAACAGAACCCAGGAGGAATGAATACCGCTGCACTCCGGGGCCACTTCCAGGGTAATGTTGGGCAATTGAAACAGGGTGCCGTTCCGCCAAAAGGCGGTGCCCGCGAGGGTAAACATCCAATCCGCCACCGTGGCAGAGCCATGTTGCAAGCCGGTCTCGATGCCGGCCCGGACCCCGGGCGGCAGCGGGAGCATGAACAGCAGCAGACAGAACGGGAACGCCAGCGCTCGCATGGTGGCGCCGCCGAGAATCCAGAAACCCAGGCCGGTCAGGCATAGCAACCAGCCCAAAGTGCACAGGGCGAGGGTAATTTCTGGCGCCGCCGCCAGAGCCGAATGGCCCCAAGCAAAATCAGCCGCCGTTACCGCTGCGCCGGCAAAGAGGAACCAGGCGGCCGGCCCTCGGGCGGGCGTGGATTGCCCCGGCAGTTCCGCCTTCAGCGTCCAAACCAAATAGACGCTGACCAGCGGCATGAGGGGAATGTACGAGCTCAGATCATCGCGCAAGGCGAAGGCGACCAGGTGACCGAGCGGCAGCGCAAACGCGATGCAAAGAACGAGCGCGGCCAGCGCAAACCGCCGGAATCGCGCGGTGTTCGAACCCGGGTTTAAGGCAAGATCAGACAATCAAAAACGATAGTTTACGGTGAAGCCAACCTGGCTGCTCCGAAAACCGAATCCCTGCTCCGTGGAGTTGTCGTCCGAATATTGATAGAACACGGACCACGTGCCCCGCTTGAAGAAAGGGTGGCTCAATTGGGCATTAAAGGACCACACATCATCGCTGCGATTGGCCGCGCTGCCGGCGGCTGAAAACGACGGGGTGCCGTAATCCAGTTGCGAATAATTCACTCCCCCACTGAGAGAAAACTTGCGCCTCAACTGCTGGCTCACGCTCAGCCCCACCACCGTGGTGTCAGTTTCTTGCGCGGCCAGATAAAAGTCCGAAGAGGCCACCGTGCGGCTGGCCGACAGCGAAATCTGCGTGGATTTGAAAGGTTGATATTGGATGACGGCGCCGAAGAGGGGGTTCAGCGAATCGCCCTCGCCGGCGGTTTCAAATTGACGGTCTTCCAGACCGCCGGAAATTTGAAAGCTGATCTTGTCGGTGGCCCGCCAATTGATGCGCGCCTGGAACTGCTCGTAATATTGGTCCAGGCTGCCGGACTGGCCTCCCGGCGCCGCCTGGCCGTAGCCGTTGCCGTTGCTTTGCACGAGCACATAACCGCCTCCGGCGCCGAGGCCCACGTTAAAACGCGGCCAAAACTCGTAGTTGATCCAATCCAGCGTGTCCCAGTCGTAAGAGTTGTCAAAGCCGGAAACCAGCGTGATGTTCTCGTTCAGGGCGAAGTCGGCGGAAATGGAGGAACCGAAAGCCCGCGAAGCGGTCAACGCGGTGGAGTGCGTTTGCGTATCGGTCTGCTCGCCCGTTTGCACCATGGGCTCGGATGTGATTTGCGTGCTGTGTGAGAGGCCGAACCGCCAGGCATCGAAATCCACGTGGCCGGTCAGGGCCACGGACTGATTCACATTGTCCGAGAACTTGTCGCTGGAATAAAACTGGAACGTCGGCGTGTAATCCACCGCCCAATGGGTGCCTAGATCGATCAGAATGCCCGGCGAAAGCTGCTGAATGATCATGTCCTCTTCGCTGCCCGGCGCGAATTGAACCCCGTTGCCGTACGACCAACTATAGTTTGCGTGCGGGTGCAACTCCACCGACCCATAACGGAAGATCTGCGGCAGGGTATTCTCCCCGGCTTCGCCCGCCGGCTGGAAGACCTGCATTTCACCCGGTTGCGCCTCCTGGTCCTGGGTCTCCAGCGGAGGCGGGGCGCCCGGATTGGCGATGACCGAACCGCCGCTACCCTCCACTTCGCCGGGATAGACCCCGACAAATGGGGCGGCGATGAGGTAGTTATAGCACAAACCTCCCGTGGCGAGCACCACCCCGCCCAGGCCGAAACGCAAGGCGCGGCCAGGCAACCTGTGGGTGGGTTTTGCGCTCACGCGGGAATCATCTTTAAAGCGGCGGAAATAATCAAGCTTTCCAAACCTGGCCGGGCTTGGTTTTCACGGCCGCCATGGCGTTGCGAGTATCCACAATGCAATCGCTCCAGTCCGCCAATTCCTGGTAATTGACGGCCTGATGGTTGGTGGCGATGATCACGGCATCGAAGCTGCGCAGGGTTTCGCGATCCCAACTGATTGATTTTAAACCCGCCCAATGCGGATGTTCGCGCGTCGGACGCACGACCGGCACAAAGGGGTCGTGGTAGGCCACCTCGGCGCCGCGTTCCTTGAGCAAGTTCAGCAGCACGTAACTGGGCGATTCGCGCTCGTCGTCCACGTTCGGCTTGTAGGCCAGGCCCAGCACGAGCACGCGGCTGCCGTTGACGGCCTTCTTCCGGTCGTTCAACGCCTCGACGGTCCGATTGATCACGAATTGCGGCATGGCCGTGTTGATTTCACCGGCCAGTTCGATGAAGCGCGTATTTTGCGAGTATTCGCGCGCCTTCCAGGTCAGATAAAACGGATCAATGGGAATGCAATGTCCGCCGAGGCCGGGCCCCGGATAAAACGGCATGAACCCAAAGGGCTTGGTGCGGGCCGCCTTGATCACGTCCCAGACGTCGATGCCCATCGCCTGATAGACCACCTTCAATTCGTTGATCAGCGCGATGTTGACACTCCGGAAAATATTTTCGAGCAGCTTGGTGGCCTCGGCCACCCGGCAGGAGGAGACGGGCACAATGGTCTTGATGGCGCGACCGTAAAGGGCAGTGGCGCGCTCCAGGCAGGCCGGCGTCAAACCGCCCACCACTTTCGGAATCGCCGCCACTTTGCTGTCGGGATTGGCCGGATCCTCGCGCTCCGGCGAAAAGGCCAGATGAAAATCCACGCCCGCCTTGAGGCCCGAGCCGGCCTCCAAAACGCCCCGCAAATCTTCGTCCGTGGTGCCCGGGTAGGTCGTGGATTCGAGGGAGACCAGCGTGCCCTTTTGCAAATGCGGCGCAATGCTGCGCCCGGTGTCGAGAATGTACGAAATGTCCGGCTCGCGGTTTTTATTCAGCGGCGTTGGCACGCAAATGATCACCGCTTCGACCTCCCGAATACGGCGAAAATCGGTGGAAGCGCTGAATTGTCCGGACTTCACCTGTTCCAACAGAGTGGCCGATTCGATATGCTTGATGTAACTGCGACCGGCGTTCAACGACTCCACCTTGGTTTGGTCAATGTCCAATCCCAGAACGATGGTATTCGAACGCGCAAATTGAAGGGACAGCGGCAAACCGACATAACCGAGACCGACAATGGCAATTTTCATGAATGAATGATTGATGGTTTTTGGTGCAACGTTACGAAATGCTGCTGCTTTTAAAGCCAACGTAGGAAAGCGCCCGTACGATGGCAAGCGTGATCTGACCAATCAACCGGCATGATTGCCTATTCACACTGTCCTTAACCAATTCCGGGCAGGGATGGCGCGCTGCGCCGTCCCCGTCGCCCAGCGCGGAGGGGCGACGGCCGCCGCCCGTTTCGCGCAGGTTGTCTCGCTTCCCCGATTCCGCCTCGACTTTGCTCGGCGGGGACATCGCAGCGCGATGTCCCCACCTTTAAGGACAGTGTCGAGCCGTGCCCTGGCCGCGGGTGCCGCTGAATCAGCGGGCTTTGGCGGATGAAAAATGAACGCCGCATAAACCCAGGCGATGCTCTCGCCGAGGATCTCGCGGACACCGGCGCTGTAGCGCCACCAATGGGCCGCATCATAGTCGGGGTTCGGCACGGCGATAACGCCTACGCTGGCCTGCCCGGCGAACGCGTCCTGGAATAACATGCGGGTGCGGCGCGCGTGCGCATCCTCGGTGAGCACGTTGAGGCTGTGGATGGCCAGGCCATTGGTTTGAAAATATTCGCGCAGCGCCAGGGCTGAACTATAGGTGCGATCACGGCCGTTTATATGGCAGGGCACCATCTGCGCCAGATTTCCGGGCAGGCCCACCTTGGCCAAGTCCTCGGCCCCCAAGCTCGCATAGGTGTTGAAGTCGTTGCTGTAGCCGCCGGAGCCGACGATCGGCCCGCCGGTCGTGTAGATTTTGTCGTAATGGCCGGCCTGAAATTCCGCCACCGCAGCCCGCAAGACGTATAGCGGCACCCAGCCTTCCACCACCAGCACGCGGGTTTCGACCCGTTGGGTTTGCGCCAAAAAGGGATGCACCAGCCGCGCCCAGGTTCCGCCTACGAGCGCGACCAGCACCAAGATGGCCAGCCAACCGCGCCAGGACAGTCCCCAACGTTCGCGCCGGGTGAGGCAGCCGAAGAGCTTCTGGGTCGACGAAGTGGAAGCAGGTGTCACTTGAGGGTATTGACGATGAATTGGGCCAGGCGTTGCAACGGGTTTTGGAGCGCCGACGGCAGCGCGCAGATCACTTTCCGGACGCTTCGTTTCAAGGCCTGCTTGCGCGTCAATTTCGCCTTGGGCGGGTTTAGGCGCAGGGAATAGCGGAGGGGGCTAACCTGCGCATAACCGGCGGCGATCAACCGTGCGCGATAGTCGTCATAAATGGGTCTCAATTCCGGCCGGTCGGCAAACGACAAGGGCTTTGATTTTTCGCGCTTCGTGACCAGTTCGGGACGGTCCGGACTGTAGCTGCTGAAATGGTAAAACACCAGCGCGTGACTTCCGTTGACCACATATCGGCCGTTCGACCGGCTCAGGCGCCGCTCAAAATGGTTCCAATAACACATGTTATAGCCCGGATCCTTTTCGACGAAGACCCCGTCGAAATACAGCGGTGCCAGCGTCACCCAAAGTTGGTCCACGAACAACCCCGAGCCCGGATCATAATAGCAGTGGTCCTGGAGCCGCTTTTGCCACCATTTCAGAAACGCAATGGTCGTTTCGCTCCTGGCAGTGGCGAGGAATCCCAGATTATAAACGCCCGTGGTCAACATGCCCTGTTCATAATAGAAGTTTAACGGAGAGTCATCATAGGTGCAGCTATGCGGCGTGACAATCAGGTTGAAGGTCTCCAACTTTTCCACCAGCGCTGCCAGGCTGCTGCAAACCAGGATGTCCGGGTCCAGGTAGATCACGACGTTGACGCCGGGGTCACGGCGGTAAAGGAACTCGATATAAAACGGCTTCACAGCCGTGTTCATCTCGACCACGTCGTAGCGCTGCACCATGTCGGCGAAGGCGGCGATGCCGATGTCCTCGGCCGGAATCAATTCGTGCGGCTGCCAAAAGGAGGGCGCCAATCCGGCGGGCAGCCGGTCCACCAGCCCGATTACGAAATGAAAGTCAGGATGTTGTTCCTTCAGGGAGTCGCCGAGAGTTTTCGCGTGGGCGAGATAATTGGCCGAACAAAGGGTAAAAACAACATTCATGGATTCGTTTTCAAATTCACGGCCGCGCTTGGTTCCAGTGCGGAAAGCCGGCGCCGCTTCCAGAAATCCGCGACCACCGCATAGACTTCGCCCACTGACAAGCTGGCGGTCAGCCCGTCCGCATAGATCAGTTTGGCCAGCGTCCCATCCCCATATCCGCCGCTGTAGGGGAGGTAGCGCCGGAAGGAGCGGTACCGGCCCAGCAAAATCACCCCTGGCGTGCCGGCGGCATTGCCCAGGTGGGCCGGTCCGCTATCAAGCCCGACAAACACCGATGCTCGGCGAATGACCTCGCCAAGTTCCAGCAGCCCGGTGCGGCCACAAAGGTTGCGATAGCCGGGGGACGCGGACGGCGCCACGGCCGACAAGCCGATCTCGACGGTGGCCACCTTGAGATCCTGGCGCACCAACTCCAGCAAAGCAGCCCATTTTTCATTGTCCCAATCGCGCTCCGACTCGTTGGCCCGCGCGTGAAAGACGATGAACTCTTCCGGCAGATTGAGACGGTCAACTGCCTCGACGGCCGCCGCCGGAAGGTAAAGGCGCGGACGAGAGTCCTCCAAGGCGCCCAGACCGGCGGACTGGGCCGAGGCTTGCAGAAGACTCCCAAAATTGTAGTAATTGTTGATGTTCAGTCCCGGATCCCCCTCCTGCTTTTGCAAGGGCACCCAGCAAAGGGGACACTGTCGGCCGCGGAGATGCAAATCCACCACCTCGCCGGCCAGCCCGCTCTTGCGCAAAAAAATCCACTCCGTGAGGCAGCCCACGATCAGCACCTTGTCCACGTTGGAATTGTGGCGGATCAATTCACGGTACGGCGCGCGCAGACACCAGGCGATGCAAGCGCCGGGACGGTTCCGGCGCAAATGGCGCGCGACCGGCTCGCAGGCCACGATGTCACCGAAATGTTCGACCAAGGCCACGGTCACCAGTCGCCGGCCGTGGAGGCGGCAGTCCAGTTGCAGGAGGAGGAGCCGAAACCAATTCGGAATGGTCGAAAGCACCGCGCCGGCCAGGTGCCGGTAGCGGCGAAGCCGACCGCTGCGCCAGCTCCAAGCCAGGCGGGCAACGGGTGAATCCAGACCGGGGGGTTGGGAGGAGATGGCCATGGGGTCGGTTCACGGGCGATTAACAGGGACTGCGCCGGTTCCTTGCAAATTTCGAATCGGCCAGTTCGATCCAGTCCCAGCCCTCTCCTTCGGGCAGTGCCACGACGTCGTAATGCCAATCTTCCTGTGAGGATTTGCGACAAAATTCCATCATCTTGGCGATCGCGGCTTCGTCCGCCAGCGAACAATAATGGCTGAAGGCGCCAAATTTTGTAAACCAAGCCGTCATGGCATATCCGCTGTCTCTCAATGCGGCAAAGGCCGTGCCCCAATCGTTGCCCGTGCGATCGCAGAGAATGGGATGGCACTCGAAAATTACGGCGGGACGGTCGCGTTTCAGCAAATTTCCAGCTCCGGCCAGAACTTCTCCGTCGAATCCATCCACATCAATTTTGAGCAGGTCAACGGCCCCGACCCCTGCTTCGGCCAGCACTTGATCCAATGGAGCCGCGGCCACAAGTTCCTTGCCTTGGGCGCTGGCGGTCCCCGAATGAATACGGACCAGGGATGGTTCCCTGCCTTCGCTTCGGGCAAGCTGACGAAGAATCAATTTGGCAGACGGGAGAAAGTTCAGATTGGCTTGAAGGTAGGCGAAAAATTCATGGTCGCCGTCCACGCAAACGTATTCGGAAACCATTTCGGCGCAGTTGGAGTGAACCAGCAGCACGGTGTCGCCCACGGCGGCGCCAATGTCAACAAACCGGATAGGCCGATCACGCTGGCGCCGGACCTGGGCGACCAGTTGCAACAGCGGATCATTGAAGGTCGGGTAGCGCCGAGCCACGAAAGGGTACGTGTATCCAAAATTGACGATGACCTCGCGATTGTGAATGGTCGTGCGAACAACCCGGTTTCGCGCCGTACATTTCTTATGCAAGGGCCACCACCACCAACGAATCCACGCACGGTCCCGTCGCACGCAAGTCTTGACCAGCAGTTGGTAGGCAAGCGTGTCCCAAAATGATGGAGTGGCAACGGAATTCATGGCCGTGGTCAGGATGAGAGTTTTTTCCAAGGGATGATGATATTGAGGACGCCAAGCCGCTCGTCTCCCAGCAATTGTTCATGACTCCCGGTGTCGTGGATTTCGAAGGCCAGTTGATCGTCAATGAGATCAAACAGCCTGCGCTTCGGAATGTGGGCGGCGATCTTAAGAGTGTACCGCCCGGGGGCGAGCAGGCTGGAATCAATGGGAATACGATAACGAATCGTTCCGGGTTCCAGTGTGGGGAAACGCAACTCCTGGTCCGTATTACAGGTTGTGAACACCGGGATTCCCTCTTGATTAGTCACCCGCACCGCGAATTGGACATTTTCGTATTTGTCGTTTGATTCGGCTTCAAGGTGCAGGTGAATTCGGGATTGAAAATCAAAATCCGCGATCTCCTGCCCGAGATCGTTGGTGAAAAAAGCCGTCTTAAATGAAATCCCTGGTGAAGGCTGACCATTGGACGGCCGGACCCAGCGGCCCGAATTTCGGTTGCTGATTGACAGGTAGCGGCCGATCACGGCGACGGGAGTATCCTTCATAACCACGGAACCGCGATCCAACAAAAGACCCGTCTGGCACAGGGTTTTGATCGTCGAAAGATTGTGGCTGACAAAAATCACCGTGCGCCCCCCCTTGGCGACCGCCTGCATTTTGCCCAGACATTTCTGCTGAAACTGCCCATCCCCCACCGCCAGCACTTCATCCACAATCAGAATCTCGGGCTCCAAATGGGCCGCCACGGCAAACGCCAGCCGCACGTACATGCCGCTGCTGTAGCGTTTCACCGGAGTGTCGAGAAACTGCTCCACCTCGGAAAATGCCACGATCTCGTCAAATTTCCGTTTAATCTCCGCCTTAGTCATGCCCAGGATGGCGCCATTCAGGAAAATGTTTTCGCGGCCGGTCAATTCCTGGTGAAAGCCCGTGCCGACCTCGAGCAGGCTGGCCACCCGGCCATCGATGACAATGCGTCCGCTCGTGGGTTCGGTGATGCGGCTCAGAATCTTGAGCAGGGTGGACTTGCCGGCGCCATTGCGCCCGACGATGCCTAGCACCTCCCCTTGGTGGAGTTCGAACGAAACGTCCTTGAGCGCCCAGAATTCCTCGTGCGCAGCCTGGCGGTGCTCTCTTCGATTTCTGAGCCATTGTTGCGGTGCCAGCAGCAGGTTCTGGAGTGCGTGACGCAGGCCGTCCTGCCGCGCGGTCTGGTGGCCAATCAGGTATCGCTTGGACACCTTCTCTACACTGATAATGGGTTCGCTCACGAGGAGGGGGTGTCAAATGATGTCGGCAAAGGAACGTTCAGTGCTGCGAAAATACCAGAGTCCGCTCGTAATCAAGAAGGCTACGCCGACCACGGAAGCGGCCTGGCCGGGCCAGTAAAGGGCGTTGTGGCCGCCGAGCAGGCACCAGCGGAACCCATCAATGATGCCGACCACCGGATTAAGCGAATAGAGCAGTCGCGGATTCAGCGATGAAAGCCAAGGCCAACGGTCGGGAAATCTCTCGGGGACCATGGCCGTCATGGCAAATATCGGCGCGGCGTACAGCCCAAACTGCACGATGAACGGCACTACGAAACGGAAATCGCGATATTTCACCATCAAGGCCGCAATCCACAGCCCCACGCCGAACGACACGCCAAACGTAAGTAAAACAAAGACCGGGAGGAACAGGACATTCAGTGGTGGAGCAAAGTGGTACCACGCCATGAGGAGCGCCATGAAGACTCCCGCAATCGCAAAATCCACAAAGCTGGTGAT
>Ga0182030_10018091_pt1 | contig 13546 bp, 10 predicted proteins | sample 812S3MmetaG_FD_121299 | JGI IMG/M metagenome (GOLD analysis project Ga0182030, IMG submission 121299) | Permafrost microbial communities from Stordalen Mire, Sweden - 812S3M metaG (Illumina Assembly) | ecosystem: Environmental > Terrestrial > Soil > Wetlands > Permafrost | place: Sweden... | reverse complement strand
TTGAAATCCATAAAAACAGAATCTACTCTATTTGACCTTAACGGTATTTTATTAAATGAATCAACCAATTGATACATAGTTCTACTGCCCCACCATGTATGACCAGCCATTGCTATCGGGTAACCTTTTATTATATAAATTTTATTTACACTATCAATAATAGCTATATCAATTTTCTTTAAATTTATAGTATCGACAAATGTGCCTCTTGAATCAGCACCAAGTATAATTCCATCTGTTCCGATACCTGAAAATAATATTGTTCCTTTTTGGGAAAATAATGAAGAATAAAAAAAGCAGAAATATAAAAGCAAAATGTACCTACGGAACATTTTTTATGATTTTGGTATAACTAAAGATACCAAAATAACTATAGAAGAATGTACGGGCTTTCAGCCCGTTTGAAAAGGCGAATACAGCTCTTAAAAAAAACAATACAGACAGCCGCCATCCGCGCAAAAGTCTTTTTGGAAAATGTAAGACTTTTGCGCCACAGCCCCATAGCTGCATTAACATAATATTGTGTTATCACAAAACCACTCCCAATGCCCTGCAGGGATATAAGAATCCGGAGCTTTTTTTAAAGCACCTGAACGGGTTAGCTCGAAATTGAATTTCCCCTCACCTTTCATTCCTGCTTTTTTCAGAAAATCGATAATTGATTCTCCGATTGCTTTGCCCAAATTTACAGGCACGGCATTTCCAATCTGTCTGTATTGTTCATTCATTGATCCTGCAAATACCCATTCATCTGGGAAAGTCTGAATCCTGGCATATTCCCGTACTGTAAAAGGCCGTGTTTCATCCGGATGGCATCTTTCAGTTTGCTTTTGTGCAGGGCTACAGGTCAACGTTAAAGAGGGCTCATTCCAACTTATCCTTCTTGCCATGCCAGTTTTCCCGCCACTTAGAAAGTAACTTTGTAACATGTACTCCTTTTGAATCTTCAAAGGAAGATCCCGCCAATAGCCACCGGGTGGCACGAGATCGAGTATTTCTTTTTTTCTCTTCGGATATTTCGCCCCTTCTGACCTGGGGACGTCAGTAGTATATAATTTTCCTTTCTTTAAGGCATCTTTTAATGTAAATATGTGCCCGGGGTCAGGCTCAGGATATTTGAACGCTAAGTCAATATCTTTTCTTACCCCAACAAGCACCAGCCTTTCTCTTTTTTGGGGAGTATTATAATATATGGCTTTCAATATCTGCGGCGGCATTACATTGTAGCCAATTTCATCCAATACAGACATCATCCCTTTCAGTGTCTTGCCTTTATCATGGTTCAACAGACCCCTTACGTTTTCCCCCACGCATATGGCAGGCATCGTTTCTTTCACAATTCTTGCAAACTCGTAAAAAAGCGTTCCCCTTGCATCTTGAAAACCAAGCCTGTTGCCAGCGTAGCTGAAAGCCTGACAAGGGAACCCGCCAGTAACCACATTTACTTCATTTTTCAAATGAGCAAAACTTATATTCCTTACATCCTCTTCAATCACATTCCAATGAGGCCTGTTATTCCTTAGTGTCTCAGCAGCCCAATGATTGATTTCATTTAATGCTATACACTTCAAGCCAGCCGCTTCCAGCCCTAATGCGAGTCCTCCAGCCCCGGCAAACAGCTCAATAACACTAAAATCCTTTCTCATAAATATTCTTTTAGAGCATGCAATTTATAGTCCTAACTATCAAAATGTCAAAATGTAAATAAATTTACTAATAAAATTAGTTGTCCGCATACTTATTTTATTAGCATTGCTTTATGATTCTGACACCTAATACCTGATATAACAGGTCAATTATGGCTTCAAAACCGCGATTCAATTGGTAAAGCTTTCCACTTCCCAATACCTTTTATAAGTAAAAATATGCAAGCGTTTTTTGGGCAAGTCTTTTTTTTATCAGACAGTGTTAATAATGTGATTGTGAAATACAAATCAACGATATTTAAGGCCATTGCTGATGGCTTGCAATGCAATCCTGCCTGGTAACTAAAACACGCGGATTTATACAGGGCAATTCTTTATTGTGATCTGGCTCGTTTTGGTTGTAAGGATATCCCAAGAAATGGCCTGTTTCCTATTCTTTCTCCTTTAATCAAAGTATCCCTATGAGCCATTCTATCCGGCTTTTTCTAAGGAACGTTTGTAACTTTTAATCATCCGGCGCGTCTAATTCTTACACTGTCGTAGTACAGTTTTGGTTATAGACTAAGCCTTGGATTTTCATCTGAGGCTTTTTTTTTCACACATACGTTTCTCCTTGTCGTTCAAAACCTACACAAAATAAATAGCCTGCTCTATTTGCAAATCTCAAATACCGGAGTATTTTTGATTTCCGTTATGCCCTAAACCGTCTTTAACAGAGCGGCAACGAGAACTACCAAAAGAGTACAATCGGCCCGGTTTAGAACGAAGCAAGCAGCGATGGAAAATCTACACTTGCTTTTCGCATTCAGGGTTTTTATTTTTTTAGTTCAGGGGCAATGATATTTGCCCCTTTTTTTATTTCCTCATTCCCTGCTCTTAATGCTGAATGAAAATGAATTAGCCGATCATGGCTGATAAGCCTGATGACGACAATCACTGTTTTTAGAAATCGCGGTTATGATATGAACCTATCGACAGGAATAACTTAGCCTTGGTTTTTCATAGGACATTGGATTTTGGTTTACCACGGGGCTGGATTTCTATCAAGCCCCTTTTTTATTTGCATTTAGACAAAAGGAAAATAAAAGGCTTCTTTCCCCGTTACTCTTTTGTCCGTTTACCGTGAAAAATCCACCTTATGATAAAACCAATGGCCATTTATTTGCTTGGCTTAAGCAATACCGGCATAAAAGCCAATATTGATCCAAGAGCTTCCCTTTTCGTAATCTTTGTGCTGCTGATATGCCTGATAGCCCAGGACAACAAAAACTTGTTTCAAAAAACCCGGGACAAGTTATAATATACCTCCTCTTTGCGGGTTTGCTGAACATAGGTTGAGCAGAAAAAAGATAATACCTGACTATCTTTTGCGGAACGTAAAAATCAGATAAATACCCAGCAAGAGGAATAAGAGCGAAAACGATGCCTGACGGGAGAGGCCGCCAGAAGATTCCACGATTGGATCGGTACCCAGTATAGCCCTGATCCCAATATTTATTATGGAGGCCGATGCTATTACCACTCCCAATAAAGAAAGCACACGCCTTCTTGAATATCTTCTACTGCTACGCATATCTAAAATTAAAAAAATATCCGCAAAGCATCACATTAAGAATTCGAAAGGGTGCATACCTGATTTACAGAAGCATGATCGCAGTCAGTCATTAACCGGGTTGATATTCGTTTCCCCCCAACCAATAAACCGATTTGCTATTCTCTGACAGGATGAGGGTTTTTGCTCATGATTTTTGTTTGTTATACTATCGTATTTCCCCTCTCATAACTACGTTTGTCCATGTCCGTTGAAACTGTAATTTTTTTTAAAATATTTCGCATAAAATCAAGCCTTTCCCCGTTTTAGTTTTTTATTGTACACGGCTTTCTATCGGGGGGAAGGTAACGGCTCCCCCCGTTTTTTTATGATGCCTGCCTTCACGCTACGCCACAATGATCATGCAGGGAAATAACCATTCAATTTTATATATCACGCAGGAAGCTGAATGCATTTGTTCAGCAAAAAAATTATTCACTGAATTTAATCTGCTCTATACGTTTTCCCGTATATGATATTGCACAGATTGTGTCAGAGAGAATGTCCGCAACCCCGTCAATTCATTGGCGGGGTTCTTATTTGAACCTGTCTTTGAGCTTAAGGAACGATTTCTCGTAATAATTATACGAAATATAACTAATCGCAAAAAGCAGGATAATATTGACCGGCAATGGATACCATGGTATGTTGCCGGAAGTCGGTTCGCTGCGGGTCATGGTAAAAAGCTGTTGCCATATATATATGCTGTACGACAAAATACCGATCTTAATGAGCCATTTGTTGTTCAGGAACTTAAATATAAAGTCGTTTGCAGGATACAGATTGCTGATGATGATCACCGCGATAAAAAAAGAGCTGAGATGATTGATAGCGGTTAAATTGTGGTTATTGTGAATGACCATGGTGAGCGCCAGCAGCATAATATTCAGCGGGATTTTATATTTCTTAATAAATGCCCAGGGGATGAGGTTTTTGAATACCAGCAATGAAAAGAAAGAACCTACCATCACTCCGTCGAACTTTAGCATGAAATGCACTACGTAATAGAAGTAGGATTCCTCCAGATAATGAACATGCCTGCAAATAAAAACCAGCAAAGGTATAAGCAGCAGCAAAACCGGTATGATGATGCTATAGAGTCTTAAATTCTTTTTGATAAGCGAGGGAAAGAAAAGGTAAAACTGCTCTTCAATAGACAATGACCAGTAGTGATCGGTGTACCAGCTAAGATTGAAATACTCCACATTCTGCAGGTAAAACGCGGCGCTCACGAATGCAAGCCAGGGTATGTGCAAGTGAAGAAAATAATTCAAGAAAACCAAAACGAAGAGATACAGATAAGCAACGGGGAAAATCCTGAGAAAGCGGCGGATATAAAATTTTCTGAGCGAGATGGTTTTTGTCCTGAGCCTTTCTTTGAGCAATAATGTGGTGATCAGAAAGCCGCTGATGACAAAGAAAATGTACACCCCGAGGTTGCCATTAAAAACATATTGCCATGCATCATAGCCCCGGCGCACAAAAAGGTGGCCTATGACAACCATCAATATAGAAATACCCCTGAAGCCATCCAGAGAGGGCAAATGGTTTGTGTTTACCAGTGCCGGTATTTCTGTGATATCCTCAAGGTATCTGGTGTAAAGCTTTTTAATCATTTTCAAACCCTATAAAGCATATAATGCCTTTTTATTGTGTGCTTTTCCAGAAAACAGGAGGGCTTGCAGCACGGAACTAAAAACAAAACCCCGGCTTATTGTTTCCGGGGCTTTAATCCATTTAATCCACTATTACTTTAATGCACTTTATCCACATCGTTAAATTTTGTCGTGTATGCATCTGCTTTATCTTTCTGATTTTTTTGCTCATAAATAGTGATGAGGGTATCATAAGCATCTTTAAGGGTTCTTTTCTCGTCCTGTTTCAATTTGCCCTTTGGTCCAAGCACTTTTTCTACCTGCTCAAAATAAGGAATGGCATCATCAAATTTCTTTGCTGCTGCGATCCTAATGTCTGCTCGTTTTTTGATGTCTTCCGGTTTTTGCCCCTTTATGTTTTTGGTTGTGGCTTTCAGGTCAACCGCGTCGTTGTATGCAATAGTGCCGAGCAGCAAGGATGCCTGCACATAGTCCGGCTTTATCTGCAATGATTTGTTCAGTTCTTCTTTTGCTTTTGCGATCAGTGCATCTGAATTATCAGGCCTTTTGCCAGAACTTGTATCAATCGCATAGTTGTAAAGCTCCACTCCATAGTTATAAGCAAACAAATGGCTGTTAGGTAATGCATTGGTGATGTGCTCATATTTCGCGAACAATGAATCCTTATTGCCTTTCTTCCGGTATTCATCCAACTCATTATCATATATACCCAGTTCAATTTCGTTCCAGGTGGAATCTGCGGGATAAACCTCTTTTCCCAGCTTAATGTATTTAAGCGCATTGGTTTCATCACTTTTATCGATAGAATAATAATTGGCAAGCCATTTATAAATGTCTATGTATTTAGAATCCGATAATTTTGCATCCGCAATGATTGAATAATAGTGGGATGCCTCGTCCCTCTTCTTTGCTTTTTCGGCAGCAATGCCGGCATAAAGTGTGCTTATGGTATCAAATTTCTGATTGATCCAACCTTTTGAGAACATAAAATCTCTTGCACTAATGGCTCCTTTAAAATCTGTCAGTGCCTCAGGATATTTGCCTGTGTTATAATCGGTTGCTCCATCCTGGAAAAACCCTGCATAAATAGAATTGATTGGTTTGTATCCATCTAACTTCAGCAGCAACTGTTGTTTTTCTTTTTCTTTCACTGCCATCTCATCTGTCTCAACATATTTCTTGAGCGCCTCAAAGGCCTGAGCATGAGCATCCGGTACTTGTGCTTTTAAGGTGCTGTCATCAGCAATAGAAGCATATATCTTGCATTTATAATACCAGGCCTCAGCGCTTTTCTGATTTTTCTCTACAGCCAGCACCTTTTCAATTTCGGCTTTGGCATCCAGGTATTTTTTTGATTTGTAAAGGTCTTTAGCCTTATCAAGGCTTTGCGCATTTAAAACAAAAACAGCGAGTGAAAACAATACGGCCAGAAGAGTTGATTTCATATTGGAAAATTTTAATGAAAATAAAAAGTTTTTAATAAATGCACATTAATTATTTTTCAGATCAATTATTATTCAGTTGCTTCTGGTAAAACACTGCCATCTTTTTCTTCATTTTCTTCAAGGGGTTTTTCGAGCGTTTCGATATGATTATTCCCGTTGCCCACATGCTCGTCTAACTTAGTAATGGCCGCAATCTCATCGCCTTCATCCAGGCGGATCAGTTTTACTCCCTGGGTAGCCCTGCCCTGCTCGCTGATGCTGACCACAGGCATGCGGATGGTGACGCCGCTTTTGCAAGTGATCATGAGGTCCTCTCTTTCGGTTACGTCTAAAATCCCAACGAGTTTGCCCGTCTTGTCTGTCACATTGATTGTCTTCACTCCCTTGCCACCGCGATTAGTAACCCTGTATTCCTCAATTTGCGTGCGCTTGCCATAGCCTTTTTCGCTTACCACTAAAATGGTTCTGGTCTTGTCCTCTTTATTCACGCATACCATACCAATCACTTCGTCACCAGCCTCCTCTACTTCAACGCCACCAACACCGATAGCGCCTCTGCCGGTTGGGCGCACTTTTTGTTCTTCGAAACGGATGGAACGGCCACTTTTCACAGCCATCATGATCTCGGAATTGCCATCTGTCAGCTTTGCTTCAATCAACTGATCGCCTTCCAGAATGGTTACTGCAATGACACCGTTTTGCCGCGGACGGCTAAAATCTTCCAAAGAAGTCTTTTTGATGATGCCTTTTTTTGTGCAAAGCACAATATGATGGCTCTTTACGAATGCTTCATCTTTGATGTCTTTCACGTCAATAATCGCCTTTACTTTATCATCCGGAGGTATCTGTATCAGGTTCTGTATTGCACGGCCCTTGCTGGTTTTGTCGCCTTCGGGAATCTCGTAAATGTTCATCCAGTAGCATCTTCCTTTTTCGGTGAAGAAAAGCATGGTGTGATGTGAAGATGCGACAAAGAGATGTTCGATATAATCTTCTTCTCTTGTTTTGCCACCAATGGCGCCACGGCCACCACGCTTTTGCTGGCGGTACTCTGTTGCTGAGGTTCTTTTGATATAGCCCAGATGTGAAATGGTAATCACCACATCTTCTTCTTTCACCAGGTCTTTTATCTGCACTTCGTCATCCAGATACGTGATCTCCGTTTTGCGGGCATCACCAAATCTATCTTTTACTTCATTGAGTTCTTTTTTGATCACATCAAAGCGTTTGCCTTCATCAGAAAGCAAATCCTTCAGGAAAGTAATCAGCTTCATCAGTTCATCGTACTCTTCTTTGATCTTATTCCTTTCCATTCCGGTAAGACGCTGCAGGCGCAGTTCAAGGATGGCTTTCGCCTGAATATCGTCAAGCCCCCACCCTGCATTGATCAAACTTTCTTTTGCCGCATCCGGTGTTGCGGATGCCCGTATCAATGCAATGACTTCATCCAGATGATCCAGTGCGATGAGGTAACCCTGCAGTATATGCGCTTTTTTCTCCGCTTCCTTTAATTCAAACTGTGTGCGGCGAATGACCACTTCGTGGCGGAACTCGACAAACTCAGATATCATTTCCCTGATATTAAGCGTCCGGGGCCGACCTTTTACAAGCGCTACATTGTTGATGCCGTAAGACGTCTGGAGTTCCGTATGCTTGTATAGCTGATTGATGATGAGATTTGCGATAGCATCCCTTTTCAGGTCTATGACAATGCGGGATCCTTCTTTCTGGTTTGATTCATTATTTACATGCGCGATTCCCTCAATGATTTTTTCATTCACCAGTTGCCCGATGCGGTCGCATAATGCGTCCCGGTTCACCTGATAAGGAACTTCCGTGATGATGATCTGCTCGCGGCCGCTGGCTTTTGTGTCCACGTGGAGCTTTCCGCGAAGCACTACCCTTCCCCTGCCGAAAAGCATTCCTGCCTTGACTCCTTCCATGCCATAAATGATACCTCCTGTTGGAAAATCCGGAGCTTTCACGTAGTTCATCATTTCCTCCACCGTGATATCACGATTATCAATATATGCAATACAGCCATCTATGACTTCAGTCAGGTTATGCGGCATCATGTTAGTGGCCATGCCCACAGCAATTCCGCTTGCGCCATTGATAATAAGCTGCGGGATGCGAGTAGGAAGCACTACCGGCTCTTCGAGCGAATCATCGAAGTTTGGCTGAAATGCCACGGTATCTTTTTCGATATCTTCCAGCATGGCTTCAGCCATCTTATTCAATCGTGCTTCCGTGTATCGCATAGCGGCAGGGCCGTCTCCATCCTGGGACCCGAAGTTTCCCTGTCCATCCACCAGCATGTAGCGCATGCTCCATTCCTGCGCCATGCGCACCATGGTATCATAAATTGCTTTGTCGCCGTGGGGATGATATTTACCCATCACCTCCCCTACTATGCGGGCTGCTTTTTTGTAAGGCTTGTTGCTGTGGTTGCCCAATTCATTCATACCATGCAAAATCCGGCGATGCACGGGTTTCAGCCCGTCGCGCACATCCGGCAGTGCACGGCCTACAATTACTGACATAGAATAATCTATGTAAGCAGTCTTCATCTGCTCTTCAATATTTATTGGGATGATCCGGTTGTTATCTTGCGTTTCGGGCGGTGTAAGATTATTTTCGTCCATAGTGATTTTTAGATACTACCAAGCAATGGTTTCCTATAATTCAGGAAGGGTGCAAAACTATTGTTTTTAAGCTTCAAAACCTGAATGCAAATTGCTTTTTTCTAATATTTTTTGCACATAAAAAGGAGGCATTTTTCTATTCAAGCCAGGCACCTTTTACCTGTTCACCATCCACTTCCACATAAATATGCTCCTGCAGGGTAGTAGCAACGGAAAGCCCGACGTAGTAAGGGTTTACGGGGAAAAGCTTGTGCGTTCTTTCAACCAGCACAAGGGTTTGTATTTTTTTTGGGTGCACTGACAGAAAAGGCTTCAGCGCATAAAGAAGCGTTTTACCGGAATTGCTGACGTCATCAATCAAAATAATTGTTTTGCCATCGAAAGAAACGGGCTTGCTAAGCGTGACTTCTTCCGGGAATTTTTTATCGAGTGAAATGGTGACAATATCCGTCCGGATGTTTTGTATGCTATGGAGAAGCTGCTGTATATTCCTTGCTATCACGCTACCGCTTTCGCGGATGCCGGCCAATATCAATTCTTCTTCGCCAAAATTATTTTCCAGTATTTCATATGCCATACGCAGCAATTTCCTTTGGGCCACTTCCTCTGTGAGTATATAGTTTTTATCCATGTTACAAATTAACTACGAAAAAAATCATGAAAAAATTTTACTTGCTTAACTTAGTGTGATGTTAGGTAGTGTATGAGTTTTGAAAATATTTCACCCAAAGAACGCAAAGGTGCAAAGGCGCAAGGGGTTTGCGTGAGATGAAACTGAGACAATACCTGATGTTAAGAGAATCTTGTGTATTTATTGGTGAATATTAGTGACTGATCAACAATGAATAGTGAAATATTCAACGCTTAATCTACGATTGCTCATCATTGACTCATCATTCCTTTCAAAATGTTGATTTCATTATGCATATAGCACAACAGGTTTTGTTCATTATTGCTGCAACGATAGCCGTTTTTTTATTTGCAAGAAAAATAAAACAGATACGCAGGAATATTTTGCTGGGCAAAGACGAAAACTTCAGTGACTATGCCCCGATGCGATGGAGAAATATGTTGCTGCTGGCATTTGGACAAAAAAAGATGTTCAGAAACCCACTGGTTGCAGTGATGCACTTTGTTATCTATGCCGGTTTCATCATCATCAATTTCGAAGTGCTTGAGATTTTTTTGGATGGCATATCCGGCAAGCACCGTTTGTTCGCTCCGATGCTGGGAAGTTTTTATCTTTTTCTTATTAATGCGTTTGAATTCCTGGCTATTGGTGTGCTGGCTGTTTGCCTCATTTTCTTGTCCAGAAGAAATATTATCAAACTGAGACGCTTTGTGAGCAAAGATCTGGACGGATGGCCACGATCGGATGCAAACTATATTCTGATCACGGAAATTATTTTGATGACATTGTTCCTGACAATGAATGCCGCGGATACTTTATTGCAAGCAAGAGGTTACGGGCATTACGCGATGCATAGCACCGGCAATTTTGCCTTCTCGCAATTCATCCATCCTTTATTAAACAGCTTAAGCAATCAGGGCCTTGTTGTGTTAGAAAGAATATGCTGGTGGATGCATATCCTCGGCATTTTTGCATTCCTGAATTATTTACCTTACTCGAAACATCTGCATATTCTTCTTGCATTTCCAAACGCTTATTATGCACGTCTGTGGCCAGAAGGGAAAATGCACAACATGACCGAGATACAGAAGGAAGTTTTATATGCCATGCAGCCCGAGCTTGCGCCCGCAGAGGCTTCGGTGCCCGGCAAGTTTGGAGCAAAAGACGTGTTCGATCTGAGCTGGAGAAATTTACTGGATGCCTATTCTTGCACGGAATGCGGGAGATGCACGGCAGCTTGCCCTGCTAATATTACCGGCAAATTATTGTCCCCAAGAAAAATCATGATGAACACGCGGGACAGGTTAGAAGAAGTAGGGAATAATTTAAACTTAAATGGGGTTTTCAAAGAAGATGGCAAAAATCTGCTGAGCTATATTTCTGTGGAAGAATTGCGGGCATGCACCAGTTGCAATGCCTGCGTGGAAGAATGCCCGGTAAGCATCAGTCCGCTGGAGATTATTTTAGAGCTGCGCAGATCGCTGGTGATGGAAGACAGCAATGCGCCACAGGAATGGAACACGATGTTCAGTAATGTGGAAAATAATTTTGCCCCCTGGAAATTTGCGCCTGATGAAAGGGACAAATGGGCGAGCGAATTGGGCGAGAAATAATCTGGGGCACCTTCATAAAAATTTACTGATTTCTTATAAAGCGGGGGCTTATTCTCCTGAAACAAACCGATAACCTATTGTAGGTTCGGTAACTATGAGTTCAGGCGTGTTGGGATCCTTCTCAATTTTATTTCTGAGCTGACCAACATAGACCCTTAGATATTGCAATTCACCAGTGTAATCAGCCCCCCATACTTCCTTTAATATATAGTCATGGGTCAGCACCCGGCCTTCATTCTTTGCAAAAAGTGCAAGAAGATGATATTGCGTAGCAGTAAGCTTCAGTGGTTGGTTATTTATTTTTACGCTCCTGGCCGACAAGTCAATTTCAAATCCGGGAAATCTTATGACCGGATTATTTTCTTTTGCAGGAATGCTTTTCAATGCAGAACGTATCCTTGCAAGCAATTCGCCTGTACGGAAAGGCTTGAGCAAATAATCGTTTGCTCCGTTATCCAATGACTCAATGACATCCTTTTCGTCATTCCGGCCAGAAAGGATAAATACAGGATTCATGTACCATTCACGCAGTTTCTTTAAAGTCATATGACCACTTTCGTCGGGCAATCCCAAATCCAGGATAATCAGGTCTGGTTTATGATTTACCGCTGCAAACAGCCCTTTTGATGCAGTTGCTGTTGGTATCACATTATAGCCAGCGGAACGAAGTGTCAGTTCAAGCAGTTTGAGAATCTGCGGTTCATTGTCTATCACCAGAATATTTTTCATAAGACTAATATTTTTCAGGGTGATATGGGTTATGAATTTTGCTCCGTGCGGCAATCAAAACGGACACTATATTGAATGATATTGCGATAAGAGTAAGTGCGGCCAATAAGATGAGATCCTTTTCTTTAAAGCCTATGTATCCGGAGAACAAAAATGAAATGCCAGATGTAGCAGAAACAGCCAAAACATTCGATAAGCATTGGCCTTCGATGACCAATTTCTTATGCAATACAAACCAGGCCATATACTGTTTTATAGCAATCACAAAATGGTTATTTCGTTCAGTGAAAAATTCCTTTCCGATGGCAAGCCCGGTATCTGCAGTTTGATTTCTATCAGAACAGCAAAGGAAGCCAAGTGAGCTTCCTTTGCTGATTCTTAAAAACAAAATTCAATCCCAAGTATTAAAATATTATTATTCAGATACGACTTCCTCACGTATGCCTGCGGGGGTTGAGATAAGAAGGGTACCCTGAAGGTATTTTTCTGCATGTTGACTCGCATCCAGGCCATCTTCTTCATCTTGTGAGCTCACCCTCAAAGGCAGCACTGCATTGACGAATTTGAGAATTCCATAGGAAACGACAAAGCTATAAGTAACTACTATCAGCAATGCTTTGAACTGTGTCACGAAAAAAGAAAAGTTACCGTAAAACCATCCGTTGTTTCCGGCAGCATTGACTGTTTTGGTAGCAAAAATGCCCGTCATCAGCATGCCGACCATTCCACCGATGCCATGGCAAGGGAATACATCGAGCGTATCATCGAGGCGTGATTTTGACCTTATATGTACGGCTGTATTCGAAATGATGGCAGCCACAACCCCAATGAAGATACTTTGTGGTATAGCAACAAAACCTGCAGCAGGCGTAATCGCAACCAAGCCAACCACAGCGCCAATACAAAAGCCCATTACAGATGGTTTCTTACCTTTCAATACATCAAAAAACATCCATGATAAACCAGCAGCAGCGGCGGCTGTGTTTGTTGTCGCAAATGCTGAAACGGATAAGCTACTTGCAGCGCCAGCAGAGCCCGCATTGAAACCAAACCATCCAAACCACAAAAGCCCGGTTCCGATAAGCACATAAGGAACGTTAGCAGGTGGGATTTCTTTATTTTCAATATGAACTTTTCTTCTTTTCAAAACCATTGCCCCCGCAAGCGCTGCACATCCTGCTGAAATATGCACTACTGTGCCACCTGCAAAGTCAAGCACGCCCATTTGTGCAAGAAACCCCTGAGGATGCCAGCTCCAGTGAGCCAGTGGTGTATAAACAAATAAGCTGAATAACACCACGAATAGAATAAATGAGGTGAATCTTATTCTTTCAGCCACTGCGCCAACTACAAGGCCGGGCGTTATAATGGCAAACATGAGCTGAAATAGTGCGAACAATGTGAGCGGAATAGTTGGCGCTCCAACCCATGGCTTGCCCGAGTTAACTCCTTTGAAGAATAAATGAGTCATGGGGTTGCCAATAATTCCATGGAAGCTTTCACCAAAACTCAGGCTATACCCAACTATGATCCATAAGACGCTTACCACACCGGCTGCTATCAGGCTTTTGATCATAGTGGAAATCACATTTTTCCGGTGAACCATGCCACCATAAAAGAAAGCAAGGCC
>Ga0182030_10018090_pt1 | contig 13546 bp, 13 predicted proteins | sample 812S3MmetaG_FD_121299 | JGI IMG/M metagenome (GOLD analysis project Ga0182030, IMG submission 121299) | Permafrost microbial communities from Stordalen Mire, Sweden - 812S3M metaG (Illumina Assembly) | ecosystem: Environmental > Terrestrial > Soil > Wetlands > Permafrost | place: Sweden... | reverse complement strand
TTTATGACTTGACCCATCGGTCTCAGAGTTGTTTAGTTACCCAAGGGTGCCACACTATTGGACCGCCGCCCGCTACAGTTTTCAACCGCCGTTTACATTAATCCACTTCCCATCACGTTTCACGCGGGCCTTGATCGCCAGCTTGGCCTTGAGCGCCTCAATTGCATTGCCCGCCTGACGTTCCTCCCAGAATCCCACTACGGCGTTGGCTGCGAGCAGCAGCAGGATGATGAAAAAATCCGGCCAGTGACGGACCACGCCCGATAGAATGACCGCGACTTCAATCATCCACGGGATGGGACCCCAAAAATAGGAGAGGAATTTAAGAAAGAGATTCGTCTTCTTTTCGATAAGCTCATTTGGTCCGTACTGAGTCAAGCGTTTCTGCGCCTCGGCTTGGGTAAGACCTTCTGGTGACGAGTCCAATTTTTTCTCCACTTCTGCGAGGGGCAGGGTTTTCAGATCGTCTTTTGGGTCTGGCTTAACGTCGGGCTTCAAGCCGGGCTTGGATGCGGCAGCCGCTGGCTTTGGTTCTGCGGATGCGTTGGGCTTCGCCGTGGAGGTCTCGATCGGCTCGGTATTAGGCTTCATAACGTGTATCCTGTCTTCGCTATGTTCCGTTGCGTGAGTTGCGGGATGCTTTTTGATGGCTGTTCCATCGATTCATTATATTCCCCTCTGCGGGCCGCCCGGTTGCATCTGGCCCGATGAAGGAGAGCCTGCTGCGCCGCTTGGGTATTTATTTCCATGCCTCGCCAGATTTCCAGAGCCGGTTGCTGGATGGCGCGGGCAAACGAAAACGCCAACGCCCATGGTAGCCGCGACGTGAATCGAACATTCATGGCGTTCAACCGGGCCGAGGCCAGTTCGCTGGATTGGCCGCCCGACAAGAATGCGATCCCCGGAACGGCTGCGGGAACGGTTCGCAAAAGACTCTCCACAGTAATTTCGGCCACTTCCTCGATAGATTCCTGAGCGGGGCAGGCCAATCCTGGCAACACTATGTTGGGCTTGAGAATCATGCCTTCCAACATCACGCGTTGACAATTGAGTTGGAGGAAAACGTTACGCAGGACTTCCTCCGTGACTTCACGGCAACGCTCTAGAGTATGACCGCCGTCCATGAGCACTTCTGGTTCGACGACGGGAACCAGTCCGGCTTCCTGGCACAATGCGGCGTAGCGCGCAAGCGCGTGCGCGTTGGCCTCGATGCAACTTCGGCTCGGAAGACCAACACCGATGGCAATCACTGCACGCCACTTGGCGAAACGCGCGCCCATTTGCAAATACTCCGTGAGGCGGCCACGCAATCCGTCCAAACCTTCGGTGATTTTCTCTCCGGGATGACCGGCCATAGCCTTGGCGCCGGCGTCAACCTTGATACCGGGAATAATCCCCGCATCCGTGAGGACTTTGATAAAGGGAGTGCCGTCCTTTTTGTGCTGCCGGACGGTCTCATCGTATAGAATTGCGCCACTAATGCACTCTCCGAGGCCGGGCGCGGTAATGATCAACTCCCGATAAGCGCGCCGAGTCTCCACCGTCTGTGGGATGCCCAGGTTTGCGAAGCGCTTGTTGCAGGTGGGATTGCTTTCATCCATGGCGAGCAGACCCTTGTCCCCGGCGATTAAAGCCCGTGCCGTGTCTATCAGCAGTTGCGTATTCATTGGTGATGTTCTCTTCGTTTTAATGGGTTCGGTAACCGCTTAATTGCCGGCAGGGGCGGACATTGGCTGTCCCAGTTGACCGCGATGCCATCCCCTGAGGTCATCGCTCATCACATAAATAATCATGGCTGCCAGCATTAAAAAAACTGCGACCCAGAAACCTACGCTGCGATGCGCGCGCTTCCAATAAGGTCGGTGGGTATGATGATTGCCGCTGTTATCCGGACGGTCGCGAGGGTCGTATTTTATTTCGCTTATTGCTTTCCTGACTGGACTTCACCCAACCAAGTCCGCGCTGCGGCGACATCCGCCTGATCGAAATATTGGATGGTCGCTTTCGTGAACGGTTTGCAGAATGTGGCCATCCCTTCCTGCCATTTCTTCTCACCAACCACCGCCAGGCGGTCGATGTCGCCGAAATGATGCATCGCAAACTTTGTGTCCTCCCACAACGCGCCGGCCGTCCAGCCGTGGAAACCGGTCATATCGAAGAGCACGCACAACTTTCCATGCAGCCGGACCAGACGCTCAAATTCCGGCACAAAACGTTCGTAATCTGCTTTCGCCAGTTTGCCGCTGACGTGAACAGCGAGAATCTTCCCGGCGTTTTCTTCATTCAGTTGAATAGGCATTGGAATTCCTTTGTGTTATTTCAGTTTGGTTTGCTTTCCGTTTTTGCTTTTGCCGATGCGCCGCATGGTCGGTTCCGGCATTAGCAATGTCTCGACGCGTTGTTTTCCGTTTTCGTTCCTTCCGGGATTCCACTTCCAGTTGCGGATTTCCGGCAAGTCCTGACCATGTTGATCAATGTAGCGCTTGTGTTCGATGAGCTTGTCCTGCATCTGCTGCTTCAGATAGGCGCCCCTGGAACCCAGATGCGGCAGACGATCAACCACGTCTTGCACGAGATGAAAACGATCGAGGTCGTTCTGCACGCGTATGTCGAACGCTGTGGTGATGGTGCCTTCTTCCTTGTATCCCCGGACATGAAGATTCCGATTGGTCCGACGGTAAGTCAGCCGATGCACGAGCCATGGGTAGCCGTGAAAGCCAAAGATGATGAGCTTGTCCTTGGTGAAAAGAGAATCGTAGTCCGTGTCGCTCAGCCCGTGAGGGTGCTCACTTTTCGGCTGGAGCTTCATTAGATCAACGACATTAATCACGCGAATTTTCAGATCGGGCAAATGCTCCCGTAATATGGAAACCGCGGCCAAAATCTCCAGCGTCGGCGTGTCGCCACAGCAGGCCATGACGACGTCCGGCTCCGCGTCCTGGTCGTTGCTGGCCCATTGCCAGATGCCAATACCTTCCGTGCAGTGCGTGACCGCGGCGTCTATTGTCAGCCATTGCGGGAGGGCGTGTTTGCCCGCCACCACCACGTTGACGTAGTGCCGACTGCGCAGGCAGTGGTCAAAGACCGAAAGCAAACAATTCGCATCCGGCGGCAAATAAACGCGCACGATGTCGGCCTTCTTGTTAATAACGTGATCAAGGAAGCCGGGGTCCTGGTGCGTGAAACCGTTGTGGTCCTGCTGCCAGACATGGGAGGCGAGCAAATAATTTAAGGACGCAATCTTCCTGCGCCAGGGCAGTTCGGATGTTACTTTTAGCCACTTGGCGTGCTGGCTGAACATGGAATCCACAATGCGAATAAATGCCTCATAGCTGTTGAACAATCCGTGCCGTCCGGTCAGCAGATAGCCCTCCAGCCAACCCTCGCACTGGTGTTCACTGAGCATCGAATCCACGACTCGGCCGGCAGGCGCGAGGAATTCATCATTTTTAACTTCCTGTGCATCCCATTGACGGTTGGTGACCTCAAAGACTGCGCCCAAGAGATTTGAGAGTGTCTCATCAGGACCGAAGACTCGGAAGTTCTCCTGATTTAACTTGGCGACATCACGCAGGAACCTGCCCAGCACCATAGTATCCTGGCCATCCACCGCACCGGGAGAAGTCACATCAACCGCATGGGCATGGAAGTCCGGCATTCGCAGGTCGTGCAACAGGATCCCGCCATTGGCATGAAGATTGGCCCCCATCCGGCGGCCGCCCTTCGGCGCCAGTTCGGCCAATTCCGAAATCAGTCCTCCATTTTCATCAAACAGCTCCTCGGGCTTGTAGCTTTTCATCCATTTTTCAAGCTGCTTGACGTGCTCTGGATGCTTGGCATCGACCAGCAGCGGCACTTGATGCGCGCGAAAAGTGCCTTCCACTTTCAAGCCATCAACTTCTTTGGGTCCGGTCCAGCCCTTGGGAGACCTGAGGACAATCATTGGCCAGCGTGGACGAGAGGTGTCCTGCTTGCTGCGCGCCTCTTTTTGGATGCGCTTAATATCCTCAATCGCTTTTTCCAAGGTCGTTGCCATCAGTTCGTGCATCTTTTCCGGCTCATCGCCCTCCACAAAATAAGGCGTCCAACCACACCCACGGAAAAACTGCTCCAGTTCCTGCGGTTCGATGCGGGCCAGAACGGTCGGGTTGGAAATCTTGTAGCCGTTGAGATGCAAGATTGGCAGCACTGCTCCATCGGTTATTGGGTCAAGAAACTTGTTCGACTGCCACGCGGTTGCCAATGGGCCGGTTTCAGCTTCACCGTCGCCGACGATACAGGCGACGATTAGATCCGGATTGTCCAATGCGGCCCCGAAAGCATGACTGAGCGAATAGCCCAGTTCGCCACCTTCGTGAATGGAACCCGGCGTGGTCGGTGCAACATGGCTGGAAATTCCACCCGGAAATGAAAATTGTTTGAACAACATTTTCATTCCGGCTTCGTCCTGGGTGACGTTCGGATATACCTCGCTCCATGTTCCTTCGAGGTAAACATTGCCGACAAGCGCCGGGCCGCCGTGGCCGGGTCCAGCGATGTAGAACATATCCAGGTCATATTTTTTGATGACTCGGTTTAAATGCACGTAAATGAAATTCTGGCCCGGCGTCGTTCCCCAGTGTCCGACCACCAGCGGCTTCACGTCCGAGAGATTCAGGGGCCGCTTGAGCAGTGGATTGTCGTAAAGATAAATCTGGCCGACCGACAAATAGTTGGCGGCGCGCCAATAGGCGTCCATCTTGCGGAGCAGTTCCTGGGTGAGTGCTTTTGTTTTCACAAGTTGATAATTATCGTTAGGTTTGATTGTGAAACCCATGGACACGGGTGAGATTGCGCTCGGCGGTCAATTGAGACTCGGCCTCCAGCCAATGCTGCACGTCGCGTCCCTGGCGACAGCCTTCATTCACATAACTGAAGTAGGCCTTTCTGGCCACTTCGTCCGGCGAGGGCACAAAGTCGGTGGTAGGTTGCTTTGAGCTTGCAGTGGAAGTTGACAGTAATGCAACGGTCTGTTTTTGGATTTGATGCTGTGGGAATTTATTGTGTTTCATAAAATAATCAGGATTGGGCAAAAGTTAAGCAACTGCCTCTACAGGAGCCAAAGCGTGTGCGGAACTTTGCTCGATGGCCTCCGGGGTCAAAGTCACGTACACTGTGGATTTCTCATAACTGATCCGGTCCACTTGCTTCGTTGGAATCAACACCTCGTTGCCGGAAATGCGGTGACCGGTTTTGACGACCAACTGGCCAACCGCCCAACTTTCGGCGTCCATCATAAAATCGCAGACGTGGCCCAGTATCCCGTCACTGGTCTGCACGTTGTAGCCGTTGACGGCCTGGGCGCTGCGCAGATGAACGTCAGCGCCTTCGGAGTGCGCTCCGCTCGCAGTGCCGGATTTGCCCGGGAGAGGTTTCGCGGTCAGATCCACAATCGGATAGCCGCTCATGCCCCAAAGCGCGTCACCCTGCCAATAAGTTGGCCAGCCATAGTAGCGGTAGTATTCCTCTTCATATTGTCGCGACACCGATTTATGCGACTCAATCGAAGGGCTGTTCTCAATCTGTTTCCGCGTCAGTTTTACCAGCAGGACTTTTCCGGATTGATCAAGGCTGCCGAGGGAGTGGGGCGAGATGAGCACCTGCCGTCCCGTCAGCCACGAACCCGTGTCCGCGACCACATAACGAATCGCCCAGTTTTGATCGTCAAAATAAAAATCTTTGACATGGCCGATTTCGCCGTCGATCGCCCCGAGTTTATCGTCGTACAATTGTTTAATGCTTCGTAACATAATATTCCTTTCACTGTGCGAATGCGCATCGCTTGTTATCTTCCGCTATTTCCTTCGCGCTCGTCGCGGCGTTGAAGAAAACCTGTTTGTTATTCACGCAATGAGAGTAATGCAGAGCGGGGCGGGCGCTATGGGGTGTTACCCTACCCGCCTTTTCCGTTGCCCCGGCCGGACCGGAGGCAAACGCCTTAAAAAAGCCGGGAAAAAAATCGTGAATTTTTACGGTTTTAATTCGAAACAATCTTCTTGACTGAGGAGGAGTCCGTCTTTTTTGGTCTTGACTCGAAGATCTTCAGGCTTTGCCCGATCAACGAAAGTTGCGCGGCCATTGCGATTTGCCGCGGCCGGATTTCGATGGTTTGGACTTCTTTGGTCGCCCAAAGGATTTCACAATTCTCACAATTAAGGCACTTTAAATAAAAGGGACTCCTCTGTCAGGCTGTTGACTGGAGAGCGGGGCGCTGTCCGGTTAATGATCGACGCCGCTGGATTTTGTGGTGCCGCCCGGTCAAGTTCAGCCGCCCGTTTTCAATCTCCGGCGGGCGCCGGCAGCCTTTGCCCTTTTGGCGGCAGAGGAATGCGCACCTCGATTTCCGTGCCGGCACCGCGAATGGATTTGATCCTGAACTCGCCGCCCACATAGGTCGCTCGCTCGCGCATGCCCAGGAGACCGAGACCGCCTTTTCCTTTTCGTCCGTTTGCGCGATGATTCGGGTTGAAGCCAACCCCGTCGTCACTGATCACTAATTGGAGGAAGTTCCCGGACTGGGTCAGACACACGGTGACGTGCCGGGCGCGGGCGTGCTTCTCGACGTTGTTCAAGGCTTCCTGGAGAATGCGAAAGAACGTCAACTCGATATCGCCCGGCAGCCGGTTGGGCAAGGGCGCGCAGGCCAGCTTGACGGACGCTCCTGTCCGCTTCGCGAACTCCCTGTTTGTGTCGTTCAGGACAGCGACCAGACCCAGTTGTTCCAATACGCCTGGCCGCAGATTACGCGAGATGCGCTCCACTTCTTCAGCCGTCTCGCCGAGCATCTCGCGAAGTTTCATTGCTTCTTTCTTCGCTGGCCCGTCGCGCGCCAAAAGATGGTCCGCCAGCGTCTGGCTGCGAACGAGGATGGCGCAGAGCAGTTGGGTGATGTGATCGTGCAATTCGAGAGCCACCCGCCCGCGCTCCGTTTCCTGCGCCTGCACCACGCGGTGCGTCAATGCCCGGAGCAATTCCTCACTGCGCCGGGCCGCCGTCATGTCCGTTACCACCAAACCAACGGGGGCGCTCTCGAAACCATTCTTTGGCAGTGGACGAATCGAGATTTGCACCGGCATTTGTGATCCGTCGCCGGCATTAAGCAGCACTTGGATTTTAGCGCCGGAGTTGTCGGCCCGTTTCAGGAGCGGTCGGAGCGTGGCCCGGTCTTCGGCGGAGAGAAAGCGGCGAAAAGAACTGCCCGTCACCTGTTCCAGCGGGCCCTTGACCATGCGGGCGAAGGATTGGTTGGCGTAAAGAATCAGCTCGTCAGCCGTCAGCGTCAGCGCCCCTTCGTTCATGGATTCGATGAGGACACGGTAGGCATGCTCCGAGCCTTTCAAAGTGAACACGTGCGGTCCCTGTTTGCCGGCAACCACCATTGTGTCCACCTCGCCGGTGCGGATGGCCCGGTGCATTTCCTCGCTTTCGGCCACATGGGCGCGGAGCTTGGCGAGTTCGCGGGAAAGCGCGGGACGAAAGGAAGTCTTGGGGCGGGTAGTTTTCAAGGCAGAACTTTAACTTTTGTCATCTAGTCCAACTCGACTAACAGGCCGGCGGTGTTCAATAGGTTGCCGATGAAACGGCGCACCGGCTGGGGAAACACTTTAATGAGCGTCGGGGTCGCCACGATTTGGTTGTCGCGCGCCAGTTGGGGTTGCTGATAGATGTCAATCACCTCCAGGGTACAGTCGTCTTTCAGTTCCACGTCGCACAGTTGGCGGGCGCGGAGGATGGCCTGGCGCGATCGGGCCGTGGCCCCTGCCACGAAGAGTCGCAAAACGTATTTGCCCGGGCGCAGGATGGCCGGGGCCTTTTTCAAGGGCGGCATCGCACGGCGGGCTTTATTGTGTTTCACAGCGTAAGTTTCGGTTAATCGGCCGCCTGCAAATCCAAGCCGACGAGCACGTGCTCGGTATCGGAAAGGTTGCCAATAATGGTTCGCACGGGCTTGGGCAACTTTCGCACCACTGTGGGAATGGCCAAAATTTGGTCGCCTTTGGCCAGATGGGGCTGCTTCATCAAATCAATTACCGTAATGCGATAGCGGCCCTTGAGGCGGCTTTCGCACATCTTCTTCAGGTTCGCGAATGCCGTCAGCGATTTGGGGGTCTGGCCGGTCACATACAGCCGCAATTGCCAATGATCGTCGGGCTTGCGAAGGGGGGCGGAGCCACGCCGCCTCGCCGTTTTTGCTTTCATCAATTTCTCCTCCCCGGTTTGGGTTGGTTGCGCCTGCCTGGAGCCACCTTGGCATCCGCGTGGCGCAAGAGGCCCGAGGCTGCCCGCTCGGTGGTCAACATGAGGGTTCGTGTTCCGACCTGTTCGTCAACGCGCCGCAGTTCCAAGGCTTCGGTTTCGTACTCGGAGCGCAGCCCGCTGATTTGCCGTTCGATCGCCACACGTTTGCGCTCCAGTTCGCGGGTGCGGCGGGCGGCCTCCTGCTGGCTGGCAAGCACGGCGGCTTTTTCCAGCGCTCCCTGCGCCGCGCGGGCGGAGCCGGTCAACACGCCGTTGGGACCGATGTAGGCATCCACGAGGTCTATGCCACGGTTGGAAATCAGGAACTCGCGCACCTGGTTTGAGTGGGCCATGCCACGCGCTTTGAGCACGTAGAGCACACGATTGCGTTCGCCGTTGCCTTCCAAGTCCTGCAATAACAGCCAGGAGTCCATCAGCGAGGACATGGCGGCTTCACTTTGTTGCAGCGCATGGCCGCCCTGGGTCAGGCTGGTGAAAAGTGTGGTGACTTGTCCGGCCTTCAAATAATCAACCAACCGCGTCACCATCCCCCTGCATTCGGAGTCGGTGCCGGCGTCCATGAGACTGGTGATGGGATCGATGATGACAACCTGGGGTTGAAAGTTGACAATCTCCTTGAACATGGTGGCCAGGTGCATTTCCAAGCCGTAGAGCGAGGGTCGCGCTGCGTGAAATCGCAGCAAGCCGCGTTTGACCAATGGGTCCAGGCGCAACCCGATGGATTGCATGTTGCGGATGATCTGGTTGGGCGATTCCTCGAACGAGAAGAAAAGGGTGCGCTCTCCGCGCTTGCACGCAGCCTGGGCAAAATTGGCGGCAACGATGGTCTTGCCGGTCCCAGGAGTTCCCGTGAGCAGAATGCTGCTGCCGCGGAAAAAGCCCCGCCCGCCCAGCATTGCGTCGAGGCGGGGGATGCCGGTGGCAATCCGCTCGGAGGATATCTTGTGATTCAGTCCCAGCGACGTGATGGGGAGCACGCTGATGCCCTCGTCCCCGATGAGAAATGGAAATTCGTTGGTGCCGTGCAGGGTGCCGCGATATTTTACCACGCGCAGATGCCGCGTGGCGATCTGCTCGTTGACCCGATGATCGAGCAGGATGACGCAATCGGACACGTACTCCTCCAAGCCATGACGTGTGAGTTGTTCGCGCCCGCGTTCGGCGGTAATGACGGCCGTCACGCCCTTGTCCTTGAGCCAGCGGAAGAGCCGGCGCAATTCGGCCCGCAAAATGGCCTCGTTGGGCAGGCTGGCAAACAGCGCTTCCAAGGTGTCCAAAACCACGCGCTTGGCGCCAATGGAATCAATGGCGTGGTTGAGTCGGACGAACAACCCCTCCAAGTCATACTCGCCGCTCTCCTGGACTTCACTGCGCTCAATGTGGACATAGTCGATCGCAATTTTTTTGCGTCGGACAAGACCTGCCAAATCAAATCCGAGCGACGCGACATTGGCCTTCAACTCCGCCTCTGTCTCCTCAAAGGCCATGAATACGCCCGCCTCGCCGAACTGCGCCGCGCCGCGCACGAGGAATTCCGTGGCCAACAGCGTCTTGCCACAACCCGCGCCGCCGCAGACCAGGGTGGGCCGCCCGCGCGGCAACCCGCCGCCGGTGATTTCATCGAGTCCCTGGATGCCCGTCGGGCACTTGGGCAATTGAGTAGCCGGAGGGCTGTGCGTGTGACCGTTATTTCTCATTTAAAAGCATCCTTTCATTGACGTGGTGGAAAATAGAACCAGCAACCGAGCCTGAAGCGCCTTCGTTCTGAAAGCATCATTGAATGTCATATTCCTGAATGTTAAGCGGCACTGCCCGGTGGGTGCTATGGGGTGTTCACCCCATGCCGGATTTGGATGAATTTCCCGGCCAAGACATTCAGCCGGGAACGCCACTCAATGCTTTTCCTCCACTTTCTTCTTCGGGGCGGCCTTTGCCTGGACGTCACGCCTGGGTTGAACGTGTCCATTGCGATCAGCCCTGAAACGGTCATTGCGAGTGGCGTGAGCTCGCCAATCCCGATGGTTTCTTTCCCATCCATGGAAGCGCTCCAGGCGGAATGGATCACAAACCAGCCAGACATTTCCAGGTCCCAAATAGAAATACTGGTCACCCACCACGCCAACATATTCGACACCATCCCAGACGTAACCATCGGGAACCATTACTACTGGCTCCACCACTACCGGCGACGTTATCGTAACTACCGGTGGTTGGAATACCACCCGCCCATTTGGCTCAACCAGACAGCCTGACACCAACGCTAAACCTCCTGCCGCTATCGACAGGATACAGACACGCAGACATTTTGTTTTCATTGTTCGAATTTTCATTTTTTATTTTTGATTTTGCCAAACTCGTTGTTTGGCGAATTCCGTTTGCTGTTGTGACTTAACATGATAGGGCACTCCATTTGATCGTCACTCCTTAGCCCTATTTTGACTCACTACTTTAATGCTGCCCAAGTTCAGTTTGCCTTTGCCGGGAGGGCCGCGCTATGGGGTGTAACCCTACCACCCGCGCCTCATAATTGAAGGTGAGGTTACACGTCATAGCGTCAGCAACGTTGTCAGGTGACGATTCCGACCATGAAAAACAGTAAAAAACTGCATTCCGCAAACGCTGCACTTATACCAAAGCCATGCGGGGCGACACCTTGCTGTCACGCTGGCGGTTATGCGCAGGGCCTGGAACTCAGGACAACTCGCGATACTCCGACAAACTGAACTCGCCCCCGGCCTGGTTGCAGCGATTATTCTTGGGAGGCGTGTCGCGTATGGAATCCATACCCTTCCGGGTGTTGGCCCCGGCTTGAAATTGTGGCGTAAATGCAGAAGTCGAGTGCGGATTGATTCTTTCCGGGCCCCTTCACGGCATTTACGGGGTGACTGGATCAGTCGCGACCGGAAATGGACGCCGGCCCCCATCACCGGATGAGGCCCAAACCTGGATTCCGAGCGAGCCGGCAAGAACAAGCCCGAGTTCGCTCAGGTCCCGCGAGTCGTGTCATTTCTGAATGGGGTGAACACCCCATAGTGTCTGCAAGTATTCGGTCTTACTGTTGTGGCATGGAAGAAAACGACATCACACATCTTGAGGGCCTCGAAGACCACCTTGTTCTGACTCAGAATCCCGAGCTTGGTCAGGCCTTTGGAGATTCTTTGGGAAAAACCGATGAAACAAATGAACTGTCTGACGCTAAGAAGAGAAGTCTAAAATCAAACATGGGAAGGCACGAAAAAAGGATGCCTGACCCACTGGCCGGAGAAACCGTGCGCAACCCGTTTGGCGGCTGAAACTCGGTTCTAAAGGTGGGCAATTTACCACAAGCAACCCATCTCGCCGACGCGGAATGCTTACCGATGAGAAACCAGAACAAATAGTTGAAAATATGAAAAAGAACGCATCACTTTATTGGACCAGTCTTATTTCCCTTGTTACAGCGGTGGTTTTCGCGGGGGATCCATGGAATCTTGCTGTGGCGGCGGACGGCCCGATCTTGCCCAGCGCGCCAGCAACCGTGACCGCGCCAGCTCCGGCATTGCCATACGGCGTGTCTGAGGTAGTTAAGATGTACCAAGGCGGCATCGGGAAGGACGTCATTCAAGGTTATATCGAGAATAATGCCCTGGCATTCCATCTTACGGCGGACGGTATTATCTATCTGCAACATTTGGGCGTGCCGCAGGAAGTCACGAGCGCTTTGATTCGCCGTGACGGCGAATTGCAGAAACAGGCGGTTGCGGCTTATCAGCAGCAGGGCCAAGCCTATCAGCAACAACAGGCGCCCGCAGCAGCAGCCTATAATCAAGCCGGCGTGGTCAACGCTGCTCCGCCAGTCGTTATCCCCAGCTCGCCAGCGCCCGCCGTATACCCATACCCTGACGTCGCACCTACTCCCGTTTATTCCGATTACACCGCTTACCCTTATTATGATTATGGTTATCCATATTTCGGATCGGGAATCGTGATTGGCGGCGGTTGGGGTTGGGGATGGGGCGGGTATGGTTGGGGCGGTCGGGGTGGTTTTGTCCGAGGCGGTTTTGGGGGAGGCGGCAGAAGTGGATTTAGCGGAGGCGGAAGAGGCGGCTTTGGCGGAGGCGGAGGTGGGGGCGGACACAGCGGTGGGGGACACGGCAGTGGTGGACACCGCTAACGCTTGGAGCCCGCAACACCCGGGTGTTGGGCCCAAAAGGGTGCTACAGGTGCTACATTGTTGATTCTAAGGCATTTAAGGTGCTACATTAGTGCTACATGGGTGCTACATTTCGGCAAAACGATGGAAAGCACCCCCCCGATCCGATTGCAATTGTCGCGAAATCAGCCTTAAGAGGCCGTTCAAAAACGATTCATTCCGTAGGAGACGACGTGAGGAGTCTCAAATTCCCTCGGAAGATGCCAGAAAGCCACGTTGCTCCGCTCCGCCTCTGAAAGGCAATCAGACGGTCAACGGGTGGCCTCGACCATTTCGTCAATCCAGTATCCTTTACGGTTATAATGCCGATGCAGATCCGTCTCATAATCCCGTGTTATTAGAAAATCCTCCGTATATGCCGGTGAGCGCTTGATCGCATCGCGGGAAAGATTGACGAAGACTTTCGACTCATCCCAACTGACGTTCTCAATCCATTGCGGCGAAAACAAGACCTTTCTGCCCGGCAAAAAATTGTGTGTATTGACCATCAGATAACGGATTGCCCATGTCTGGTCGTCGATGATAAAGTCCTCGATGTGCCCGACCTCACCGTCCAGGGCCTGGATGTGGTAGCCGGTCACAGCGTGCGTGCTGCGCAAATGGTGATCCTGTGGCAACGCTTTCTTATCCTGGGGGGAGGTTTTCCATTTTTCACGGTCACGCATAATGTAGCCGTAAGATCCCCACGTATATGGGCCGCCCCAATACGTCGGCCAGTCATAATACCCATGATACTCTTCTTCGAATTGGCGTGAGACAGGCTTGTGGCTGTCCAGAGAGGGACTGTCTTCGATCTGCTTTTTGGTCAAATAAATGGCGATTTGTTGCTTGTAGATATCCGTGTTGATGGACCCGAGCGCGTATGGGGAAATTAAAACCTGCCTGCCGGGGAGCCAGTAGCCTGTATCTGCCACCAGGTAGCGAATGGTCCAGTGCTGTTCCGCTGCGCAAAAATCACTGAAGTGGGAGGCTGGCGAGTGCATGGTTGGGTGGGAGCTGTCCGGGAGAGTTCCGTCAATAACCTGAAGCGGTATCAGTAGTTTGGAGGCAGCCGGG
>Ga0182030_10018089_pt1 | contig 13546 bp, 12 predicted proteins | sample 812S3MmetaG_FD_121299 | JGI IMG/M metagenome (GOLD analysis project Ga0182030, IMG submission 121299) | Permafrost microbial communities from Stordalen Mire, Sweden - 812S3M metaG (Illumina Assembly) | ecosystem: Environmental > Terrestrial > Soil > Wetlands > Permafrost | place: Sweden... | reverse complement strand
GCGCCGGCGCCCCCGGAGACGCCGAGGCCGCTCTCAAGCAGCGCGTGGCAAGCGTCCCAGGGGTTGAGATCCGTATCGTCGCTGGTGGTAAGAAGTTGCCAGGTCGCGGTCGCCGAGACCCCTTGGCGACTCGCTCGAATGCTATGAAACAGAGGCTCAACAGTGAACTCGAGCGTCGCGGGTCCGACCTCGAGACGGGCCTGGGACAGTCCCGGCTTCGCCTTGATCAGAAAACGGTGACGAAAAGGAGCCTCGACCATAGCCTGCTCCTCGAAAGCAAATTCCGAAAATCGGACTCCCCGCACCGATCCTACAATCAGAACTTTCCGGCTGTAAATAGCCTTTTGCGCGCCGGATACCTGTCGATCATGAAGACCGTCGCTCGAATCCTCCCGTCCGATCGGCCAGATATTGCGCGAAGTCGAAGTTCGGGCGTTCGAGATGGCTGAGGTGGCCGGGCTCCGCGGCTCTCGCGCAGAGCCCGCGATAGACTTTTTCCGTGCAGCCGCGGTCCTCGACATTGACCTTGTCGAGCAGCGCCTTCATCTGGGCAAAATAGGTCTGCGCTTCCGCGGAATGGGCGAACTCGGGCGCCATGCCGCCTCCGAACACAATATTCACCTGACCCGTTCCCCGCGGATGCAGCGAAAGGTACCAAAAATACCCGGGCGTCAACGTGACCAGCAGGCTGGGATAGACTGCAAGCAGGAATGTCGTTCGGCGGCGGTCGCCCTTCATGCGCGTGTTGTCGGGATGCGCAAGCGCGATCTTGAGCGTGTCGTCCTTGAGGATCGTGTGATAATTGAAGGCAAGTCGCCCCGGCGGGCAGACCATTTCGCCTAGCTTTGAGAGGCCGCCGATGGTGCCGGCGTGGCAAACGGGGAGGTGATAACTCTCCATGAAATTCTCAGCGAGGATCTTCCAGTTGGTGTCCCAAACATGCGTTTCGCGAAACAACTCGACGTAGTTTTGCATCTGATAGTCACTCACCAACGCCTCGACTTCGACAAGTTGCGAGGACGCAGACGGCGTACTGTTATCGAGGGTCACCATCACCCAACCCAGCCACTCCTCGCAGCGGATTAGGGGCAGCCGGTAGTTGTCTTTGCAAAAGCCGCGGTTTAGCTCCATTGCGGGTGCGGCGCGCAAGGACCCGTCGAGGTTATAGCTCCATCCGTGGTAGGGGCAGACGATCGAGCGCCTGTTGCCCGAGCCCTCCAGAATCGTCGACATGCGATGGCGGCAGACGTTCGACATCGCCCTCAGCTGTCCGTTGTCATCGCGCAAGACCAAGATCGGCTCGCCCGCCAATTCGAAGGCGAGGTAGTCCCCCGGCTTCGCCAACGCGCTCGCCCGCCCGACGCATACCCAATCGCGCGAGAAGACGTTATCGAGCTCGCTCTTTAGAAACTCCGGACTTGTGTAGACGCTAGGCGGCATCGCTCGCGCGCTTTCGAAAGGCTCGCTCACGTTGGCGAGCAATTCCCGAACCGGTTGAGTGATCGTCATGGCTGCGCTCCCTTCGAGACCTACCTTTGCAATGGTGAGAAACGGGCAATGAGTTCGTGTGCATCGCCGGGATAGGTTAGCCTGACGTAGGTGATCGCGGCTTCGCCGCTCCAGGTTCGCCGCTCGATCGCCAGGCACGCGGTCCCCGCCGAAACTTGGAGCAACGCCGCGCGGCGCGCGTCGGCGGGTCGCGCGCGGATGCGGTGCTCGGCGCTCGTCCAGGGCGCGCGGGCGAGCAGCCAGGAACCCGGGGGCGCCTCGGCGAATTCCTCATCGGCCGCCTCCGGCGTGGCCGATAGATTGATGAGGCGCTCCTCGAGGCAGAAGGGCTTTTTTGCCGCCCAGTGCCGGCAGGTCAGATCGACGATCGGTCCCTCGCCGAGCCCCTCGAGCCGGCCTGCGTCGGCTGGGGCGCCGCGCCGACGTCGCCGCGCGAGGATTTCATAGCGATAGGAAGCGCCCAGCGCTTCGACTTCGGATTTAATGTCGGGAATTTCCAGGATCGCGGAACGTGACGGGGCGCGCATTACGAAGCTTCCGGCCTTCCGCCTGCGTTCGATCAGACCCGCTTTTGCGAGCTCCGACAGCGCCTTGTTCACTGTCATGCGCGAGCAGTGATAATGGGCCGCCAGTTCATGCTCGAAGGGTATCCGCACCCCCGGCGCCCACTCGCCCGACAGAATCCTCGCCTCGATTTCGCCGAGAATCCTCTCGTGAAGTGACGGGATCGCGGTCGTACGCTCAGCTTTGAACGCTTGGGGCATGAGGCTCGCCACGATCAGATCAGCATCGCGGCGCCGCGATCGAGATAGGTGTCAAGAAACTGATCGATGCGGGGATGGCGAGGTTTGCGAAAGACTTCCTGAGGAGGACTTGCGATCAGGACGCGGCCTTTGTCGAGAAACACGATCTTTTTGCCGATTGACGCCGCGAAACCGATTTCGTGCGTGACGATCACCATCGTCATGCCGTCGTCCGCAAGCGCTCGCATGACATTCAGCACCTCCCCTGTCAGTTCCGGATCGAGCGAGGCGGTGGCTTCGTCGAAAAGCATGATTTTCGGCTCCAGCGCCAGGGCGCGCGCGATGGCGACGCGCTGCTGCTGACCGCCGGAGAGTTGCGTGGGATAGTGACCTGCGCGGTTCTCGAGGCCGATTTTTCGCAATTGCGCCATCGCGCGCTCTTCCGATTCCGCGCTGGAAAGGCGCCGCGCGGTCTTCAGCGCTTCGCTGACATTGCCGAGCGCGGTCATGTGCGGCCATAGATTGAACTGCTGAAACACCATGCCGATTTGCGAGCGCACTTCGCGAATTCGCGCGGCCGGCAGGCGCGTGCGCTTGCCGGAGGCCTCTTCGGTGAAGCCGAGCGGCTTGCCATACACGTCGATCGTCCCGCTGTTCGCTTCCTCCAGGAACGCCATGCAGCGCAGCAGCGTGCTCTTTCCCGACCCGGACGGGCCAATCACACAGGTCGCTTCCCCTGGCGCCACATCGAGATCGATGTCATGCAAAACCTCGGTTTGCCCGAAGCGTTTGCTCAGCCTGCGAACGACGATCGCTGGTTCGCTCATGCCGCAGCGAACCGGAATCGCGACAGGCGCGCTTCGGCGAGGCGGCCGAGCCAGCCGCATATCTCGACCAAGCCCCAATAGAACAGGGCGAGCAGAAACAATGATTCTACGAAGGCGTAAAATTCCGTGCCGATGGCGCTGATCGTCAACGTGAGTTCGGGCACAGTGATGACCGACATGACCGCCGTCTCCTTCAGCAAAACCACCGCCATGTTCACGCAAGCCGGAAACACGAGCATCGTCATCTCCGGCAACAGGATTCGGCGCACGATCTGAGCCCGCGTGAGACCGACGCATTCGCCCGCCTCGACATGGCCGGACGGCACCGCTTCGAACCCCGCGCGAAAAATCTCGCTGAAGTAGGCGGCGCCGTATACGGAAAGTCCGAGCAGTCCGGCAGGGATTGGATCGAGGGAGAGTCCGACATACGGACCGCCGAAATAGAGCAGGAAGAGCTGAATCAGAAACGGCGTGCCGCGAAATAGCTCGACGTAGGCTCCGAGCGCGAGATCGAGCCAGCGCGGTCCAAACCGCCGCGCGACCGCGACGAGAAATCCGAGCATGGTGGCGCCGACGAGCCCGACGATCCAAACGAAAAGCGTAACGCCGAGCGCATGAAAGATCTCGGGTATCTTGCTCGCGACGAGCGCGTAGTCAAACCTCATGCCCGTCCCCAGCTGAACCGGCGCTCCGCTGAAGCGCCTGCGAAGGCAAGGCAGCGGTTGATGAGGAAATAGAGAAAACCTGCAGTCGCATAGAGCTGGATTGGTTTGTAGAGGCTGGTATCGAGGTCTTGCGCCATCCGCGTGAGTTCGATGACGCCGACGACCGAGACCAGCGACGACGCCTTGAGAATAAGGATCGCCTCATTGACAAGCGAGGGCAAGGTCAGGCGGAACGCGATCGGCGCGCGTATGCGAACCAACTGCTGAAAGGGGCTTAGGCCGGTCATGTCGGCGGCTTCGATCAGGCCGCGCGGCACGCTCGCGAACCCACCGCGAAGATTTTCCGCCTGATAAGCCGCCGTGCAGAGCGAAAGGCCGACGACCGCGGCGACAACACTTGGCACATTGATCCCGAGGAAAGGCAACAGATTGTAGATCAGGAGGAGCTGCACGAGCAGCGGCACGCCGCGAAAAAAGCTGACGAACGCATGCGCGGGGATCGCAATCCAGCGGCTTGTAGAAAGACGCGCCGCCGCGACCCCCATGCCGATGAGAAACCCGATAACTATAGATACTCCGCTGATGGCCACAGTGTAACAGGCGGCCTTCAGCAGAAGCGCGAAAGTGATCAAGGTCATCGTTCGGTCGCCATCGCGCAAACGGGCGCCACACCGCGCCCGTTCGCTTTCGCGTCAGATGTTGGGCGTCGGAACGGAATCCGGCGTATCGAACGTGGTGCCAAACCATTTCTGCTGGATCTTCGCCATGCGCCCGTCAGCCTTGATCTTGAGCATCGCGGCCTGGATCGCATCGTCGAGGCTGGCGTAGTCGGGGTCCTTCCGGCCGATGAACCCGAAGTACGTCTTGGTTCCAAAGGTCGGAAGAACGACTTCGAACGTGTCGGGGCGTTGTTTGGCGACAAAAGCGATGTTCGGCAGCGAATTGCCGACGGCGACGATTCGGCCGGCGGCGAGATCCGCATAAGCTTCGTTGAACCCGACGTATTCGCGCGCATCGACCTTTCCCGGCAACGTGTCGCCGAATGCCTTGAGCTGAGCGAGCTGCGAGGTGGCCTTTCCCGCCCCGACGATCTTGCCGCCGATGTCCGCGGGCTTCGTCACCGACGCATCGCCTTTGCGCTTGAGGAGCGCCACCGTCGCCTCGGCGATCGGCGGCGAGAAGCGGTAATGTTCCATGCGCGCTTTGGTGATCGTTGCGGGACCGGCCACGAAGTCGAACTTGCCGGCTTCGAGGCCCGGCAGGACCCCGTCCCATGGCAACGTCACCCACTCGACTTTCACGCCAAGCTCTTTGCCGATCTCCTCGAAAAGATCGACGTTGAGGCCGACATGCGCGCCCGCATCAATAAAATCAAACGGCGCGAATTCGGTCTCGGTCCCAACCTTAAGAACTCCGGCGGCCTTCACCTTGGCCAGCGCGTCGTCGGCATAGGCCGCGCCCGTGAGGCTTAGCGCAAACGCCGCGCCGAGCATCATCTTGCAGAACGCACGCTTCTTCATTCTTTTCTCCCTTGGTCACTCTCACGTCTTTTGTCTATACATATAAGAGGGCGATGCCTGTTGGCTGTCAAGCGGATTTGTGGGCTTATTTTGCTGGGAATTGCATCATAGTGGCGCGAAATCGGTCACGAACTGCGTCCCGAGCGAAATGCGCGCCGTCGCGAACGACCCTATGCCCACGGACATAGACGCTATCGACGCGCGCGCCGCCGCTGAAGATCCAGATGTCGAGAAATTCGTCGTCGTTCCCGCCGTCGAAGTCCGATCGCAAGGTGACGATATCCGCGTCTGCGCCGACCTCGAAGCCTGACAGCGAGCGCCCAAGGGCCCGTGCGCCGCCGCGCCAAGCGCCGTCGCATAATGTGCGGCCGGACGAGACCTCGGGCGTCGCCAGCACATTGCGCGCGCGACGAAACAAGCGTTGGCCATATTCCAACAGACGCAGCTCTTCGGCGAGCGCGATCTGCACATTCGAATCCGTGCCGATGCCGAAAAAGCCATCCTGTCTGATAAAGTCGGGGGCGTTGAAGATCCCGTCGCCGAGATTGGCCTCCGTTATCGGGCAAAGACCCGCGACGGCCCCGCTCGCAGCAAGCCGGCGCGTTTCCTCCGACGTCATGTGCGTTGCGTGAACGAGGCACCAGCGCGGTCCGACGTCTGCGTAATCGAGCAGCCAATCCACGGGCCGCGCGCCCGACCAGGAAAGGCACGCGTCGACCTCGGCGATCTGTTCGGCCACATGGATGTGGATCGGGCCTTTCGTCGCAAAGGCGAGGATCTCCGTGAGCTCGGCTGGAGTAACAGCGCGCAGCGAATGAGGAGCGACGCCGAGATCGGCGCCGTCCAGCGGTCGAATGATTTCACGGGCTCGGGCGAGAAGACGGGCATAGGTCTCTAGATCGCAGATGAAACGGCGCTGCGCCGCACTCGGCGAAGCTCCGCCGAAGCCGGAGTGGGCGTAGAAAACCGGGAGCAACGTGAGGCCGATCCGCGCCGTTTCGGCGGCACCGGCGATCCTTCCCGACATTTCGCCGATATCGCTGTAGCAATGCCCGTTGGTATCGTGATGCAGGTAATGGAATTCGCCAACCCGCGTAAATCCGGCTTCCAGCATTTCTACATAGGCCTGCGCGGCGACCGCCTCGACCTGATCCGGCGTCATCGCTAGCGCGAAGCGATACATCGTCTCGCGCCAGCTCCAGAAATTGTCGGCGCTGGGACCGCGCCGCTCTGCCAGGCCGGCCATCGCGCGCTGAAACGCATGGCTGTGGACATTGGCCATTCCCGGCACGCCGAGCGCATGCCGCTCGTCGCCGGCACGCGCCGATACCCCAATTTCGATCGATGTGATCGCGCCAAATTGCAAGGTCAGTCGCACGTCATCGCGCCAGCCCCGCGGCGTCAGGGCTCTATTGAAATGCAATGCCGGAGTCGCTTCGCTCATCGTCGCCCGCCTGCAAAAATCCGCTCGATCCGCATATCCACGACGAGCCGCTCTTGATTTCGTCGCGATTATGTCTATACATGAAAATCCTACCCCGCAAGAACTGCATCGATCCGACGCCATGGCTAATGCGCAGTCCACTGTTTCTTCCTGCGATCGCCTTTGGCTCGGCTCGCGATTGGCGACGCTCGCGCCAGAACTCGAAGGTCTTGGCGTGGTCGAGCGCGGCGCGTTGGCGGTACGAGGCGGCCGGATCGTTTTTGCGGGCGATGAAAGCGATCTTCCGAGCTCTCTGCGTAACGCCACGGAAACGATAAACTGCGAGGGGCGCTGGATCACGCCCGGGCTGATCGACAGTCACACGCATCTTGTCCACGCGGGCAATCGCGCGAGCGAATTCGAGTTGCGGCTTCGCGGGGCGAGCTATGAGGAAATCGCGCGCGCGGGAGGCGGCATCGCCTCGTCGGTGAAGGCGCTGCGCGCGGTGGACGAGAACACGCTAGTACGCCAATCGCTTCCACGTCTCGACGCGTTGATGGCTGAGGGCGTGACCACGATCGAGATCAAATCCGGCTATGGACTGGACCTGCCAAACGAGCGCAAATCGCTGCGCGCCGCGGGGCGCCTTGGCGAGGAGCGGCCGGTCTCGGTCCGCCGAACTTATTTGGGCGCGCACGCGTTGCCCCCGGAATTCGCGGGCGACACGACGGGCTATATCGACGCGATTGTGATGGATACGATGCCCGCGCTGGCGCGCGAGGGGCTCGTGGACGCTGTCGACGGCTTTTGTGAAGGCCTCGCGTTCTCCCCTGAGGAGATCGCGAGAGTCTTGTCCGCGGCGGTCGCCCTCGGGCTGCCGGTCAAGCTCCACGCCGATCAGCTCTCCAACCTTCACGGCGCCGGGCTAGCGGCCCGTTTCGCCGCGCTTTCCGCCGATCATCTCGAGTACACAGATGAAGAGGGCGCGGCCGCGATGGCGGGCGCGGGGACAGTCGCCGTGATCCTTCCGGGCGCCTATTACTTCATTCGCGAAACGAAGGCCCCGCCAATCGACCTTTTTCGCAAGTACCGGGTCCCGTTGGCCATAGCGACCGACTGCAATCCCGGAACGTCGCCGATGACGTCCCTGCTGCTCGCGATGAACATGGCCGCGACTCTTTTTCGCATGACCGTCGAGGAGTGTATCGCTGGCGTGACGCGTGAAGCCGCGCGCGCGCTCGGGCTAGGTGCGGAAGCGGGGACGCTCGAGGCAGGCAAGTCCGCGGATTTGGCGATCTGGGATATCGAGCGTCCCGCCGAGCTCGTGTACCGGCTCGGCTTCAACCCGCTGCAAGGACGAATTTGGAAGGGCCAATGACTCGAATCGCTGTGCATCCCGGCGCAACAACGCTTGCCGAGTGGCGCGATCTCTATCGCGGTGCGACCGCGACACTAGATCCCAACTGCTGGGCCGCCGTGGAGACGAGCGCGGCGGCGGTCGCGCGCATCGTCGTCAAGGGCGAACCGGTCTACGGCGTCAATACCGGCTTCGGGAAACTGGCGAGCGTGCGCATCGCTGAGGCCGATCTCACCGTCCTGCAACGCAATATCGTGCTCTCGCACGCCGCGGGCGTCGGCGGTCGAACGCCGGAAGAGATCGTACGGTTGATGATGTGCCTGAAGCTTGCAGGCCTTGCGCAGGGGGCGTCCGGCGTGCGCCGCGAGACGCTGGTTCTGCTGCAAGCGATGCTCGCACGCGACGTCACGCCCGTCGTTCCCGTGCAGGGCTCTGTTGGCGCCTCGGGCGACCTCGCGCCGCTCGCTCACATGGCTGCCGCGATGATCGGCGTCGGCGAGGCAATCTTCGAAGGCGTTCGCATGCCGGCGGACGCGGCGCTGCGCGCGGCCGGTCTTGCGCCGATCGCCCTTGGCCCCAAGGAAGGGCTCGCCCTCCTAAACGGTACGCAGTTTTCAACCGCCCATGCGCTCGCCGCGTTGTTCGAAGCGGAGCGGTTGTTTCAGTCAGCGCTGCTCAGCGGAGCCCTGTCGACCGATGCGGCGCGCGGCTCGGATGCGCCGTTCGACCCGCGCATCCATGACCTGCGCGGCCATCGCGGGCAGATCGAAACGGCGGCGGCGCTGCGGAGCCTGATGGCCGGCAGCGAGATACGCGCCTCGCACCTCTTCGGCGACGAGCGCGTCCAGGATCCCTATTGCCTGAGATGTCAGCCGCAAGTCATGGGCGCCGCGCTAGGTATCCTGCGTCAGGCCGCGGCGACATTGGCCGTAGAGGCCAACGGGGTCACCGACAATCCGCTGATTTTTACCGAGCCCGACGAAGCGCTGTCGGGAGGGAATTTTCACGCCGAGCCCGTCGCTTTCGCCGCAGACATCATCGCTCTGGCGGTTTGCGAAATCGGCTCGCTGAGCGAACGGCGGATTGCAATGCTCGTCGATCCCGCGCTTTCCGGCCTGCCCGCATTTCTGACGCCGAAGCCCGGCTTGAACTCCGGTTTTATGATACCGCAAGTCACCGCCGCGGCGCTGGTGTCCGAGAACAAACAGCGCGCTTACCCTTCCAGCGTCGATTCGATCCCGACCTCGGCCAATCAGGAGGACCATGTCTCCATGGCCGCGCATGGCGCGCGCCGCCTGCTGCCGATGATTGAAAACGCCTGCGGCGTTATCGGCATCGAACTCTTGGCGGCCGCTCAGGGCTGCGACTTTCACGCGCCGCTCAAATCGAGCGCGCCGCTGGAGGCCGTGCGTCGCCGCCTCCGCGCTGAAGTGCCCCATCTCGACGAGGATCGTCATTTTCACCCCGATATCGAAAAGGCCATCGCCCTCGTGCGCACGGGCGCCGCGATCGAGGCATCGGGAGCGGGGAATCTTCCCGGAGTCGTTGGAGACGCGCGATGACGGCGCACGGTTGGCTGACCGTGCAGCGCCGCTCCGCCCCGTTGCTCGTCAGCCTGCCGCACACGGGAACTGATCTCGCGGCGCTGGAGCCGCGTCTCGTCTCGCCCTGGCTCGCGCGGAAGGACGCCGATTGGGGAATTGATCGGCTTTATGACTTCGTGGCCGGGCTCGGCGCGACGGTCGTGCGAACGTCGATCTCGCGCACGGTAATCGACGTCAACCGCGATCCCTCCGGCGCATCACTCTATCCAGGTCAGGCGACGACCGAGCTTTGCCCGACGACGACCTTCGACGGCGAGCCGCTCTATCGCGAGGGCGAGGCGCCGGACAAATTGGAAGTCGCCTCGCGCAAGGCGGCGTATTTCGATCCCTACCACGCCGCGCTGGCAACGGAGATCGCGCGCTTGCGCGGGCTTCACAGCGCGATCGCGCTTTACGACTGTCACTCCATCCGCTCAGTCATCCCGCGGCTGTTCGAGGGCCGACTGCCCGGATTCAACCTTGGAACCAATGGCGGCTCCAGCGCCGACTCGAGCCTCGGCGAAGGCGTCGTCGAAGTTCTCAAAACCAGCGGCATAGGCTACGTTGTCAACGGCCGCTTCAAGGGCGGCTGGATCACCCGCAGGTATGGCGATCCTTCTCGAGGCGTTCACGCCTTGCAGATGGAAATCGCGTGTCGCGTCTACCTGCGCGAACCGGTCGGCCCAGTTGATGAAAGCTGCTGGCCAACGAGCTACGATCCGACCTTCGCCGAGCCGGCAAGGAGGACCCTGCAAGACATTTTTCGGACGATCCTCGCGTGGCTAAGCAAATGAACTTCAGCGAGTTCGCCCCCGACACTTCCTCAATCGACCGAGGCGCGCCATGACGCAAAATCCCCGCATCGACAACGCCCGCGCAATTCGCGCCGCGCACGGACCCACGCTTTCCGCCAAGAGCTGGCTGACCGAGGCGCCGATGCGGATGCTCATGAATAACCTCGACCCTGACGTCGCGGAGCGACCGGGCGAACTCGTCGTCTATGGCGGCATCGGCCGCGCGGCGCGGGACTGGAACGCGTTCGATCAAATCGTGGGGACGCTGAAGCGGCTCGAAGGCGATCAGACTTTGCTGGTGCAGTCGGGCAAGCCCGTGGGCGTGTTTCGCACGCACGCCGACGCGCCGCGCGTCTTGATCGCCAACTCGAATCTCGTGCCACATTGGGCGACATGGGAGCATTTCAACGAGCTCGATCGCAAGGGCCTGATGATGTACGGCCAGATGACCGCTGGCTCCTGGATCTACATCGGCTCGCAAGGAATCGTGCAGGGCACCTACGAAACCTTCGCGGAGCTTGGCCGCCAGCACTATGGCGGGGATCTCGCCGGCCGCTGGATTTTGACGGCCGGGCTGGGCGGCATGGGCGGAGCGCAGCCGCTCGCGGCGACCATGGCGGGACTGTCTTGCCTAGCCGTCGAATGCCAGCCCAGCCGCATCGAGATGCGCCTGCGCACCGGCTATCTCGACCGCCAGGCGAAAACAGTCGACGAAGCGCTGCGGATGATTGATGAGGCCAAAGCGAACGGCAAGCCTGTCTCGGTCGGGCTCCTCGGAAACGCCGCCGACGTGTTTCCTGAACTGCTGCGACGGGGCGTGCGGCCCGATGCGGTTACCGACCAGACGTCTGCGCACGATCCCATCAACGGCTATCTGCCCAATGGCTGGACGCTCTCGCAATGGGAGGAGCGCCGCGAGCGCGATCCCAAATCCGTGGACAAGGCCGCCCGCGCTTCGATGGCGGTCCATGTGCGCGCGATGCTCGATTTTCATCGCGCCGGCGTGCCCACCGTCGACTATGGCAACAACATCCGGCAGATGGCAAAGGAGGAGGGCGTCGCGAACGCCTTCGATTTCCCCGGTTTCGTGCCCGCCTATATTCGTCCGCTATTCTGCCGCGGCGTCGGGCCGTTCCGTTGGGCCGCGCTTTCCGGAGACCCGGAGGACATTTTCAAGACCGACGCGAAAGTCAAGGAGTTGATGCCGCACGACAAGCATCTGCACAATTGGCTTGACATGGCGCGCGAGCGCATCCACTTCCAAGGCTTGCCCGCGCGCATCTGCTGGGTGGGCCTCGGCGACCGGCATCGCTTGGGTCTGGCCTTCAACGAGATGGTCGCCTCTGGCGAACTGAAAGCGCCGATCGTGATTGGGCGCGACCATCTCGACTCCGGTTCCGTCGCTTCGCCCAACCGCGAGACGGAATCTATGTTAGACGGCTCGGACGCTGTATCCGATTGGCCGCTGCTCAATGCGCTCCTCAATTGCGCATCGGGCGCGACCTGGGTCTCCCTGCATCACGGCGGCGGGGTCGGCATGGGGTTTTCCCAACATTCCGGCATGGTCGTCGTTTGCGACGGCACGCCGGAAGCCGCCAAACGAGTCGGCCGCGTTCTCTGGAACGACCCGGCGACCGGCGTCATGCGCCACGCTGACGCAGGCTACGAGATCGCGCTCGACTGCGCGCGCGCCAAGGGTCTCGATTTGCCGGGCATTCTGGGTTGAGCGTGACGTTGCAAGTCCTTCGCTCGCACCAATACAAGACAATGTCCTGGAAGAACGGCGGCGGCGAGACGACGGAGATCGCGATAAGCCCGGCCGGCGCAGGCCTCGACGATTTCGATTGGCGCGTCAGCACCGCGCGCGTTGCTAGCGACGGACCCTTTTCGCGCTTTCCCGGCATCGAGCGAACGCTCGCCGTGCTTGAGGGCGCGGGCTTGCACCTGTCCATAGACGGGCGGGCGCCAATATTGCTGACAAGTGGGACAGAACCCTTCGCGTTCGCAGGCGATGCCCACGTCGAGGCGGCGCTGGTTGGCGGCGAGATCATCGACCTCAACGTGATGACGCGGCGACGTCGGCTATCCCACCGCCTCAACCTGATCGAGATCGCTGGTTCAGCGAAGCTCGAGGCGACCGGCGCTGAAACGCTATTGTACTGCGCCGAAGGCGAGATGCTCGTCCAGACGCTTGCGGGATTGGCGGTTCTCGGCCGTTCAGATGCTCTGCTTAGTTCGTCAAAAGGAGCTTGGCATTTGCAGGCGGAGGCGCGCGCCGTCGCCTATTCCGTCGAGTTCTTCGCCGTCTCGAGCGCGAAATGATGATGTCCGACAACTTCCCCACAAAGACACTCGGGCGAAAGGGAGCGCACGTGCGATGAACGACCGAGCCGCCGGCAAGAACGCGAAAGGCGCCGGAAATGCGCTGAAATTCAATCCTCATGTCGCCGCGCTGCCGGTCTACAACGCCGGGATGAATGTCGCCGTCGCTCGCGCCCGGAGCGGGCGAGACGACATCGCGCGGCTCGCCAGCAACGAGAACCCGGATGGTTGCTCGCCGCAAGTCATGGCCGCGCTTGCCTCGGCGGGCTTCGAGCCCTGGCGCTATGCGGATCCGGCCTGCACGGCCCTGCGCGAAGAGCTCGCCAGGCATCTGGGCGTCGAGGCGCGCGAGATCGTTGTCGGCAACGGCTCCGAGGAGATGATCGCCGCGATTTCTCGGGCCGTTCTGGTTGAAGGAGCCTCCGTCGTTACAGTCTCGCCGAGTTTTGGCCTGCACGAAATCGAGCCGCTCGCCATGGGCGCGAAGGTCGTAAAGACGCCGATGACAGCGGATCTCGGCTTCGACATTGATGCGCTGGTCAGGGAAATCGCAAACGGGCCGCGAATCGTATTTGTTTCCTCGCCTTGGAACCCCGTCGGTCCCGCATTCGACCGTGAAGCGCTCGATCGACTGGTCGGGGCGTTGCTTCCGCAAACGCTGTTCGTGCTGGATGAGGCCTATTTCGAATTCGCTGACGCCGCCGTTCCCGACGGCGTGCGCTACCTTCGCGAACGCGGCGTTGCGCATATCGTGCTGCGCACGTTCTCGAAGGCCTACGGCCTCGCAGGATTGCGCGTCGGCT
>Ga0182030_10018088_pt1 | contig 13547 bp, 12 predicted proteins | sample 812S3MmetaG_FD_121299 | JGI IMG/M metagenome (GOLD analysis project Ga0182030, IMG submission 121299) | Permafrost microbial communities from Stordalen Mire, Sweden - 812S3M metaG (Illumina Assembly) | ecosystem: Environmental > Terrestrial > Soil > Wetlands > Permafrost | place: Sweden... | reverse complement strand
TCGAACCGCAAAGAGGAGCTTGCGTTGAGTTCGTGGAGTTCTGCAAGGAGCAGCACCTTGGCTCCCGCGCAGCGCACACCTTCCTTCGCATGTTCCACAACAAAGCTTGGAATGCAGAGTGCGATAAGATCCGCGAAGCCATGCGTCCTGAAGTTGATCGCATCTTTGCACCGGCCGAGAAGGCGTTGCAGGCAGGCGCCAACTGTACGGAAGTTCTCCAAGTTTTGGTTAAATCCCTGAAAGACGCTGAAGACCTGTAAACGCATAAACAATTTTTTGCCACATTGGTTTTTATTTATTCATTCGCTTCACCTTCATAACAGGGCCCGCCCTCACCGGCGGGCTTTGTTATGCCCGCTCTCCGCCGCAGTGGTTTCCGCTCTCATCTTTCCTTTCTCTGCGGGTGCCCCACCTTCAACTCGACTTCTTTGCGAGTCTAAGGTGGGGTTGTTGACCTCGTTCTTTTCCTGCGCTTGTTGTTGCTCCTGCTCCTGAGCTGTCATTCCGAGCATCGCGAGGAATCCCCGCGCTGCTCAAATCTTCCGCCTAGCCCAGAGGCACCTCAACCACCAAGCGATTTTCCGCCGGCGTTACCACAAGCCGCAAGCAGCCGCCCGTCAAAGTTGCCCGCGCTCTTGCATCCATTGCCTACTCTGACAGCCCACGAATCCAAAAGTGTTACCATTCAGCCAATCGTTTCCAACCGCCAAACGATTAACATATAAGTAACTGCACGAATTCCAACGATTATCTACTTCGCCAATAGTTTTCACGAATTTGCACCATTTACAGTGCAAAAAACCAGGAACAACGGGTGCACAGCGAACTCTCACCTCCAACATGTTAGTATCAAGGTTTCGGGCTTATGGCAGAGCTTTTCCGGCGAGCGCTGGATTGCGTTTGTCGCCCGAGAGCTCAGGCCGCTCAGGCCCGCCACTTTTCTGAAGAGTTCCCCGAGAGAGAAACGGATGCCGGAAGAAGCAAATCAAGCCGTGAATCGCCGCGTACTCAGCGGCATGAGACCAACAGGCAAGCTGCACATTGGCCACTACGTTGGCGCGTTGCAGAACTGGACCCGGCTCCAGAATGAGTACGACTGTTTTTTCTTCGTCGCCGATTGGCACGCGCTCACCACCGACTACGCTGACACCTCGCGCGTCAAGGCCAACATTCTTGAGATGGCCTTTGACTGGCTCGCCGCCGGACTCGATCCGGAGAAGGCGACTCTCTTCATCCAGTCGCACGTGCCGCAGCACGCCGAACTTCACCTGCTGCTCTCCATGATGACGCCGCTAGGCTGGCTCGAACGCGTGCCAACCTACAAGGAGCAGAAAGAAAATCTCAAGGAAAAAGATCTGAACACCTACGGATTCCTCGGCTATCCCGTACTCATGACCTCGGACATTTTGATGTACCAGGCATCCTACGTTCCCGTCGGTGAAGATCAGGTCGCGCACGTCGAGATCACGCGCGAAATCGCGCGCAGGTTCAACCAGTTCTACTGGCTTGAACCCAAAGACGGTCTGAAGCCGACGAAGCATTCGGCGCAGCTTCGGCAGCACGTTTTTCCTGAGCCGCAACCACTTCTGACGCCCGCCGCCAAGCTTCCCGGCACCGATGGCCGCAAGATGTCCAAGAGCTACGGCAACTCGATCCTGCTCAGCGAACCCGAGGCCGAGTTGCGCAAGAAACTCAAGACGATGGTGACCGATCCTGCTCGCGTCCGCCGCACTGATCGCGGCAATCCCGCTGTCTGTCCGGTGGGCGATCTGCACAAAATCTTCAGCAGCGCCGAGACTATCGCCAAGGTGCATGAAGGTTGCACCACGGCGGCCATCGGATGCATCGAGTGCAAGGGCTGGGTTGCCGATAACATCGTCGCCATACTCAATCCAATTCAGGAGCGACGCCGCAAGTATGAAGAGAATCCCAAGCTTGCCTGGGAGATTCTCGAAGCCGGTTCCGTGCGGGCACGAGTCGTGGCAGACCGAACCCTCGCCGAGGTGCGCGAGTCCATGTGCATGTCACTCGACTATCCTGCGCTCGCTGCGGGCAGCGCAGCAAAATTCCAAGCGCCGGAAAAATTCGGGGAGTAGCCGATGAGCGAAGAGCCCACCAGCCTGCCCACTCCGGCCTCTGCGAAGAAAACGGATTTGGCAAAAAACGCGAAGCAGGATGCGCACAAGGCTGCGCCCGAGATCGCCGATATTTTTCCGTTCTCGGTGAGCGTGGGCAGCGTTTATGACGGGCCGCTCGACCTGCTGCTGGACCTGATCCGCAAGCAGGATATTGACATTTATGACATTCCGATCGCGCAGATCACGGCGCAATACCTGGCTTATGTAGAGCATATTCGCAACTTCGACATTGATCTGGCTGCTGAATTTATTTACATGGCTTCGCTGCTGATTCAGATCAAGTCCAAGATGCTGCTGCCGCCCGATCCCGATGCGGCTCCCGGCGAAGAGGATCCGCGGTTGGAACTGGTCAACCGGCTGCTTGAGCATGAGCGCTACAAGCAGGCGGCGCAGATGCTGCTGCAGAAGCAGCAACTCGAAGAGGCGGTGCTCACCAATCCCGCGCTCAGGGAATTTCGCGATGCCGAGGGCACGGAACCAGAGTTGGCTGCCGATGTCATCGATCTGGTGAGAACCTTCCAGCAGATTTTGGAGCGGGCCAAGAACCGGCCGACTCTGCGGTTTGACGAAGACGCTGTCACTGTGGCGCAGATGATCGAGTATGTGCGGCGACGGCTGATGGTGGAGGACCGCCCGATCCGGCTGAAGCAGTTGCTGCGGCACCTGCGCTCTCGTCCGGCACTGGTCTGTGCGTTCCTGGCGATTCTTGAGATGATCCGCTTGCAGGCCGTGGTCTGCCGGCAGGATGATGTCTTCGGCGAGGTCGTTCTGAAAAAATACATTGGCTTTGACCGGCTGTTGGACGAAGGCAGCTCGGCCGTGCATGACGACTGGCAATAGTTTAGATTTCCGGACAAGCGAGTCACGATGAGTTTGAAAGCAAAAGTCGAGGCCATAATCTACGCGGCTGAAGAGCCGATCACGCTGGAGCAGCTATCGCTGCTGCTGAAGGAGACGGTGCTGGCCGATTTGGCCGCAGCCGCGGAGAACGCTGCTATCGAACGGGCCGACGCTGCAGCCGAGACCGACGCCGCAAGCACTGCCGAAGAAAACGGCGCCGATGCTTCATCCGAAGATGCCTCATCCGAAGATAGCGCGCTGCTGCCTGAGCTTGCCATTGATTCGGCGGAGTTGGTCTGCCCAGAGTTGGGTCCTCTGATGCCACAAGAGGCCTTGGCGGCTCCAGAGGAGGCGGACGCGGCTGAGCCTGCCGCAGATGAGCCTGCGGTCGCCAGCGTCAATGCGCCGGAGATTACCTCGCGTAAGCGCAAGCCACAAAAGACAGAGCTGGAGGTTGCCGAAGACAAAGCCGTACGCGAGCGCATTCGCAAGATTCTGGCCGAACTTGTGAATGAATACGCCAGCGAAGAGCACGGCATTGAGATTCGCCAGGTTGCCGGTGGTTTTCGCATGGCCACCAAGCCCGAACATCATGACGTAGTGCGCGCTTTTGCCAAGAGTCTCAAGCCGCCGATTCGGCTCTCGCTTGCAGCGCTTGAGACCCTCGCCGTCGTCGCCTACAAGCAGCCCGTCACCGGACCGGAGATTGCGGATATTCGCGGAGTCGAATCGGCCAGCGTTCTGGGAACGCTGCTCGATCGCAAACTCATCACCACCTCCGGACGCAAGCAAGTCATTGGACGGCCCATGCAGTACAAGACGAGCAAGGATTTTCTACTGCGCTTCGGCTTGAATGACGTCAACGAATTGCCCAGCATGGAGGAGTTCTCGCAGCTAGCCTCCGAAGGAACGGTCGAAATTGTGCCAGCGGAGCCGCAGCAAGCTCCATCACTCTTTGAGCCCAACGCCGAAGCCGCAACGGCCGCTGCAGAGGACGTAATCGAGCTGGAAGCGACCAGAGCAGCGGAAACAGAAGGATTGAAGATTACGCAACCGTCCGCAGTAGAATTAGAAAAACTGGAAGAGCATCTCCCGGAGTCGCAACTTCCAGAGGCGCAAGAGATCGCACGGCAAGAACCGAGCGATGCAGCAGAAGCGGCAGACAGCCGGCCGCGCTCAGACGCTGACTCCGGCAATGTATCCGATGCCGAACACCCCATCGGCCAGTAAGCACTGATCTGGGGAGACTCTCAGGGACGAAGTCTGTCCCTGGTAATTCTTATTACGTATCACCTTCTTCGATCGCCTGATGGCGAGCGGTTTCAACGAAAGGCTGTTCTTACCATGGAAGCAAAACCTGAAAGACTGCAAAAGATACTGGCTGCTGCGGGACTGGCTTCGCGGCGCAAGGCCGAGGAGCTGATTGCTGCCGGCCTGGTGTCCGTCAACGGCCATACCATCACTGAGCCCGGCACCAAGGCTGATCCGCGTCTGGATGAAATTCGCGTCGATGGTAAATTGCTGCGCGGACCCGAGCGCCAGGTTTATCTCGCCTTATACAAACCCAAGGGACACATGACAACGGTCAGCGATCCTGAGGGGCGTCCCACGGTGATGGATCTGCTCAAGGGCGTTGATGAACGTGTCTTTCCCGTAGGCCGTCTCGATTATATGAGCGAAGGTCTGCTGCTGCTCACCAATGACGGTGACCTGATGGCGCAGTTGACCAAAGCAGGCTCGCACGTGGCAAAGACTTACATGGTGAAGGTGAGTGGCAAGCCCACGGAAGAAGAGATCGACAAACTACGCAACGGCATCATGCTGCCGCCCGAGCCGGGCCTTACCGGTGTGCGCGGCAAAAAGCAACCCGGTGTCGAGCGCCGTTCTTTCGCCGTGCTTACGCAACCCGCGGTGATTCAGCTTGCCGTGGACCAGGAGAATCCCTGGTATGAGGTAACCCTTGCGGAAGGACGCAATCGCCAGATCCGCCGCATGTTCGAACAGATCGGATACCACATTGAGAAGATCAAGCGGGTACGCTACGGCTCGCTGACATTGGATCTTGAGCCCGGAGAATTCCGCCACCTCACAACCAAAGAGGTGAACCAGCTCCGCAAATCGCTGGACACTCCATTCAAGCCCAAGCCCATCAAGGTCAAGCGTAAGGACGAGCGTCCCGAACGTAAAACTCGCGTGGATGCCGCCCGCTTCGTAAAGGGCCGCCGCGGCAAGCCTAGTGCGGATGCGGTAGCGCCCACGCCGGTCGCGCGTCGCGCCAGTGCGGGCACAAGCCGCGCCACGAGCGCACCGCGCCGCGAATTCACGGCGCCTGAGGATCGTGGAGAGCGAAGCGGCTTCACCCGGCCCCGCGGTCCGGAGTTTGGCAAAGGCGAGCGCCGCGACGCAACGGGCGCCAAGCGACCTTACACGCGCAAGCCCACAGGCGCGTTTGGCACTAAGCCCGCAGGTGATTTTGCAGAGCGTCCCAAGCGCAGCTACACTCCGAAGCCCGCAGGCAGCTTTGAGCGCAAGCCCGGTAGCTCTGAGCGCAGAGCGGGAGGATTCGACCGCAAGCCAGGCAGTTTTGCCCGCAAGCCTGCAGGCGACTCAGCCCAGCGCGAAGGCAGATACACAAAGCCTGAAGGCGGCTTCGATGGAGCGGAGAAAAAGCGTAGCGGCGCGACCGGCGGCTTCGGATTCAGCAAGTTCTCGCGGCCCAAGTTCGTGAAGCCCAGCAAGCACCGCGATCTTGGCAGCGATAAAACTGATAACTTCGAGCCCAAGCCATTCTCCGCCAGCCGTCCCTTTTCCAAGGATCGCCCAACCGATAGAGTTTTCGCCAAGAAGCCGGCTGGATTGACCGGAGAGCGCAAGTATTCGAAGGGGCCCGGCAAGCCCAGCGGCTATGCTCCGCGCGCAGGAGGAGATTTCAAACGCACGGGCAGCAGCGATTTCAAACGTCCGGGCAGCGACTTCAAGCGCAGCGGCGAAGGACGTCCGGGCGGGCGTACTGGAAGCTTTGGCAAGAGCTTCGGTGCAGACCGTCCAAGAAGTTCCACCGGCGGCGCAGGTGGTAAATCGACGGGATTCGGAGCGAAGCGCAGCGGTTTTGCTCCGCCTCGCGGCGGTAGCGGCGGCTCGCGTCGTCCATCGGGTCCGCCACGCGGAGGCCGCGCAACCGGCCTTCCGCCGGGCCCACCGCGACGCCGTCCCGACGAGGAATAATAGAATTGGAGAGAGGTACTTATGGGTAAGTTTGCGGAGATGGTGCCGGAGCGCGTACGAGCTCTAGTCCCGTATGTTCCAGGCAAGCCGATTCAGAAGGCTGAAGCTGAATCCGGCGTGAAGATGATTAAGCTCGGCTCCAACGAGAATCCATTTGGCCCCTCGCCATTGGCGATCCGGGCCATGGATGCTGCGGCGCACGGGGTGAATCTATATCCGGACAATGACACGGTGGAACTTCGCGAGCGTCTCGCGGTTCGCCACAACGTCTTGCCCAGCCAGTTGATTATCACCGCCGGTTCCAGCGACTTGTTGGACATCGTTTCGCGCACGATGCTTGGCCCCGGGCTCAACGCCGTGAGCAGTGAACGCAGCTTTATCATTTACCCAATTGTCACGCGCTCGACGGGCGCGGAGTTTCGCCAGGTTCCCTGCCGAAATGACGGCTTCGATCTTGATGCGATCTCCGATGCCATTGACTCCGACACGCGACTGGTCTTCATCGCCAATCCCAACAATCCCACGGGCACGATGATAGGGGCCAAGGAACTGGATCGTTTTCTTGATCGCCTCCCGGAAAATGTAGTTGCTGTGCTCGATGAAGCCTATTTCGAATATGCAGATCAGTTGGCCCGCGAGCGTGGCGTGGAGTACTCGCACTCCCTGGATTACGTGCGACAGGAGCGCAGCGTGCTCGTGCTGCGCACCTTCTCCAAGATTCACGGACTGGCGGGCGTTCGCATCGGCTACGGCATGGGGCCTGCCGAACTCATCAATTACCTCGCGCGCATGAAGACCGTGTTTATCGTCAATAGCTTTGCCGAGGCCGGAGCGCTGGCCGCACTCGACGATCACGAGCATAGCGAACGAACCCTGCGCAACAATTCCGAGCAGCTCGCGCTACTCACACGGCAACTACGGGAGTTGGGCTTTGCGCCAGTGGAAAGCTGGGCCAACTTCGTCTACTTCGAGGCCGGTGAAGATGCTTCCGCATTGGCCCGCCGTCTGCAGACGAATGGTGTCATAGTTCGTCCTCTTGGCGGAAGCTGGGGAGCGCGTACGGCAATACGCGTTACGGTTGGCACGCCGGAGGAGAATCGCAAGTTCATCGACGCACTCAAGCACGTCGTTAATGGAGTCACGGCAGGCTAGGAACACCCGTTCTCGCGGTCAAGGTCACCCGCGCATGGGTGGCCTTCTCTTCATGGCTTGCCTGCAACCGCCGGACGCATGAGCGGCAATCGTGCCGCGCCATAGAGTCCACCGTCGCCGCCGAGCAACGCTCTTGTGATGCGAGTTGTGCGCTTTCTTCCGCCGACTCCCGTGCCGTCTTCCGAGGTTGTCCCGGCGTAGATGTAGGAGCGTTTGCGCAACTCATCAAAGAGTGCCGGCGAGAACGCATCCCATGCGCCTGAGACTCCGCCTCCGATCACGAACAGCGGAAGGTTCAAGGCATTCACCATGCTCGCAATCGCCAGCCCCAGGGCGCGGCCCATGCGTTCAAAAATCTGTTTTGCCACCACGTCTCCGCGCATCGCGCACTCATACACCACGCGCGAATTCAACGCCGCATCCCCGCCGCTCATGCGCAACTCGGTTGCGGCGCCAGTTGCCAGCGCCTCGCGCGCAATGCGCACCACCGCCGTAGCCGAGGCATACTGCTCCAGGCAGCCGTGACTTCCGCATTTACAGGGATAGCCGCCGGGCTCCACGTTGCAGTGGCCGAACTCGGCGGCCATGCCGTTCCAGCCGCGCCATACTTCGCCATTCAACACCAGCCCGCCACCGACTCCGGTGCCCAGCGTGTACATGCCCATGCTTTCGAAGCTGCGCCCCGCACCCAGCCATTGCTCGCCGAGGGCCGCAGCATTGGCGTCGTTTTCCAGAATCACGGATGTGCCCAGCCGCCGCTCGATCTCGCCCTTCACGTCATAGTTGCTCCAGCCGGGAAGGTTCGGCGACTCCAGCACCCATCCGTTCTCACTATCGATCAGCCCTGCCACACCCACGCCAATGCCGCACAGCCCGGCGACGCCATTGAAACTGGCTTGCATGGCTTCGGTTGCCTGGCACAGCTCGCCAATCACGTGCTCGCGACCGAGCGAAACGGCGCTTCCAAGTTCGGTTTTGGCGAGCATCTTGCCGCCCTCGTCGACGGCGGCAATGCGCAGATTGGTCCCGCCCAGATCCACTCCAATGGCGTAATTGCCCATATCCGCTCGCATTCCTTTCTGCATCGCTGCCCACCGCCGTCAGTGCTGGCAATCTGGACAATAGTGGCTGCTGCGCCCGGCGATCACCACGCGTTTGATGCCCGTGCCGCAAACCATGCAGGGCTGGCCCGTGCGCTGGTAGACGCGGTGCTGTAGCTGGAAAAATCCGCTGTCGCCGCGCGCATCTACATAATCGGAGACCGATGATCCTCCGGCGCGAATCGCCTCAGCCAGCACCTTCTGAATTGCATCATAGAGGCCCAGGAGATCGGCGCGGGTCAGCGAAGCAGCTCTCCGGCGTGGCCGCAGTCCAGCGCGGAAGAGGCTCTCGTCGGCATAAATATTACCGATGCCGGAGAGTAGAGACTGGTTGAGAAGCGCGCTTTTAATCGGAGTCTTACGGCGCTTGAAGAGCGCTATGAACAGCTCGCGGCTGGCAGCGATGGGTTCGGTGCCAGCCGCGGCGAATTCGCGGCCTTCGAGCACCTGCAACTTGCCGAAGCGCCGGGGATCGACAAAGCGCAACTCGCGTCCCGAGGCCAGAGTCGCAATCAGATGGGTATGCTTTGCGTGCTCCATTGCCGGTTCGCACACCAGGCAGCGGCCCGTCATGCCAAGATGAATGACCCACTGTGCCGGACCATTCTTCGAAGCGAGATTGGCGACGATGTGCTTGCCCACGCGGCGGAAGCCCTCGATCCGCGATCCGCACAGCACGCGGGCGATCTCCTGGGCCGGCGATTTCAGCAGGTTGGATTTATCGCCGATCCAAAGCTCCTCGATCCGGTCTCCGGCGAGGTGCTTGTGCAGGCCACGCGCTATGGTTTCCACTTCGGGCAGCTCGGGCATGGGCTCAGTGTAACCTACGCCGTCAATAGGAGTTCGGTTAAGCACGCACGATTTTCAACTCGCGCTTTGCTCCGCGGCGCGAATACGGTAAAATTTGTCGTACACGGCCTGATCAGGATTCCTGCCGGCTACTCCGCCTGAGACTTTTCATTATCCACGTCTGTGTACGACTTTTACGCAGCCCGTCTGCGCGTGTTTGGAGATCAGAGTGAAAAAAGCAAAGACTGCGGTGGTTCTCGGCGCCCAGTGGGGTGATGAGGGCAAGGGCAAGATTGTCGATGTGCTCTCGGACAATTTCGAAGTTGTCGCGCGCTATGCCGGCGGGCACAACGCGGGGCACACCGTCACCATCTCCGGTAAGAAGTTTGTGCTGCAACTGATTCCTTGCGGCATTCTGCGCCAGGAGTCCGTGGCGGTCATCGGCAATGGGGTTGTCCTTGATCCCTTCGCCCTGATGAAGGAAGTCAACACGCTGCGCAATGCCGGGCTGGAGGTTGCGGGTCCGGGCGACCGGGGCGCGGCGGCGAATCTGTTCGTCAGTAACCGCGCCCACGTCATTCTTCCATACCACCGCATGATCGAACTGGGCGCGGAAAATGCCCCTGGACGGGTCAAGATCGGAACCACGTCGCGCGGTATCGGCCCCACCTATGAGGACAAGATGGCACGGCGCGGCCTGCGGGTGGCAGACCTGCTGGATAAAGAGCTCCTCAAGAAGCACATCTACAACGCCTGCCAGGAAAAGAACGCCATCGCGCACGCCCTGTTCAACGGCGAGGCCATCGATCCCGATGAGATGTACGAGGAATATGCCGCCGTCGCCGATGAGATTGCGCCCTTCGTCGCCGACACGGCACTGCTACTCAATAAGGCGATTTGGGCAGGCAAGAGCGTGATGTTTGAAGGCGCGCAGGGCACCATGCTGGACATTGACCATGGCACCTATCCCTTCGTCACCTCGTCGAGCGCAACCTCCGGCGGCGCCTCGATTGGCACCGGTGTTCCGCCCACCTCCATCTCCACCGTCATCGGCGTAACCAAGGCTTACTGCACCCGCGTTGGCGAAGGCCCGTTCCCCTCGGAGATTCAAGGCGAACTCGGCGAAGTGGTGCGAAAAAAAGGTAACGAGTACGGCGCCGTTACCGGACGCCCGCGCCGCTGCGGATGGCTTGATCTGCCGTTGCTGCGGTACTCCAACATGATTAATGGAACCGGATGGCTGGTCGTCACCAAGCTCGACGTGCTCGACGAACTGGCGGAAATTCCTGTGGTCGTAGGATATAAGATCGACGGCAAGGTAGTGGAGGAGATCCCAGCGCAGGACTCGGGCTACCGCAAGATCGAGCCCATCTTCGAGACACTTCCGGGCTGGCAGTCACTTACCTTCGGGACCACCGAGCATGACAAACTGCCGAAGAAAGCAAAGGACTATCTGCGCTTCATTCAGAAGGAGTCCGGCGCGGAGATCGGTATGGTTTCCACCGGTCCTGACCGTGACCACACGATCTTCGTGGACGAGTTTTCCGCGATCCTGAAAAGATAGGGGCTAACCGATGATTGTCGTATTCGTACGCATGATTGTGAAGCCGGGCACGGAAGAAGAATGCATACGGCTTTCCCTTGCGATGACGGAAGAGAGCCGTAAGGAGGCTGGCTGCTTGCAGTATTCAACCTGCCAGTCTCGTGAAAACTCACGCTGTTTTGCCGTCCACGAACAGTATGTGGACCAGGCTGCACTGGATGCGCACCGCGCCTCCCCGCACTTCGTGCGTTACATTCGAGACGGCGTGTACGCGTTGATCGAGAGCAGCACTTTTGAAGTGTTTGTGCCGCTCAGCTAAGCCGTTACGCTCACAAAAAATTGTCTCCGAGCTGGTTGTAGCTTCGCTGCGTGCTAGACTTTCTTCCGAAAAAGGGGGTTTTCAGGGATGGAGAACCAGAAACGCCAAACCATTACGCCTTCGCTGACGGTCAGCAACGCCGACGAGGCGATCGACTTCTACGAGAAAGTTTTCGGAGCCAAGGTGGAGGGCATCATGCGCGGGCCGGATGGCAAAAGCGTCATGCATGCCGAGCTGCTCTTCGGCGACATGAAGATTTATCTCAACGATGAGGTTCCCGAGATGGGCGCATATTCGCCTTCGCATTACCAGGGAACGCCCGTTAGCCTGTACCTTATTGTGGCGGATGTGGACAAAACCTATGCCGATGCGGTGGCCGCTGGTGCAACCGGGAAGATGCCGCCAAACGATGCTTTTTGGGGCGATCGTAACGCCTACATCTACGATCCCTTTGGTCACGGTTGGGGGCTGGGAGCGCCAAAGGAAAACCTGACGATGGACCAGATTAAGGAACGCTCCGAGCAGCACTGGAAGCAACCCACAAAATCGTAAACGGCTGCCTATCAGGAAAAAGGTGCAGGGGGATTCCCCTGCACCTTTCATCTCTTCGACTGCAAAAACTACTTCGCCAGTTCGTATCCCGAGAAGAAGAAGCTGAGTTCAAAGCGCGCCGTGTCTTCGGCATCGGAGCCGTGTACCGCATTGCGTTCAATGTTCTCGGCGTGCTTCTTGCGGATCGTGCCCGCTTCGGCATTGGCCGGATTGGTTGCGCCCATCAGCTTGCGCCATTCGGCAATTGCGTTCGATTTTTCCAGCGCAAGAACAACCACCGGGCCGGAGGTCATGAACGCGGCCAGCGAATCAAAAAACGGTTTACCCACGTGAACCGCATAAAAGCCCACGGCCTGAGCCTTCTTCAAATGAAGCATTTTCAATCCGATGATGCGGAAGCCGTTGCTTTCGATCATAGCGATGATATCGCCGGCAGCGCCTTTGGCTACGGCGTCGGGTTTGACGATGGCGAGCGTACGTTGCAAAGTTTCCATAATAGTCCTGACTTGTGTGATGGCTGTGCGAACGGCTGCCAGGCTGGCCAGCCGCACGGCTGATACCAGCTTAACAGCTTCGCATTAGCGTTTCGTACCGAGGGCTTCCACCATGGTTTCGCCCAGCAGAGCGGGAGACTTGACGATATGGACGCCAGCGGCTTGCAGCGCTTTGAATTTCTCTGCCGCCGTTCCCTTACCGCCGCTGATGATCGCCCCGGCGTGTCCCATGCGGCGTCCTGGAGGCGCAGTTTGCCCGGCAATGAAGCTCACCACCGGCTTCTGGACATGGGCCTTGATGAACTCTGCCGCAGTCTCCTCCGCAGTGCCGCCGATCTCTCCGATCATGATGATCGCATCGGTCTCCGGGTCGGCATTGAAGAGCCCCAGCACGTCGACGAAGTTGGTGCCGATGATGGGATCTCCGCCGATTCCAATTGCGGTTGACTGGCCCAGGCCAAGCTGCGAGAGCTGGTGTACGGCCTCGTAGGTCAGCGTGCCCGAGCGCGAGACGATTCCAATGCGGCCCGGCCGGTGAATGTTCCCCGGCATAATGCCGATCTTGCATTTCCCCGGTGAGATGACACCAGGGCAATTCGGCCCGATCAGGCGTGACTTGCTGCCTTCGAGGTAGCGCCAGACGCTGACCATGTCGCGTGTCGGAATACCTTCTGTGATGCAGACAATCAGGGCCACTTCGGCCTCGACGGCCTCCATGATTGCCTCTGCGGCATAGGGCGGAGGCACGAAGATTACGGTGGCATTGGCTCCGCCTTCATGCACCGCGTCTTCCACGGTGTTGAAGACCGGCCAACCCTCGTGGGTGGTTCCGCCCTTACCGGGCGTCACTCCGCCCACGACCTTTGTGCCGTAGGCGGCGCAAGCCTTGGCGTGGAATGTTCCTTCGCGGCCAGTGAGGCCCTGCACGATCAATCGAGTGTTCTCATCAACAAGAATGCTCATCGCTTATCTCCCCGCCGCCGCGGCAACAACCTTTTCCGCCGCGTCTTTCATGGTTTGCGCCACAATAAAGTTCAAGCCACTGGCCTGCAGAATCTGACGTCCTTCTTCTACGTTGGTGCCTTCCAGCCGCAGCACGATCGGCAACTGAATCTTGGTTTTGAGCGCCGCTTCAACCACGCCGCTGGCCAGCGTATCCACGCGTAGAATTCCGCCGAAAATATTGATAAGCACGGCCTTCACGTTCTTATCGGCAAGCAGAATTTCAAATGCGTGCATCACCTGCTCGGCGCTAGCTCCACCGCCTACATCGAGGAAGTTTGCAGGCTCGCCGCCGGCAAACTTGATAATGTCCATGGTCGCCATGGCCAATCCCGCGCCGTTGACCATGCAGCCCACGGTGCCGTCCAGTTTGATGTAGTTGAGGTTGTACTT
>Ga0182030_10018085_pt1 | contig 13548 bp, 10 predicted proteins | sample 812S3MmetaG_FD_121299 | JGI IMG/M metagenome (GOLD analysis project Ga0182030, IMG submission 121299) | Permafrost microbial communities from Stordalen Mire, Sweden - 812S3M metaG (Illumina Assembly) | ecosystem: Environmental > Terrestrial > Soil > Wetlands > Permafrost | place: Sweden... | reverse complement strand
TACAACGTCGATTCGTCCTTCGGGACGAAAAACAGCTTCGAAACACGCTCCTTCAGAGACGCCACGAAAGCCTCGTCAACCTCAGACACCAAGGCGTTTATCAATCCTTTCAGCTCTTCCAAGTCTGCAACCACCCGCACGTTCAGTGCGCCCGCCGTTCGACTTTCAATGGCCTCGGTAACCAGTGCGTCTCCTGTGACAAGAACGAGACGGCAAGCCTGAGTTGTCTTCGGCGATTCTGACACCAATCGCAAGAACGATTCCACGACCATCGAATCGCGAAAACCCTTCTCGGTTTCGCCCTGCTGAAATGGGGGCCTTCGAAACGCCGCGTCAAGTAGGAGTCTCTCCCAATCGACGGAAGCATAATCGACCTTAAGGGATGAGAAACCCAATTCCTGGTGACGCTGTAAGACCGCCCTCTCGACGCGCTCGATCAGGATCTCTTGCGTAATGTTTAGGTTGTGGCCGAGGAGCTTCTCGATCTTCGCTGGGGCTGGATACAGATCCAGGGCCCGCTTTTGCATTTGATACTGACGCTCAAAGCGAACAATTTCGGGCAAATACCACTTGAGCTCGAGATCGGGGTATTTGGCCTGGGCCATTAGATTGCCTACTTCCTGGCGGACAAGGTCACTAGCGGACCCGTTGTAGAGTACGTTTGTATCGAACGCCACGCGAAGTTGGCGCTTGTGGATTTTCTTCCTGCGGCTTCTCCCTGGATTACTCGCTTCGGATGCGTCGGGTGATGGCTGATCTTTGCTGGCCATAGAACGTATATCAATAATGCCTCTACTCGATCTCGACATCAAGTGGGTCAGCGGTTCGCTGGCGATCCTGAACGATAGAATCGCCTGTACTGTAGGCGCATTACCCCGGTACCCAACGGCTCGGTTCGCTCCTCACAGCCGCAGGTAAGTACCGTTCTGAGAAGCTCCGCTCGTGTCACGCACGACTCGTAGAATGTCCGCCACCAACGGCCCGTGTCGGACCTCTGTACGGATTGCCGACGATACACTCGATGCAGGCGTAGTCGGTTGGCGCATGTTTCGCCCGGGGTAACTCCAAACGCGCATCAGTCTTCACACGTGGGCCACGAGCCCCGCTCGCCCTGTTTTTCCTGCGCCTCCATACCAGAGTTTCGAAACTGAAACGATGCTATGCTGAGGCTAAAAAACAAAGGCGCTGGGCTTTCAAGATTCAATATGGCGTTCAATCAACGGCAGCAGCAAATCTTCCGAACATGGCCAACAGTCCTAAACGCCGTGTTCCGAAGCGAGTGGAGGCGTGCTGCCTTGGGATACGCCTCAGGGGCGCTGCTTCCCGTGCTCGTCAGGGTTGGTATTGACCTCTGGAAACCCGATGCGGAAGCGGTTACTCTACGGTGGAAATTCATCACTGCGCACGTAGGGAGCATCTGGGCCATCCTGCTGCCCCTCGCCATCGTAACCGGGGTCGGGCTGGGCCGCATCGCGTGGCGAACGATCCAATCGTGGAGATACGGTGTGGTGTCCGGCGCATTCTTCTGGTCGTTTATCGTAACGGCTTGGCTATTCCGTTCTGACCAGCCGCCTTCCCCGGGACGTACAGTTGTGACGCTACCTCTCGTCACAGCCATATTGGTGTTGAGTGCTGCATTCCGCCTTTGGGCGATCGTGCATCGCGAGAGGACGATTCGGCCGACTGTGGTGAAACCCCAATTTCAGAAGAATGCCAGTCAGCCAATGCGAGATCCCGAATCTCCAATCAAATGTTGGAGCGAAGACCAGCTGGGCCGAGCGGCCGTTGTCGAGATCCTTACGCGCAAAATCCTGGACGCCAGAACGCCGGTAATCGCACTGCGTGGAGCTTTCGGCGATGGGAAGAGCTCGGTTCTGAATTTATTGCGCTTGCACCTCGCCGAGACTGCGATCGTCGTTTCGTTTAGCAGTTGGTTGCCCAATTCGGAACTGACGCTCGCAAATGACCTCTTTGCCGACATTGCGACCGAGTGTAACCGCCACCTCCTCGTACCGGCGCTACGGAGACACCTGCGAAAATTCGCTTCGCTGCTTGCTGGATCGCTATCCTACCTGAAACCCTTGCCGAATATTCTGCCGCCATATACGCAGCGGCAGGAAATACGGGATCTTGGTGAGGCGCTTAGCCGACTCCCGAAGAGGGTCGTTGTGCTGCTCGATGAAATAGACCGAATGCAGAAGCCGGAGCTCTTGACGCTTCTGAAGATCATCCGCGGCGCGGCTTCTCTGCCAAACCTCACGTTTGTCTGTGCTCTCAACCAAGGCCATGTCGAGAAGGTCGCCTTCGATGAGCCGGACGGAGAGGCACACGAGTTTTTCGAAAAGTTCTTTCCTACCGTGATCGACTTGCCCAAGCCGAGCCCGGATGTCCTTAGGCAAATGTTCACGGATCAGCTCTCGATCATGCTTGGGCGGTCCTGGTTCAAGACTGAGACGGAACGCAACGAATTTGCCGCCGCACTCAAGGATCTCTGGAAGGATGCGCTTACACACATCTGTGGGAACATACGGAAGACATCGCTCTTGCTGAACGATATCGCTGCGTCGGCGCAGCTTACCGAAGATGAGGTGAATCCACTGGATCTGTGTTCACTGGCCACGGTGAGACGGTTCTTTCCTGGCGTTTACGAGGTCATTTGGACGAATGGCGCGTTCTTTTCGAATTCATACGGCTGGTGGAAATCGCTTTCGTCTTCGCGGTCTGAACAAGAGATTGCTGCGGATGGAGAACGAATCAGCACCGCCATAAAAGGAATACTAGAGAAAACGAAAGACGGCGAGGCCGCTAAGAATCTGCTCCGCGCAATGTTTCCGGTTCGGACAAGGGAACTCTTCGGGGAGCGCCGACGTTTCGGAGTTCCGGATGAGGGATTGGAAAAGGCCGAGGCAGGGAAACGGATCGCACATCCGGATTTCTTCCCCATATATTTTCAGTGTGACGTCCCTGCGACCTTGCTCAGCGCTCGGGAAATGGACCTCTTCCTCGACAGCGTGCAGGCGGCGTCCTCAGAAATGGCGAGCCGCGCGGCTTTCGATGCGAAGTTTGCCTCGCTCGATGATGGCTCCGTCCGGCGTTATGACTTCATACACAAGCTGTGCTTACGGATACCCGACCTGCCGATTGAAGTCGGCCGGTCTTTAGCATTGGCAATCTCAGCGAATACGGCGGGCCTCGGCGACGACTTCCTGGTGAGTGAGCGTAGACGCGCACTCGGTGGCATCTTCGCTGTGGCGCAGCGTTTGTCGAACTCAGACGCTGTTAATTGCTTCCTTGCTCAATGCCTCGAGGTTTCGAGTAGTGACCTATTTGCCGCTAGAGTGCTCAAATTCAGCACGACGGAACGATCCAAGAACCAAGTGCTGCAGAACTTCCAGTTTGTTCGAGAGGATCGCATCCGTGCCGCGTTTACGCAACGAATGGCCACTCGGTACGGTGGATCCGCGCCATGTACCCCGACACGAGCGGACATCCATCCATTCTCCGTCTGGGCGGAGTTGGATGGCTCAGAACGTAAAAAGGAGATCTCCTTCTGGGAGCGGCTCATCGGGCAGAGCCGTGAGCGCCTGGCGGAGGCCTTCGACTTGATGGCGCCTGCGGGAGTATATTGGACAAAGGACTCTCCTGCGTATATTGATCGCATGCTTCCCATTGATACTCTGAAGCGGATGTATTCCGACATTCCGCAGAGAGACACGCTCAGTCCTGAGCAGCAAAAGGCGTTGGATCGCCTCAAACGATTTCTCGATGGTGACCTGAGGGATGGGGAGGTCCTGGACGAGAAGCCCCTCATGGATCAGATGGAGTGAGTTGCGGCTGCCGATTTCGACGGACAATCCGCGCCCGCCGGTATCTTCGCAACGCTTGCAGACGGACAGTCTCGCTGCTACCGGAATTGACCTTTTCCCTATATGCGCTTGGCCCGGACGTTCATCCAGAGTCAATCGGGCCACGAGTGCATATTCGCTGCAATGAGCGAGTCACGCGCCGCTCGGAGAGAGGTGCCCTGATGATCCTGCTTGGCGAATGGGAAACCGCAAGCGCTCCCGCGACGCTGGACAGTTTCAACCCGATGATGGAGCGCCATCGTCGGCACGAGTGTCCCGTTGGGCGGCGCTTCCCACGTTAGGTAAACGCTTATCAGCCAAGCCCTCGGCCTGCGCGAGACGTCCTCGTCCCGCTCCATCCAGGCGCTCGCCATCGTGCGAAGATGCCGCCGGGAACCCGCCCCACCTATGACCGCGTAGCGGGAAAACTACCCCTCAGTCAGCCCTTCTCACCAAAACCACCGTGACATTGTCGGGACCGCCAGCCGCTTTCGCCGCCGCGATCAATTCGCTGCAGCTTTCCTCCAGCGCCGCCGTCCGCCCCTTCTGCAAAATCTGCTCGATTTGCGCCAGTTCCAGCACGCCGTGCAGCCCATCGCTGCACATCAGCACCATCGCGCCCAATTGCAGCGCTACGCAGTAGTAGTTCACCGTGAGCGGTGCGCTCGCGCCAATCGCCATGGTGAGCACGTGACGCATGGGATGATTGCGCAGGCTCTCTTCGTCCAGACCGAGCGGCCGCCCCACTTCGTTGACCCAAGTCTGGTCGTCGGTAATCGCCCGCAGGCCGCCGTCGTCCAGAACGTAGGCGCGGCTGTCGCCCACGCTTGCGATCGAAAAACCCTCCGTGAGGTCCAGCGCCGCCACCAGCGTGGTGCCCATGCCTTCCAGATCGGGATCGCTCTGCGCTGCCGCGAGAACGCGCCTGTTCGCCTCTTCCACGGCGGTGAGCAAAACCTGGGAATCGAGTTGCGGCGCCGAATCGACGATCTCGGCGACGGTATCGACGGCCAGGCGCGAGGCTTTTTCCCCCGCCTTGGCGCCGCCCATGCCATCGGCGAGAACGTACAATCCGCGTTCCGGTTCAATCAGGCAGTAATCTTCATTATTGCCCCGGACGCATCCCTTGTCCGACATTGCGAAGGCTTCCAACATTCCTCGCGGCTCCTTCCAAAAATATGGCGTCCTGCCAGTTAACCGTCCCGTTGCCGACCCATTGCCGAAATTGCGCTTTGTACAGCATAGCGTAGAATAGAGGAGTTTCAGCATGATTTGGTACCGCCTTCGCCTCACGCTCGAAATGATCAAGTTCGAGCACTCGGTCTTCGCCCTCCCTTTCGCCCTCACTGGAGCGCTCCTCGCCTTTCGTCAGAGTGGCTTCGATTCGCCGGGGATCTGGCGGCAATTGTTGTGGATCGTGGTGGCCATGGTGGCGGCGCGCTCGGCGGCGATGGCCTTCAATCGCCTCATCGATGCCCAGATCGACGCCCGCAATCCGCGCACCCGGATACGCGCCATCCCCGCCGGGATGCTCTCGCCGCAGTTCACCTGGTGCTTTACGGTGGCGGCCTCCCTTCTCCTGTTCTTCGCTGCCTTCGAACTGAATCCGCTGTGTCTGCGTCTGGCGCCGCTGGCGCTGGCCGTGGTCTTCTTCTATTCGTACACCAAACGTTTCACCACGTTCTCCCACCTAGTGCTTGGCTTGAGCCTGGGAATCGCGCCTGCTGCCGCGTGGATCGCGGTGCGCGGCTCGCTCGATCCCCGCATTCTGCTGCTGACCGCGGCGGTCATGTTCTGGACAGCCGGGTTCGACGTGATCTATTCCTGCCAGGATTACGACTTCGACCGCGAAGAAGGCCTGTGGAGCGTACCGCGCGCGCTGGGAATCGCCGCCGCTCTGCGGGTGGCCAAGTTGCTCCATGTTTCGATGGTGGGCTGTCTGCTGGCGCTGGTGTATACGCTGCACGTGGGAGCGCTGGCACTGGCCGGCGTCGCAGCGATTGTGGTTCTGCTGATTTACGAACATAGCCTGGTGAAACCCACCGATTTGTCGCGCGTCAATGCGGCATTCTTCACCATGAACGGCTACGTGAGCGTGTTATTCTTTTTATTCTGGGCTGCCGATATCTTCCTGCTGAAACCGGGTGTCTGAATCCATGCCAGTCGTCATCGATGATCCTCGTTTAGTTCCCATCGCCAGCAAGGTGGAAGCCGGCGAACGCCTGTCGTTCGACGACGGCGTGCAACTCTACCGCTCCACCGACATCCTGGCGGTCGGATACCTGGCCAACCTGGTGCGCGAGCGGCTGCACGGCAATAAAACGTATTTCAACGTCAACCGCCACATCAACCCCACCGATGTCTGCGTGGCCAGTTGCCGGTTGTGCGCTTTCGGCAAGCAGGTGCGCGATCCCAAAGCTTACACCATGTCGCTCGATGAGGTCTGGCATCGCGCCGGCGAGGGCTGGAGCGAAGCGGTCACCGAATTTCACATCGTGGGCGGACTCCACCCCGAACTGACCCTGGACTGGTATTGCGAGATGCTGCGCGGGCTCAAACAGCGCTTCCCGCAGGTGCATCTCAAGGCGTTCACCATGGTCGAGATCGCGTATCTCGCGCGGCGCGCCAAGATCTCCGTTCGCGAGACGCTCGAACGTCTGCGCGACGCCGGCATGGACTCCATGCCGGGCGGCGGCGCCGAGATCTTCAACGAGCGCGTCCGCCGGATTATCTGCGATCACAAGATCGATGGCAACGAATGGCTGGAAACCGCGCGCGAAGCCCACCGCCTGGGGCTGAAATCCAATTGCACCATGCTGTACGGCCATATCGAGAACGATGAGGACCGCGCCGACCATCTTGTAAAATTGCGCGCCCTGCAGGATGAAACCGGCGGCTTCGTCACTTTCATCCCGCTGGCGTTCCATCCCGAAAACACGGCGCTCCACCACATCGCCAAGACCACCGGGTTCGCCGATATCCGCAACATCGCCGTGGCGCGCCTGATGCTCGATAACATCCCGCATGTGAAGGCCTATTGGGTGATGATGACGCCCCGCATCGCGCAGATTGCGCTGCGCTTCGGCGCCGACGACATCGACGGCACCATCGTGGAAGAGCGCATCTACCACGATGCCGGCGCCACCACCGTGCAGGGTCTACGGCGCGCCGAACTGCTGCAATTGATCCACAAGGCGGGCCGCGAAGCCATCGAGCGGGATACGCTATACCGCCCCGTGCAACGCACCGAAGCGACGTTTACGGTATTAGTGTAGTACCGGAATTCTCCGATCCCACATGTTTAGGGGGTTTGCGAGCGCCCCCGGTTCCTGTATAGTTTTCAAAGACGCGATTTCGGAGGATCTTGCGTTTATCCCAAATGCAGCTGTCGCGCTTTTGGAAATGACGGCTTGAGGCGGTGTTCCTGACACCGCCCAAGCCGCACCCAAAGACCGATTCTTACTGCAGTCTGGGCGCGCCTACTCGAACGGTATTTCAACCTCGGTGTAGCTGCCCGGTGTGCAGGCGTCTACGGCGGCAGCTATCTTATCGAGATGCCGTTTCACAAGTGGCCATTGCTGGTTGCCAAGAACGACCAGGGCGATTTTACGGCCTGAGAGGTTCTGTTGGTAGCGGATGTTCTTATCGGTGCTGAGGAGGACGCCGTATCCGGCTTCCTCAGCCTTTTGAATCAGTTCACCATTCCCCAATTCGTGCCATCCGATTCGGCGCGCAAAACTGATTTCGTGGTTGGTGAGACTACGCGCAATTGGCTTCGGAGTCCCGTTATCGAAGAGGATTTTCATCAGCCGAAAGTCGGCGTCTTAGTCAGGCTCTCAGTCGCAAAGCGCAGAACGGCCTTTACTTCTTCCGGCGTCACGTCGAAAACCTCCGTGATCTCATCAAGCGACATCCCAGCCTGAAGATTTTCGAAAACGGTCTGGACCGGCATGCGCGTTCCCCGGAAAACCCATGCGCCGCTAACCTTGCCGGGAATGCTTTCCACCGCGGGGCACTGTGACCAATCGAGAGCTGCCATCGTTGCGTCTCCTTGTCCTAGGATAACGTCAATCGATTGAAGATATCTGCCTGACGCCACGCCCCGCACTGAGCCGCTAGCGCACGGGAGCTTCACCCTTCTGTCGCGTCACCGATGATAGCCGTGAGCATTCCATTGAATCCCCCAGGGGATCTGACGGTGTTCAATGTGGCCGGGAACACCATCACAAAGGGGCAGGCCATAAAACTCGCCGAGTTCTTTCATCTCGATTTGAGTCGCCGCTCTTGTACTACTAACGGACAGAATCTTCGTGCGCCGCGATGATTTCCCGAAAAGCGTCCGATCTTGTGCCGGCGTTCCCAGGGCGCCAGCCGCCCCGCAGCGTCCTCTGCCACCTCAGCGCCCTCCGGTTTTGAGTTTTGTTCTTCTCGGCGTCTCAGCGTCTCTGCGGTGAAGATCCTCTTGCGGCGAGGCCGCGATGTGGGACATGCTTTAGCTTTGCTTTAGCTTGTCCAAGTCCGTTTTCTTACTGCACCCCGAAACTCATCGCCGGGGATTGCACCCCGTTCACCATCGCCACCAAATTGTAAGTTCCACTCGCGAGGCTGGACGGGACCTGGATCGCTACCTGATACAGGCCCGCGTATCCCGATGCCAATGCCGTCCCGTAGACCGTCGCCGTCGCGTTCCCGATCGTCACCGTCACGCCGGAGACCGCGTAGGCGGCTGGCGGAACTACCTGCCCCATCGGCGCCAGAGGGTTCGTATTGCCGAAGCCTGTACCCCAGAGGATGATGGTCTCTCCGGCCTTGGCGGCCGTGGTGGGAACATTGAATGTCCCGTTCGGCACTGCGTCCGAATAATCGAGGTGGGTGGCGACGGCATAATTATCCGGCCACGGGAAGAACGCCGGCTGCACCGTTTGGGCCGTAATCGCGAAGGGAACGCTGTTGCCGGCGGCGTTGGTGACCACCACCGGCGTTGTTCCGGCCGTCAATCCCGGCGCTACCGCGTTGATCTGACCCGCAGAAATGAAATAAATATAGGCCGCCTGTCCTCCAATCGTGACGCTGACGCCCCCGAGAGTTGTCGGTAAGTTACCGTTGACTATCCAGCCGCTCCACGTCGTCGACGAACCGGCCGGCACGAAATTGCTCCCGTAGATCGAAAAATAGGCGCCTGACGCCGCTCCGGCCTGACCGCCTGCCGAGTTGGAGACGCTGCCGATGGCGGGCAGTACGGGAGGCGTCGGCGGAGTTGTGACCGCGGCGGCGCGCAGGTTGTCGATGTAATCGGTGCCGACGTTCGGCAGCCACACCCACACCGCCGTGATGTCGGATAATGTCGGCGTTCCGTTGTAACACTGCAGCTGCGATGGGTCGAATTGCAACGTGACAGTCGTAGTGGTGTTCGCCGGGACAGTCGGCCAGTTCAAAATCTGACACCAGACGCTGCCGGAGCCCGATTGGAAAGCAATGGCGGACAGTCCTGCCGCCGAGAGCTGAACGTCCACAGACATGGACGGCCGTCCGGTAAGATCCACCGGCGAGGGCAGCGCCGTTCCGAACCAACCTTTCAAGACGACGTTCACTTGCAGCCCATCGCTGCCGTCGGTGTGGAAAGCGGTGGACTGCGAGACCGTCCCAAACGCTCCGCCGGCTGTCTCCGGCCCCCATCCATCCGTCCCCGTTTCAAACGATTCCAGCGTGGCGTTACCGGTCGGACTCGCAGGCACCGTCACGATTAAGTAAGCGGGATTTGAGACATTCCCCTTGGTATCGGCGACTGTGTACGAGCACAGCGTAAGTCCATTGAATCCCGATGCGGGCGTGAACACCACGCTTTGTCCCACCACCGCGAAAGTGCCGCCGTAAACGCTGATGGTGGACTGCACCCCGGGCGTATTGGGGTCGAGATCGATCGAAGTTGGATCGAGGCTCGCCCCTCCGTAGGCGATGTCGTTGCCGAGGGGGTACAAAGTCACCGGATCGCCGAAGACGCCTTGCGCCCATTGATCGCCGGCCACCGGCGCAAATGAGAGGGACTGGCTCGCCGCCATCGTCTGCGCGAAGTTGCCCATGGTAGTCAGGAGTGGGCTGCCCGCCTCGACGTCAAAACCGCTCAGCGATTCCGCATTCGCCGCGGGCGGTTGTCCGGGTAGGATATCCCAGAAGAGACCCCCGCTGCCTCCGCCCTGATAAACCAGATTCGTGTAATCGTCGTATGCGGCATTTCGGATGTTGCCCTCGAGCAGGCCGAACTCTCCCATGTAAACGGGCTTCCCGAGGGCCTTGGCGGACGTCAAATGCTGCGAGATATATTGCTCTCCCCACCCGAACGTCTGGATCCAACTGTCCGGGTACAGGTGAAATCCCATGACATCCACGTTGGCGACTTGCGTGAAGGCCACGGTATCGACGCCGGCGTAGCAGATATTGAGAGTGGAAGGCACCCCGGCATCGTTGCAGAAAAAGCCCTCGTCCCCCACGGAAACCAGATGGTTCGAATCGACGCTCTTGATATAGGCCGAGACATCGCTGATCCAGTTCACGATGGTCTGGCTTGTACAGGCGCCCGAAGACGGCAGACCCGTTGGTGCGCCCGAGCCCTGGCAGCGTGGCTCGTTCATCAGCTCCCAGATCATGATCGTCGGGTCGTCCTTATAGGCGATTCCCGAGATCGTGTTCACGTGGTTCAAAACGTGGCTGACCCAGTTCTTGTACCACTGGCGGACGGTGGAGTCGGTGTAGAACTGGTCATGATACTGCAGCCCTTTCGCCGAGGTGTATTGGTCGACGCCGCCGTAGTCGGTCCAATTATTGGCCAGCGTCACGATGAGCTTGAGGCCGAGTTGGCCGGCCTTGTCGATGGCGTAATCCACATTCGCGAGACCGTTGCCGCCATCGTTATATTGCGGTGTGCCGCCGGAGAAGTTCTGCAGGTAAAAGGAGGTCCCCGAAGTGCTGGAAACGTCGTCAAAGCCCCACATGCGGAGGCCGGTGAAGTGGTTGGCAGCCGCGGTTTCCAGCACCTGATCCACTACCGCCTTCGATTCCAGCATGAGCGCATAGGAATTCGTGCCGCCAAACCGGAACGGCGCCTGGTTGAGCGTCAGCCCGCCGTTGGAGACGCCCACGAACCCACCGGTTCCCTGGCCGTAAGACGGCAACACGCACCACGTCGCCAGCAGTAATGAAAACGTTGTTTTCCGCATACCGAACCCCCTTCCTCACACCGTCAGCAGCACCTTCAAAGTGCCGCGCTGGGCAGCCCGTGCGAATGCCTCCGGAGCCTCCTGCAAAGCATAACGCGCGGCGATCGTTTCTTCCACCGGGATGCCGGGACGATCGAGCAGCGGCAGTGCCGCTTCGAACCGTCCGCAGCGCGAGCCGACCAGCGTGATCTCGTTGACGATCAGCGGCGCGGTATCCACCGCGACTGTCCCATGCACCGTCGATTTCAGAATCACCGTGCCGCGCGGCAGCACCATCGCCGCCGCGGCCCGCAGACCCTCCGCCGTACCGGTGGCATCCACTAACCAACTATACTGCGCCGTCGGCTGCCGATTCCCCGCAAACTCCACCTCGACGCCCACCGCCGCGGCGATCCGCAGTTTCTCCGCATGCCGCCCGAACTGGCGGACCCGGAAGCCGTGCGCGCGCAACACCATGGCGATCAGCAGTCCCAATTTGCCGTCGCCCAGGACCGCGACCGTTTCGCCGGGCGGAATGGCTACCTGGTCGAGGATCTCGCAGGCTGCCGCCAGAGGCTCGGTGAAGACGGCGCGCTGATTGTCGACGCCATCGGGCACGATGTGCAGATTGCGCTCCGGCAGGACGAAATACTCCTGGAAGGCGCCGGGATGCTTGACGATTCCCAGCACCGTGCGGTGGGGGCAGTGCCGCCCCAGATCGCGGGCGCACCATTCGCACGCGTGGCACGCCAGGTTGATCTCGCCCACCACCCGCCGTCCCACCAGCGAAGGGGTGTCGGCGGCGGCGACTTCGGCCACGAATTCGTGTCCGGGAATGCCCGCGAAACCGTAGTAGCCACGCTGTAACTCCAGGTCTGTGTTGCAGATCCCGGCTGTGAGCAGGCGCAGGAGGGCAAAGCCGGGAGGACGTTCGGGGATGGCAATCTCGCGCACCGAGACGGCGCCATTCTGCAGGTAGACGGCCAGCATAAATCCTAATCTTAGGTGGCTAACGAGGTGATAACTATCCTTCACCCCCGAATGAGGGCAAAAGATAGCCCGCAATTTAGCATCAGGCTTTTCCTGTATTTCCTATTGTGTAGCCCTAGTAGTTCTGGTACAAAAGTGATATGCTCTTGCGCAAAAAGATAGCCGGCGCCTCCATTAGTCGCTCGAAAATCGTCCCCATTCGGGGGTATGGCAGGCAATTGGAGAGCTTGTACGCTCGCCGTTCCGCCGTCGAGACTTTGATACGGTCTCTGGAGGACTATCAGCGTTTTCGCGCCCAAAAGACTGAATCCATAGAAAGTAAGACAGCCTGAGTTATTTGGGTAATACAGCTTGGACGCGGGCTGCCAGTTCGGGACCGGATAGATTCCCCGGATGGTATAACCGAACAACCCCGGCGCTGTCGATCAGCACCAGAGTTGGCGTAGTACTGGCTCCGTATTTCAGGAAATTGGCATTGCTGAGCGGCGCCGAAACGTTTCCCAGCGGAACGTAGAACTGCTGGCGAACCGCTTCGATGTACTTCCTCTCCACTGCCGGCTCGGCCTCCTGCCCTTCCGCCGCATACCCGTAATAGCGGGTCGGGGCGATCAGCACCAGCCCTTTGGGACCGTAAACCCTTTCAATCTCAGCCAAAACAGGGACTTCAGCCTTACAGTCGACGCACCAGTGCGCCCAAAAGAAGAGCAGCACGGGATGCCCGCGCAAAGCTGCCAGCGTTACGGGTTTAGCGCCCAGCCAGTCCGTTTCGTCGAGCGCCGGCGCCGGCTTGCCTTCCAGGCTCAGCAGATTGAGGTTCTTGTGCAGCCGCTCGCCGATGGACGTATTGCCGAACAAAGCCAATTGCTCGTTCAGGAACGTGACGGCATCGCTGCGCGCACCGCGGGCCGCCAGCACCTGGGCGTGAACTTCAATTGCAGCGCCGACGGCGGTCGGCAGCCATTGGTCGGAATCCAGCTTGTGAGTGCGCAGCAGCTGGTCGGCGAGCTTGCGGGTCTCCACAGCGTAGGCCTCCGCCCGGTCGAAGTGCTTCGCCCCCAGCTCACCGCGAGCCAGCCAGGAGAGCGCCGCCGCGAATTCCGGGGTGTTGCCGGACTGCAATCGGGACGCCTGCACCGTGCGCTCGGCGGCCGCCAGATCATTGCGCGCAATCAGGTCCTTGACGTCGTTCGCCAGCGTGAGAAATAGGAACAGGGCGGGCACCATGCGTACGATTTACAGCAGCGAATCGATGATCTGCGTCACTTCGGGACTCGTCCAGTCCTTCGGTTCGGCGATCTTCTGAAGCACGCGCCCCTGGGCATTGATAATGTAAGTCTCGGGGTACATGTAGGTGCCGAATTCCTCGTGCGTTTTCAGTTCGCGGGCGGTCAGGAAAGTGGGCGCATATTTCTGCAGGAATCTCTGGTACGCCTGCGGGTCTCTATCGACGCTGACGCCAAGTACCACTACGCCTTTGGAGGCATACTCCTGGGCGAACCTGCTGAGCGAAGGCGTCTCTT
>Ga0182030_10018083_pt1 | contig 13549 bp, 6 predicted proteins | sample 812S3MmetaG_FD_121299 | JGI IMG/M metagenome (GOLD analysis project Ga0182030, IMG submission 121299) | Permafrost microbial communities from Stordalen Mire, Sweden - 812S3M metaG (Illumina Assembly) | ecosystem: Environmental > Terrestrial > Soil > Wetlands > Permafrost | place: Sweden... | reverse complement strand
GCGCTTCAAGGCCTAGTTCGCCTTTATCTCCGAATAGTTCTCCTCACGGGGGCAGACTTTCAGCCTGCCCCCGTGATTCTTTGTTTCCCCCGTCGTGGCATTTCGCCCAAATCCGCTCATCTTTCCTGCAAACTGTTTTATTCCCTGTCGCGAAGGGCAGGAATCTCCCTTGACCGGCATCATCTTCAGTTCCGGGTCGGTACCCTCTCATCAAGTGGCAGCTTCGGTCTACCACTTCTCCGTTCTGCCCCTTCTCCTTGACGCGAGGTGGCTTGGTGGTATGGGGATACACGACATGGCCGCAGGACGTGCAGGACATGGCGGCGTGTTCTTTTGTTAACAAGAAAGCTCTCGCCTTTGCCGTCTAAGCACTTGCATGGCAAACTCAGACGTGTTAGTATCGCTGTGTGTAGCAGTATGCCGTGGAGGACTAGTGGCTACTGCACACTCACAGGAGATAAGTAAAATAATGATGAACACTCGGAGACTTCTTACAGTATTCGCAGCCTGCTCGTTAATGTGTGGTATCGCAAGTGCGAACACCTTGGAAGAAACATTTACCGGCAGCGCAACCGTAAGCACCAACACGGATTTCACAGGTCTGTTGACCGCTACGCAGTGGAATCCCGCCTGGGGCACACTGACGAGCGTCGAGATCGACCTCACCAGCAACCTATCAACCGATCTGCAGATCAAAAACAGTGACACGTCTAACAGCACAGGCACAGTGTTCACAGAGCTGCAGGTTTTCGTGCAGGATTCAGGCAACCACCTCAACGGCGGAGTTTTTTCGACCGGCGCTGGCGTGCTGGCTTACTGCGATCCCGGTAACTGCGTGAGCGGTAAATACGCCTACACCCTCGCAGCGGGAGCCTCAACCGACTCCGGAGCCCTGGTGGCGAGTTCTTCGCAGGATTACGTCTATAACCTGGCCGCCATTCTCGCCGAGTACACGGGTACCGGAACCTTCAGCCTGACCGACAAAACACTAACGGGTACGCTGCTTGGTAACACCGGTGGCAACACCACGGCAATCCAGAACTCATTCGAAGCGACCACGGGCGACGTGATCTACACCTACACTCCGCCTCCGTCGGGCGCTCCGGAACCGGCAACTCTGTTCCTGATGGGTTCGGCTCTGGTTGGCGTCGGCGTACTCCGCAAGCGCTTCAAGGCCTAATTCGCCTTTCATCTCCGAAGCAGTTCTCCTCACTGGGGACAGGCTGAATAAGCCTGTCCCCTTTTGACGTCTCCGTCCAGCCTTCCACAACCGCCGTTCCCCCTCTCATCCACGAAGCGCAAGCGTCTGACCGACCGGCATCATGCCAAGTGTCAACCATCGGCTAACCGGTACCCCATCCCATCGTTAGTCGGCTCCGCTGTTTCTGTTCCTGCCTGTAGGGCTTTTCCTATTGTTTTCAGCGCGTCCGGGCAACATTCGGTGGAATTGAAATCCCTTTTGGCGTCGGGGTGCGACAGTACCACGTCAATTGCTTCCGAAGGCAATCCGGTTCATCGTAGTGCTTATAACCCGATTGTGATCAGGATGAACGGAGACTCAATGTGGAAGCAAACCAATGATCCAAACGGGACGGCCGCACTCGCGGTTGTCCCGGTGAGCGTCGTCTGCGCGCAATAAAGAAACGATATGTCAAGGCCTTTCGCGACTAAGTTGTTTCTGCACGGCGTCCTTTTGGGGGGCGCTGTCACGTTCCTTGCCACGGTTGCGCATCTCTCCGTGGCGGAGCCGGTCAAGTTCGCATGTTACTGCGCCTTGGCGCTGATTGCGGCTAGTCTGAAGGTGAGACTTCCGGGAATCACGGGAACGCTCACCGTCAACTATGTCTTCGTTCTCATCGGCCTCGCGGATCTGAGCCTGCCGGAGTGCCTGATCGCAGGTACGCTGGCGACTATTGTGCAATGTCTTGCTCATGCGAAGAGCCGCCCGGGCCTGATTCAGATCCTCTTTAACGTGGCCAACATCTCGATCGCCATTGTCGCGTGCGGAGCCGTCTTCTACTCGCAGTATCTGCTGGCTCACGGAATCGGGCTGCTCATGCGGCTCACCTTCGCATCTATCACGTACTTCATTCTGAATACGTTCGCGGTGACGGCAATTATTTCGCTGACCGAATCGAAGTCGTTCCTCCGTGTCTGGCGTGAATGCTATCTGTGGGTCTTTCCCTTCTTCTTCATGGGGGCCGGTCTGGCGTGGGGATTCCACCACATGGCGGCGCGGTTCGGCTGGCAGACGGCCATGCTCGCACTGCCAGGTATCTATCTCCTCTACGCCGCCTATCACTTCTATCTGGGCAGGCTGCAGAATGAAAAGGAGCACGCACAGGATATTGCAGCCCTGCACCTTCGGACCATCGAAGCGCTCGCGCTGGCCATTGACGCAAAGGACCAGACCACCCACGACCACCTGCAGCGTGTTCATGTCTACGCCACCGAAATTGCCAGGGAACTGAACCTTTCCGATCTGGAAATGGAAGCGCTGCAGGCGGCGGCCATGCTGCACGATATCGGCAAGCTGGCGGTGCCGGAACACATCGTTTCCAAGCCCGGGAAACTCACCCAGGAAGAATTCGAGAAGATGAAGATTCATCCGGTGGTGGGAGCGGAAATCCTGGAACGCGTTCAGTTCCCGTATCCGGTAGCCGCCATCGTTCGTTCTCACCACGAAAAATGGGATGGAACCGGATATCCGGACGGCCTGCTCGGTGAAGCCATTCCTGTTGGAGCCCGCATACTCTCGGTGGTCGACTGCCTGGATGCCGTAGCGGCGGACAGACAATATCGCAAGGCGGTTCCGCTGGATCAGGCAATGGAAATCGTGGCGGAGCAGGCAGGAAAGGCTTTCGATCCCAGGATCGTCGCCATCCTGCAGAGGCGATACACAGAGCTTGAAGTGATGGCCAGGAAGAAACCGGTCCAGGTAGTGGGGCTTTCGACCAACCCGCCGATCTCACGAGGGGACCAGCCGGCAGTCGGGTTCGAAGAGACGGGCGCCAACTCCTCGGCTCACGACAAGCTTGGCTTCCTTACATCGATCGCGGCCGCCCGCCAGGAAGTTCAGACACTGTTCGAATTATCCGACGACCTGGGACAATCCCTCTGCCAGAGCAACACGCTTTCGATCTTTGGCTCCAAGCTGAAGATCATGATTCCCCACGATCTGCTCTGCATCTACACCATCCGGCAAGACATCCTCGAACCCGACTACGTGTCGGGCACTGAGCAGCGGTTATTTTCATCGCTGAGAATTCCCGTGGGGCAAGGGTTGTCAGGTTGGGTTGCGGAGAATAACTCGTCGGTGGTGAACGGGAATCCGGCAGTCGAGCCGGGGTATCTCAACGACGCCACCGTGATTACCAATCTGAAGTCTGCGCTTGCCATCCCGCTTGAAGAAGACGGCAGCGCGATCGGTGTTCTTAGTCTGTACTCGCGCGAAAAGAACGCCTTCAGCCGGGATCACCTGCGCATCCTGCAGGCGCTGGGACCGCGACTGGGCGCGGTGCTGGCAAACGGCCGCAAACTTAGCGAGGCGCAGGATAACGCCGTGACCGACTATCTGACAGGACTCCCGAACTCCCGGTCTCTCTATCTTCATCTTGATTCGGAGATGGCAAGGTGCCGGCGCCGCGCGGCCTGCCTCGGAGTATTCCTGTGTGATCTTGATGGCTTCAAAAGAATCAACGATGAATTTGGACACCTGGAAGGTAACCAGGTACTGAAGGCGGTAGCGATGGCATTGAAAGAATCCTGCCGCGGCTACGATTATGTGGCTCGAATGGGCGGCGACGAATTCGTTGTGCTTGCGCCGGACATCGAACAGGAAGCGCTGAACGATCATATCCAGCGTTTTCGCGATGCAGTCGAGCTGACTGGCGTACGCCTGGGATATGCGGGCTTGTCTTCCAGCATCGGCGCCGTGGTTTTTGTGCCCACGGAAGGCGATATCGACGCGGACGCGATTCTGGCGGAAGCAGACCGCAGGATGTACGCTAATAAACGGCGCAACAAGGCAATGGCCGCTCATGCTTCGGAAACCGCAAAAATGTATTCGCGAATCATCGACAAACCAGCCCAGGGTTGTCTCGATCTGGCTGGCAACGGAATCTCCACGGACGCACCAGCCCGGGCCGTCAGTATCCATTGAGGCTTAGTGAATGAAGACCACGCACGTGGTTCTGTTCCTGTTACCCCCCTTGCTCCAACTGGCGGCATGCCGTATGGCTACGTCGTCCAGTACGGATCTCCGGCTGTGCATTTCCGGCGATCCTTCTACATTTGATCCGCTGCAGGAGGCCGACGAGAATTCGGGGGTTATCCTCTCCCTGACTGGCGGAACTCTGCTTCGCATCGACCCAATCACAGACCAGGTACAACCTGAACTCGCTGAATCGTGGACGGTCGACCCCGACGGACGGTTTGTTACTTTCCACTTGCGTTCCGGCCTGAAGTTTTCCAACGGCGCGCCACTCACGGCGGATGATGTGGCTCGCACTCTGCGAAGCGCGTTTGACCCGAAAAGCGCGTCTCCGGTGGGTGATCCATTCCGCTCGAAGCAGGGCTTTCCAGCGATCGAGGTCGCATCCGCGCAACAGATCACGATTCGCTATGCGTCCACGAAGGCTGGACTGGAACGCCTGTTCGATCAGCTCTATATCGCCCCCGTCCGGACGGCTTCACAAACGAGCCCGGTGCCGGTCGCCGCGCCAGGTCCCTTCTTTGTGGCGGAGTATCGTGCCGGCGAATCGGTACTGCTGAAGCGCAATCCTTACTACTGGAAACGCGACAGCGCTGGCAGGCAACTGCCCTATCTGGATTCGATCCGCCTGGATATACAGATCAACCGCGATATCGAAATTGCCCGCTTCCTGCGTGGCGACACGAACATGATCAGGAAACTCGATCCGATCGGCTTCAATCGTGTTTCAAAAGCCAGGCCAGCCGCGGCGCGGGATCTGGGGGCATCGATGGATACGGAATTTCTGTGGTTCAATGAGTCGCCGGCGGCAATGCCGGAGTGGAAACGGGAATGGTTTACATCCGCTCCGTTCCGCCATGCCATCAGCGCGGCCATCGACCGCCAGGACATCGCGAGAATCGCTTATTTGAATCATGCGCACCCCGCCGCCGGGCCGCTATCACCTGCCAACCGCTACTGGTTTAATCCGGAGCTAAAGCCGCTTCCCTTCGATCGCGGTCTGGCGATTCAGACGTTAAATGGCGCAGGATTCGCGCTGAGCAACGGGATATTACGGGATAAAGCCGGCCATCCGGTCGAGTTTTCGCTGATTACCAACGCGGGCAACGCATCACGACAGCAGGTGGCAGCTCTGGTCCAGGCGGACCTGAGCAAGATCGGAATCCAGGTCAGCATTGTTACGCTCGATTTCGGCAGCCTGGTGGAGCGCATCGGCAAAACATCGCAATACGACGCTTGCCTGCTCGGCTTCACGAACATGGCGGCGGACCCTATCGACCAGATGAATTTCTGGCTCAGCTCCGGATCGACGCACGCCTGGTGGCCTGAACAGAAAACGCCGTCAACGACGTGGGAAGCGCGGATGGATCAACTGGTGCTTGCGCAGGCTTCGGAACCTTCGCGCGAGAAACGGCGGGCTGCGTTCAACGAGGTGCAGCGGATCATGGTGGAGCAGGAACCGGTGGTCTATCTGGTCAATCCGGAGTTTCTGTTTGCAGCCGACCCTTCGATTCGGGGTATCCGGCCGACACCGCTATTCCCGCAGGCGCTGGCGGACATCGAAATGGTCAGCCTAAAGTGAATATTCGACGCCGCGCCGTATAACTTTAGTTAACCATCGCGATGGACTCTTTATTAAATAGCCAATAGTGACTAGTCCCCGGTGAATTACCGTGGCAAACTCGCAGTAAGGGACGCTGGCGCCCAGTATGCGGACTTTTTCCAAAATGCCGTGGCCTGCGAGAGCGTACTGGCTACTTGTCGTCGTCACTGGATGGAGTTGTTTTGTCCTGACTGTGGCGGGCTGGCAGGTCCGCAAAGAGAATGCTCTCCGACTGGGCTGTTTTGCCGTCGCCGCGGTCATTGCGTCCGGCATGAAGATACGCCTGCCCGGTATTTTCGGGACGCTCTCGATGAACTACATCGTAATTATCGTGGCGCTGGAGGAACTCAGCATCGGCGCCGCGGTGAGCGTCGGCATAGTCAGCACACTGGCGCAGTGCTACATACATGCGGAGTCGCGTCCCACGTGGTTCCAGGTGCTGTTCAACGCCGCCGGCATACCCACTTCGGTGGTAGCCGCGCACATTGCGCTCAAATCCCCTCAGCTACTGTTGCTGGATCACACAGGGTATATCGCTCTATTCGCCGCGTCGATGGTGTACTTCATCGTAAACACGGTTACAGTTGCCGGGATTATCAGCTGTGCCTCGCGAAAGTCGATCATCGAAACGTGGCGGACTTCATATCTATGGACCTCGCCACAGTACCTCGTGGGGGGCGGCATCGCAGGCGCGACCCACTTTCTCAGCAATTACTGGGGATGGTCCGCGCTCCTGATGGCCGCGCCTCCGCTTTACCTGGTCTACCGTTCCTATACTCTTTACCTGGGACGCATTGAAGAACAGCAGAAGCATATTCTCGAGATGTCGCAACTCCATCTGCGCACTATCGAGACGCTGGCCCTTGCCATTGATGCCAAGGACGATACCACCGCGGCGCATCTGCGGCGTGTCCAGGTCTATGCTTCGGAGATTGGCAGGGAACTGAATTTGTCACCCGCGGAAATGAGCGCGCTGGAAGCGGCAGCCCTGCTGCACGATGTGGGCAAGCTGGCCGTCCCCGAATACATTATTTCCAAGCCGGGGAAGCTGACGGAAGAAGAGTTCGAGAAGATGAAAGTCCATCCCGTTGTGGGTGCTGAGATTCTGGAACGCGTACACTTTCCGTATCCGGTGGTTCCGATTGTGCGCTCTCATCACGAGAAGTGGGATGGCACGGGCTATCCGGATGGGCTGGCTGGCGAGCAGATTCCCATCGGCGCGCGCATTCTGTCCGCTGTAGACTGCCTGGACGCGCTGGCTTCGCAACGGCAGTACCGGCAGGCCCTGCCACTCGAAGAAGCGATGCAGATTGTCGCGGAACAATCGGGTAAAAGCTACGATCCTCGCGTGGTGGCCGTGCTGCAAAACAAATATCGCGACCTGGAGCTCAAAGCGAAAGCAGAGACGGCGGACACATTTAAGTTATCGTCCAACGTGAAAGTGGAGCGCGGAAAAGCGCCCGCAACCGGATTCGCGGAACGCGATGTGAAGAGCCCCGCGCCCGCGCCCTCGACCGATTTCAGTCTGGCCATCTCCAATGCGCGCCGGGAGTTTCAGCTTCTGATCGAAGTCACCAATGATCTGGGCAACTCGCTGAGCCTGGATGAAACGCTGGCATTGCTTGCCGTTCGCGTAGGTAAAATTGTGGAGCACGACGCTATCGGGATCTATCTGTTGCAGGCAGGCAAACTAATGCCGCGTTATGTAAAAGGCGAGAGCTTCCGTTTGTTCTCCGCCCTCCAGATACCTGTAGGTCAGGGGCTGTCCGGCTGGGTAGCGGAGAATACCCTTCCCATACTCAACGGAAACCCGGCAGTGGAATCCGGATACATGAATGACCCGCGGCTTGTAACGCCGCTGCGATCGGCGATCTCCGTGCCGCTCCGGTCCAAAGACCGAACAGTGGGTGTGCTAACGCTCTATAGCCTGCGGGCTGCGGCGTTTACCGCGGACCACAGGCGAATCCTGCTGGCAATCGCGCCGAAGGCCGCCCACGCCATTGATAATTCATTGCGCTTCGAAATCGCCACCAATGCAGCCGATACCGACGAACTGACAGGGCTGGTCAACGCCCGGTATCTCTTCGCCTACCTGCAGCAGGAAGTCGCCCGGAATTCAAGGTCGGGCGGATCGTTCGCGATCGTGTTGCTCGATCTCGACGGATTTAAGAGCGCAAATGACCAATTCGGTCACCTGGCGGGAAATAGGATTCTACAGGCCGTGGCGACGGGCCTGCGCCAGAATTGCCGGGTCGGCGACGTTGTGGCTCGTCTGGGGGGCGATGAGTTCGTCGTAGTCATGCCGGACGCCGACCGTGGTGTCGACACCACGCTCACACGCATGCAGGCCACCATCCAGGCCCTGACTTTGGAAGCCAGCTACGCAGCGGACATCACGTTCAGCGCGGGAGTCGCGTATTATCCCGATGACGGTGTGGATGCCGAGGCTCTGCTGGAAAAAGCGGATGAAAGGATGTACGACTCGAAACGCCGCAGGAAGACGTTTGAGGCGCCGCATGGGCATCTTTCATCTTCATCCAGGGCGGAAATCGCCGCTGAGGTCTCGTAGAGGTTAGATGTCGGCGGTCTCTGAAAGCGGATCAGCTGCCAGTTCATGCTCATGAACAATTTCGCCGACCTCGCCCAGAAGTTGCTGGTTGCTGACGGTCCGCATGTCATGCTGCAGACGCCGTAGCGCCACGCTGACCACATCGCGGTGCCTTAGTTCGCTGCCGGCGCCGCGATCCCGCAACTCCAGCCACAGCTGGTGCGTCAGATCCACGTCTTCGGGCCAGAGCCGCGGCGGATGCGGACCCAGATTAAAGAACATCGACTGGCTACCGCGGTTCGTGACGATCTCAAGTGACAGGGAGGGTCGCGGCGCTTGAAGTTTTTCCCACGCCGCCCCCACGATCTGTCCCTGTTGTGCCGCCGTAACGGTTCGCGAAGGCGCCGTCACGATGCGCGCACTCTTCAGCATCGCCGCCGTCTGAACCAGTGCCGTCGCCGGATCCGACCCAGGCACCGTCAACAGCTTCACATGCTTGCCGGCTTTCTCCGCGACTGCCACTACGCGTGAAAACAACAGCGTTTCCGACTGCGCGAAAACCTGATCCGGGTCCAGGCCGTGTTCTCCCGATTCCGCCTGCCCCACAACGCGGACCGTAAGCACGACGATGTCCTGCCGACGAATGTCGGTCTTCGACAGGACTTTGATCAGATGTTCCAGATGATTTGGGTTGCGCGCCGCCACAATGATGTTGCCGGGCCGGATATTCATGACTTCGACCGATAATTCATCGCTGGCATGAAGCTGGAACTGTTCCTCTTCGTGGCCCGCCTTTGAGATCACTGCGTTGTGCCTCTTGTTGTAGCGTTCCGACAGCTCGAATATGAGGAAGAAGGCGAGGGTGAACGATACGCCCGAAATCGTGGCAATCTTTTTCGTCAGAACGTTGATGATCGCCAATGAGAACAACGCCAGCGTGATCAGAATCAGGCCGACAGGAACTTCCTTGCCGCCGAGCCGGAAATTCAGAGGCACCTTCCATTCGCGCGCATTGGGCATCTTGTAGCGAAGAACCAGCACGGAGAGCGATTTCATGGCGAAACTCCACACGACGCCAAACGCATAGGCTTCGCCCAGCATTCCGACGTCGCCCATACTCACGATGATGGTCACCAACTGCAGAATCGCGACCAGATTGATGATGCGGCTCGTAGTGCCGAATTTCCGGTTGGGTTTGCGGAACCAGGGCGTCAGCACGCCATCTTCTGCGACGCGGTTCATGACTCCGTTGGAACCTATCAGCGCGGTATTCACCGCCCCGGCCAGAATCAACACGCCGACGAGCACAACGAACGCGTGGAACGCCAGACGCGCTCCCATCGGACCCATCAGGTACATCGACAGGCCGCCGATCAGATTATCCAGATACTTCTGACGTTCCACATCAGGGATCAGCATGACCGCGAAGAACGACACCAGCGAAGTGAAGACCATGCTGTAGATAAAGATCACGAAGCCGGCGCGCTCCAGGTTTTTCAGTTTGGGAGAAGCGATCTCACGATTCACCTGCGCCAGACTTTCCTCTCCGCTCATCGCCAGCAGTGAATGTCCCAGACCCACCAGAATTGCTACAGCCGGGATAGCGGACAATCCAGTACCCTTAAGCCAGCCCAGCGCGTCGGGGCCGAATTTGATGTTGCTCATGGCGGGAAAGGGTACCGGCTGATAACCCTTTCCGAGTATCGTGATCACGCACCAGATAATCAGCATGACCACCATGACTGTGGTGACCTGCATAATCCGCAGCGCTTTTTCGCTCGACTCTTCAATGCCAATAATGTTCTTGCGCCAGAAGTACAGCGTGACCAGCACGGAGAATCCCGCCGCAAAGTGCGCCTGATCGACGGGTGCGTACTGGAGGTGAAAGTATGCGATCGATTCGTTAATTAAGCCCGCCAGATACAGCCCGGCGCTGACGGCGCTAATGGGGCCTGTCAGGACGTAGTCGAACATGAGCGCGGAAACCGAAAACTTCGCCAGCGTGGCGCCCATGGCCTCGTGAACCACGCGATAAACCCCGCCCCGCACGAACATACTGCAGCTTTCGATGTAGATGGCGCGCACCGCATAAGAAAACAGCATGATGCCGAGAATGAACCACGGCGCGGATTTCCCGATGGCTGTTTCCGCGATGCCGCCGACGTAATACGCGGACGAGGCGAGATCGCTCAGGACAATGGCGGCTGCGCGCCAGAAGGAAATAAACGACAGCATTACGGTCGTGGCGACAACAACCTTAGTGGCCGTGGACCCGGGCGTAGGCGCGGCGCCGGAAGACTTCGATATGTTCAAGTGGACCCCTGTTTCCGCTCCCGTTGCGGGAGAACAGCTCTCAAATTTGACCTGCGGGGTTAGCTGACGGGCTGGAGCTTGAAAGTACTCTGTCCTCTCGGACTACGCCCCCATAACATGATGGGTCCCCCGCTTCAATGTTAAGAGTGAAACATTGAATTTGGCTGTTATGAGTTTAACATGAGGAATCTATGAGTTCTATCTAAAGGCCCATGCTTGCCTATCTAAAGACAGGGAGCAGCACCGAACTGGCATGATCCGCTGTGCGAAAGATGGACTGCGTCGCTTTGACGTAATCCTCCGGCTTAGCCAGGAAGATGTTTGGCACGAAGATCTGCGGGTTACGGTCGTAAAGCGGAAACCAGCTCGACTGGATCTGCACCATGATCCTGTGTCCCGGCTGGAACACATGATTGGCAGTGGGTAAGGCGAAACGATAGCGCAACACGGTGCCGCTCGGAATCGGGGCAGGATTCTCAAAGCTCTCGCGATAGCGTCCGCGGAATATATCCATCGAAATCGGCAATTCGTACCCGCCCATTTCCGGCTGGCTAGGTACCTGATCCGGAAACACATCGATCAGCTTAACTACCCAGTCCACGTCCGTTCCGCTGGTAGCCGCATAGAGATCCGCAATGGGCGCGCCGCTGATCCGCACAGGCGCCGTCAGCACGGCTGTCTGGTACGTTAAAACGTCAGTCCGGTCCGCCACCGCACGCTGATCGCTCACCAGCCATTCTTTCCAGCGATCGGACTCGGCGAATCGAACAGGGCGCGTTTCATAGGGAACTGGCTTCGCCGGATCGGATACGTACAAATCCGCTACTGTTCCGCTACCATAGACCGCAGCCGGTGGCGCGTCGAAAGATAGCCCGAAGTTCTCCTGCAGGTACAAAGGTTTCATGGAGGACGCGCAGTTCGCCTCACACGCCAGCGGCCACCGATCCAGACGATCCCAGTGGTTTTCACCGGTGTTGTAGATGAACACCGGAGGAGTTTTGGCGAGTGGAGCATTCGTCACCAGATATTGATCGAAGAACGGCCTGAGTACATCGCGCCGGAACTGCAGCGCCGTATCGCCATCCCACTTCAGTGGACCCAAATGATCGCCGTCGTAATTGACCTGGCTATGACGCCACGGCCCCATCACCAGATAGTTGTGATCCGCCTGGCCCTTCGCCTTGAGCTCCATATAGCTATGGATCGCGCCCCACATGTCCTCCTGATCCCACAGGCCCTGAATCCACATGGTGGGAACCCGCGAAGGCCGTGCCGCCAGCAGCTTGTCCAGTGCCTGACCCTGCCAGAAGGAATCGTACGCTGGATGTTCGATGAGTTTTTGAGCGAAAGGCAGCTGATCCAGGCCATGCTCACGAACATACGCGCCCGCCGATCCTGCGCGGCGAAACTCTTCATAATCGTCGTAAGTTTCCCGAGGTACCGATGTGCCCGCGCCCTGCGCAGCGGTCTGACTGGTGAAGAAGTCGAAATCGCTCTGTCGCAGAGCCCCGTAGTGAAACCAGTCGTCGCCCATCCATCCGTCTACCATGGGGCTTTCCGGTGCGGCCACTTTCAGCGCGGGATGCGGACCCAGCAGAGCCATGACAACTGTGAATCCCTCATACGACGAGCCGATCATGCCGACCCGGCCGTTCGATTCAGGCGTGTTCTTCACGAGCCACTCGATGGTGTCGTACGCATCGGTCGATTCGTCGGTAGAAGTTGCATTCAGCGGACCTCTCGGCGGCCGCGTCATCAGATATGCGCCTTCGGATTTGTATTTGCCCCGGACGTCCTGAAAAACGCGGATATAGCCGGCTTTCACGAAGACTTCATCCCCCTGCGGCAGGATGGCGAGCATGTGAGTGCTATTGCTGCGGGTTACGCGGTTGGTCGCATTGTAAGGCGTGCGCGTCAGCAGGATCGGCGCATTCTTTGCGCCCTTTGGAACCACGATGACCGTGTACAGCCTCACGCCGTCGCGCATGGGTATCATGGCGTTGCGCTTGACGTAATCCTGCGGTTCAGCGGGCGGGGTAAACGCTCTGGGGATGTCGCTCTTGTCCTGCGGAGCGCCATGGACAGACTGGAGCGTCAGAGCGCAGGTTACCGCGAGTGCCGCGAGAAGGACCATCACGATAGATGACTTCAGCCGGTTCACGCGCCCGCCTTTCGCGCCCGGCTGACAGATTCCTTCACCGCTACGCTCCCTCTTCCCTCTGAAGGAGCGGTTCTGATCCGGCCATTTTTGATGGCCGTCATGAACGCCCGATAATCGAGTTCCGTCCTGTCGGCGTACTCCACTGCGAAACCCATCAGCACTTTAGTCATCTTCTCGCCGGCCCCGCAATACCCGCGAATCCTGCATGCATCGCCCGACCGCGCATGGCCGCGGGCCAGCAATTCACCGGCAACCAGCGCCAGTTGCCTAAGCCCCGATCCGTGCAGTGTCTGCAGATCGATGCTGCCCTTGTGATCGTTGAGCTGGCGAACCAGATAATCGTGCGCGCCAATCCGTGTCCAGCCGAGCAGCAGGTCGGAATTCGGCTGGATCGCTCGCTGGCCCATTGCCGCGCGCCGCCCCTGACTCTCATCTGCCACGCTCTCTTCGGTATCGCCGGGCAGATATCTTGCATACGCGGAGGCGACTTCCTGTTTAATCTGCAGGAACATCGGATCGTTCGGGCCGTTTCCCTCAAACAGCACCACGTAATCACGTAGTCCCACGCTTCCCGTCCCTACCACTTTAAAGCCGACGTCGATGCTCCGGAAGAGATCGAAGAAATGCCGGCGTTCCGGCGTCAGCGTGCCGCGGTATTCGTTCAAAGACCGGAGAACATCCTGTGCCACGCTGCCCTTCACTCGCCGGAAT
>Ga0182030_10018080_pt1 | contig 13550 bp, 9 predicted proteins | sample 812S3MmetaG_FD_121299 | JGI IMG/M metagenome (GOLD analysis project Ga0182030, IMG submission 121299) | Permafrost microbial communities from Stordalen Mire, Sweden - 812S3M metaG (Illumina Assembly) | ecosystem: Environmental > Terrestrial > Soil > Wetlands > Permafrost | place: Sweden... | reverse complement strand
GAGGTTAGCTGTTTGGTCTTCCAGCAGCAGCGGGCCATTGCGATGGCTGGCGCCGAACGCCGAGGCGCTCAGACAAGCGGCAATGACACTGTAGCGGAGAGTTTTTGAGATCATGCACTCCTCCTCTATGGGAATGGAACTTCACTTTCGAATGGGTATACGTTCAGCCGAGCGAATCGGATTTGGGACGCGACCGATTGAGAGCGCTAAGGAGCCAAGATCGGCTATCCGGCAAATCCTGCGTCGAGAACGCCGTCGTGGGGAATTACTTCGATCCGATCGTGACCCGCTCCGCGGCCTCGACCGCGAGATGGGCGGAGCGCCGCTTACGCCACCAGTACAGGATCATCATGGTGACAATGGCACCCAGGGTGGCCATCAGCATGTCTTCCTGCGAATCCCAGATATCGCCCTGCATGCCGACGAACTCTTCGCCGCGCTCCGGGCTCAGAATCGAAGCCGCTCCGGCCTCCAGCATTTCATACACGGCGCTGAAGCACAGCGTGGTTTCGACAGGCAGGTAATATCGCCAAGGACCCGTGACGCGGACGGCCCGGATGAAAACTTCCTGGAATGGATAGCTGAGCAGGAGCCCGAAGCTGAAATGGACCACCCGGTCATAAGAATTGCGCTGGCTGTGCAGCCAGGGCTTCATCCATTCGCCCATCGGCACGTCGGAGTACTTATAGTGCGCGCCATACTCATGCAGGATGAGATATCCGAGGATCAGCACGTAGGAGAAGTCGGAAAGAGGTAGTTTGCGATAACTGGCGAAAAGCGCCAAGAGACAAGCGGTGACACAGACGTTCTCGAGCCCAAAATCGAAAACGCGCTCCGGACGAATACCGGCGATCAGGATGGTGAGGACCATGCCTCCGCAAATCCAATGCAGGAAGGTGTTTTCCCGAAAGGCCGCGGACCTGGCGGTGGAGATAGTGGTCAAACGTGCATTAGACACCGTTGAATGGCATCCACGCAACTGCCAAAAGGGCCCCGACATAAATGGCGGGTGCAAACGACCGAAGGGTGCCCTCCAGGCGTGGTCCCGAAGTGCCTGTCTTCAGGCGGTTTGCGCCGCCGTGCGAGCAGCCTGCGCCGCAGGCGGCGTCTTGATCGCGGCGGACTCCATTTTGGGGAGTCCCAGTTTTTCCCGCAGAGCCGAATCGAGCCGTGCGCGAACGTCGGGGTGGTCGTGCAGAAAAGTCCGCGCGTTCTCGCGGCCTTGACCCAGACGTTCCGAGTTGTAGCTGAGCCAGGATCCGCTCTTTTCGACGATCCCCTGTTCCACCCCCAGATCGAGCAGGTCCCCTTCTGCGGAAACACCCATCCCGAAGAGAATATCGACTTCAACTTCCCGGAACGGCGGCGCGACCTTGTTCTTCACCACCTTCACCTTCGTCCGATTGCCCACCACCTGTTCCGCGTCTTTGATCGCCGCGATCCGGCGAACCTCCACGCGGACCGAGGAATAGAATTTCAACGCCCGGCCGCCGGTGGTCGTCTCCGGATTTCCAAACACGACGCCGATTTTTTCGCGCACCTGGTTGATAAAAATGAGGCACGAGTTCGCGCGCGAGAGAGCACCGGTCAATTTGCGCATGGCTTGCGACATGAGACGCGCGTGAAGGCCCATAAAACTATCACCCATTTCGCCTTCAATCTCGGCTTTCGGCACCAGCGCCGCGACCGAATCCACCACGATCACGTCGATCACCCCTGAAGAGATAAGGGCACTGGTGATCTCGAGCGCCTGTTCGCCGTTGTCGGGTTGCGAAACCAATAATCCGTCGATATCGACGCCGAGCTTTCGGGCGTAGCCGGCGTCAAGCGCGTGCTCCGCGTCGATGAATGCCGCGGTGCCTCCCGCGGCCTGCGCTTGCGCGATCACTTGTAACGCGATGGTCGTCTTTCCAGAGGACTCCGGCCCAAAAACCTCCGTCACCCGTCCGCGCGGGAACCCTCCCACGCCGAGCGCCGCATCAATCGAAATGGATCCCGACGAGATCACGCTGACCGGCTGCACGCTCTTTGAGCCCAATTGAAGGATCGCGCCTTTTCCGAACTGCTTTTCAAGTTGCAGAACCGTTTGCAGAATCAATCGTTCGCGTTCGCTCTGGGGCATGAAAGTACCTCGCCAATTGGTGCCTCGCCCGCTTGAAAACTCTCAACCGCCGGAATTTCCGGTCTGGATCCGCGTTACGAAATCCGGGGCAGGACCGTCCAACCAGCAATCGGGTTCCCAAAGGACGCCTGACAACATACAATCGGAGGCGATCATGCCGGGCGAGAATTTGCTTCCTCAGATTCGGGTCGCGTTACGAGGACTGGCCCGGGCGCCGGGCTTTACCCTCGTGTGTGTTCTGACGCTCGCGTTGGGGATCGGCGCCAACACGGCGATCTTCAGCGTGGTCGATTCGCTCCTGCTCCAGCGGCTCCCCTACCCGAATTCCAGCCAACTGGTGCTCGCGTCCGCATCACGCCCCAAACAGGGCATACCCAACGGCGGCATGATTTCCGTGACGGACTACGAATTTCTTCGCGATCGCTCTCATCTGTTCTCGAATTTTTCCGGGTATGCCTTCGACACCTTGAATTTGAAAGGGGATCAGCAGGCTGAGCAACTCTCGGCGGGGATCATCACGGCAAATTTCCTCGACTCCGTGGGCGTTGAACCGGTACTGGGTCGAAATTTCATCGCGGAGGAAGATCGTCCCGGCGGTCCGCTTGCCGTTCTCTTGAGTCAACCTTTCTGGATCCGAAAATACGGGGCCGATCCGGGAATCGTCGGAAAATCGATCGCCCTCAACGACAAGTCGTATTCGGTGATCGGCATCATGCCGGCCAACTTCGAACTGCCCAATCCAAAGACGGATGTGTGGGTGACGAATCTTCAATCCATGTCGCTCTTCACCCCGCAACAGATGAAGCTGGGCGCGGGATTCGTCGGCATCCTGGCGCGGATGAAATCGGGGGTTACGGCCGCGCAGGCAACCGCCGAGCTGACCGCTCTCGCGCACGATTATCAGAAGCTGCATCCGGACATGGTGGATGCCGATCCAGCCGGCGGCATGGATGCCGAACCGCTCGAATCTCAACTGGTCAGTGGATTCCGCACCCAGCTGCTCACCCTTTCGGCCGCGGTCGGATTTGTTCTATTGATCGCGTGTGCCAACGTCGCCGCGTTGATGCTCGCCCGTTCGGCGGCGCGCGGCCGTGAGATCGCCATTCGCGCGGCCTTGGGCGCGGGAAGAAAGCGCCTCATCGGCCTTCTCCTGACCGAATCGCTGGTCCTGGCGACGCTGAGTGGGATTGCGGGTTTGCTGCTGGCCAGATGGGGCACATCGGCGCTCGCAAGCATCGCCCAATCCGGCGCCATCGACGTCCGCAAAGTTCATTGGGATGCGCGTGTGCTATTTTTCAGCGCTGGAATTTCGCTCGCCACCGGCGTCTTATTCGGCCTAATGCCCGCACTGCAGGTCTCCTCACCCAATCTCAATTCCGTTCTGCGCGAAGGCGAGCGCGGATCGGGCGGTGCGGCACGCCCGAGCCTGAGAAATATTCTGGTGGTCGGCCAGGTGGCCCTGTCGATGATGCTGCTGGTGGGTGCGGGCCTGCTGCTACGAAGCTTCGTGGCACTGAGCCACGTTGATCCCGGTTTCGATGCGCATAATGTTCTTGCTGTGCGTGTCAGCCTGCCTGAATCGCGCTATCCGACGGACGCCCGGCGGGCGCAATTCTTCGATCAAACGCTCGACGCGATTCGCACGGTTCTTGGCGTCGTTGCCGCAGGCGCGGCTTTCCAGGCGCCCATGACGGGAGGGGTGATGGCTCCCTTTCAACCGAGCAATCGTCCAAAGCCGCCGTTCGCCGAACGGCCCATTGCGATCTGGCAATCTGCGACCCCAGGCTACTTCGAAGCGCTTCGTCCCCGTCTTCTCAGCGGGCGAACGTTCACGGAGCGCGACAAAGCCGGCGCCCCCTTCGTCGCAGTGATCAACGAAACCATGGCGAAACGATTCTGGCCGAATGAGGATCCGATCGGCAAGCATGTACTGGTCGCGCGTGCGGAGCTGGATAGCGAGGTGGTCGGGGTGGTCGCGGACGTGAAGGAGAACGGACCCGCCATGCCTCCCACGGCTGAACTCTATACGCCCTTCGCACAGCGGACTTGGCCCCGGATGCGGTATCTGATCCGCACCACGGGAGATCCCATGCTCGTCGCGAACGCCATCCGCTCTCGCGTCGCCCGCATTGATCCCGATCAGCCTCTCACCGAGATCGATACCGTGGAGCACATGGTCGCGAATTCCTTCGGGGAAAGGCGCCTGACGTTGTCTCTCATTGGAGGATTCGCCGCAATTGCGCTTCTTCTCGCGGCGGTTGGCCTGTATGGCGTCATCGCGTATTCCGTCACGCAACGCACGCGGGAGATCGGTGTGCGTAGCGCGCTCGGCGCAAGCTTCGGGCAGATCTGCGGTCTCATTTTATCGCAGGGGTTAAGATTGGCCGGGATCGGAATCATCGCCGGAATCGCCGGTGCGCTCGCGCTTAGCCGGCTTTTGTCGAAGCTTCTTTACGGAGTGAAATCCACCGATCCCGTGGTCTTCGCGACCGCGGCGTGTGTATTTCTTGCCGTCGCGTTGGCTGCGAGCTATCTGCCGGCGAGACGCGCCGCCAAATTGGACCCTCTCATCGCCCTGCGCTGCGAATGACGCGAGCTGGGTAACGCCTCAGCAATCGCGCTACGCTAGGGAATTCCGTCTCCGCGGTGATTCGCCGCCGTTCGACCCGTTAAGAATGCGCAAATCCGATCTCCTTTACCAAGCCAACCAATTCCGCAAGAAGCTTTCGGGCGTCAAAGAGCGAATCTGTCTGTTGGCAGGGGACTGGTATCCGTACGATTCCTTAAGTTCCATCGGGTCGCTGGATATCTTCCTCAAGGGCGATCCGGAGGCGTTTCGGCGGCTTGCGGGGCAGGATCCGGTGCTCGATATCGGGTGCGGCGATGGCGATATCGCCTTCTTCCTTGAGTCTCTCGGTTATGCGGTACATACCATCGACAATCCGCCGACCAACAACAACCATATGTATGGCGTGGAGGCCCTCAAATGCGCGCTGCAATCGAGCGTGACCATCCAGGCAGTCGACCTCGACCAGCGGATCGAGCTACCTGAACCGCACTACGGCCTTACGCTCTTGCTTGGAATCCTGTATCACCTGAAGAATCCTTACGCGATCCTGGAGGCTCTTTCAAAGAAATCGCAATTTTGCTTCCTGAGTACGCGAATTGCATCGCATTCCCCGGATAAGAAAGTCTTCTTCGGCGATCTGCCGGTGGCTTACCTGCTCGACGAGGCCGAAACCAATCGCGATGAGACCAATTTCTGGATTTTTTCCGAAGCCGGCCTGCGTCGCATCCTCCGAAGAACCGGCTGGGATGTGAAGGAATTCCGGGTCACCGGGAACGCGTCTTCCTCCGATCCCGTCAGCACGGCGGGGGACTCGCGGGCTTTTTGCCTGCTGGAGAGCCGGGTCGCGAACCGGAGCAACGCCATCCAGATCTTGGACGGCTGGAATGAGCTCGAATTCGGCTCCTGGAGGTGGAGCACTCGGCGGTTTTCGATTCGGGTGCCCGCTCCGCCGCCTGGTGCGCCCTCGACCGTTCGCTTTCGTTTCCAGGTTCCCCCTCCACTCGCGGCTGCCCGTCCCTCGTTTCAGATGACGGTGAAAGTCGACGGCGAGAGTCTCCCGCCTGCGAACTATTCATCCGCGGGCGAGCATCAATACGTCTCTGCCGTTCGGCCAATGCTCGAACCGGCCGCGATGCGCATCGTCGAGATCGAGCTTGACCGCGCGGTCGGTCCGACGGACGCCGATCAGCGCGAATTGGGTGTTCTGGTGGAGTTCGGAACGTCATCGCCCATCGTGTTTTGTTGAGCAGCAACCGTTCGCGGGGCGCTTCCAGGGCCAGTGGCTCTACGAAAGCGAATTGTCATATATTCGCATAACCCTTTCTTGGAGAGATGCTTAGATCCAAGATATTACCGGTGAATACCGGTTACTCACTCCTCGTTGCTGGACGTTTCCTTAGGTTGTGTCTACAATTGCCTCTGCGAGAAATGGATTTCGCGACGGGGGGCGGGTACGCCCGGCTCCGGATCGCAGGTCGACGCGTAGTTTTTGGCGCTTCGTGGGATAGCAACAGTTAGGCTGGTCTGAATCGAATCACGATCCCCGGGGAGGGGGACAGCAATTATGAATCGTAACCTGTATGTGGGTGCGGGATTTGTGGCGCTCCTCGGCGCACTGGGTGTGGGTTCGTACCTGATGGAAAAGAAGGCTACCGTCGAAGCCGCCGGTGGAATCCAGGCCCCCAGATTTGAGGTGGAGCTGGCCTGGCCGAAGCCCCTGCCCAACCACTGGATCATGGGGAACGTGATCGGCGTCTCGGTGGACTCGAATGATCATATCTGGATCATTCACCGTCAGGGATCGCTCGAAGCCAAAGAAACTTATGCGATGACCAACCCGCCTGGATCGGATTGCTGCGTCGCGGCGCCTCCAGTGCTCGAATTTGACGAAGCCGGAAACCTGATCGGCCACTGGGGTGGTCCTGGCCAGGGTTACGAATGGCCCGATTCAAACCACGGCATCACGGTGGATTATAAGGGCAACGTCTGGATCGGCGGCAACGGCCGCGGCCGGGCTCCGGGAGCGGCTATGGCGGGCGGTCGTGGCAAAGCGGCGGCCAAGAAGGGTGCCCCGGATAATCCGGCAGCCACCGCGGCTGCGGAAGCTGGCGGACCGCAAATGGGCTATTACAACGACAACATGGTCCTGAAGTTCACGCAGGACGGCAAGTTCCTGATGCAGATCGGCCATGCCGGCCAGAGCAAGGGCAGCAATGACGTCGAGAACCTGAAGGGACCCGCGAAGCTGTTCATCGATAAGAAGACCGATGAGCTCTACGTCGCCGACGGTTACGGCAATCACCGCGTGATCGTGTTCGACGCCAATACCGGCAAATACAAGCGGCATTGGGGTGCCTACGGCAACAAGCCGGACGATACGAATCTGGGTCCGTATGTTCCCAGCGCGCCGGTCGCTCAGCAGTTCCGGAACCCGGTGCATTGCGCCGAGCTTTCCAACGACGGCCTGTTGTATGTCTGTGATCGCGTCAACGACCGTATCCAAGTGTTCAAACCAGATGGAACCTTCGTGAAGGAAGCCATCCTCAACAAGAACACGCTGGGTGATGGATCCACGTGGGATCTCGCGTTCTCAAAGGATCCGCAGCAGAAGTACCTCTTCATGCCCGACGGCGCCAACGAAGAGATTCGAATTCTGAATCGCGACACCCTTCAGGTGCTGACCAGCTTCGGCGATGGCGGACGCCAGCCCGGCGAATTCTACGCCGTGCATAGCATCTCCATCGATTCCAAGGGCAACTTGTTCACGACGGAAACCTACCGCGGCCAGCGTATCCAGAAGTGGGATTACAAAGGCGTCGGCACGGTTACTTCGGAGCACCAGGGTATCCTGTGGCCGAAGAACGCGATGGTGAGCAAGTAACTCGTTCGGTGACGTTTGAAGTAGCGAAGGCCGGTGTGACGGATCTGCTCCCCGTCATCCGGCCTTTCGTGTTTTTGGCGGCGCTTATCCACTATCGTCATGTTCTTCCGCGAATCAGCGCCGCCGCGGTAACCGAGCCGCGTCCAACCGAGCCGCGACTGTGAAGGAGCGGTGATTCCAAAAATGCCGCCTTCCGATTCGGAGCAGTCTTGAAAGACACCACCAGTCTTGAAAAACACCACAAGGAAGTTGTCGATTTTCTTAATTACCGCTCCTTGACAGTCGCGGCTCGGTTGGACACGGCGCGGTTAGTCGCGACCCGGTTACGAGCGTGAAATGGGGACTTCATACCTTTTTCGCGAATGCGGATTGAATTTATCAGCGCCGTTGCGAAAAAGGCTGTCTGTCGCTTTTCACGCACACCGGTACGGGAGCGGTGTGCGTCAGGGATGCAGGTAAAACAAGCTCAGCCGCGGCAGCTTTGCCGATTCAAGTAGCTTCCGCTCCAGGAACTGCTTTTCGAGCATAGCCAGCTGATCCGCCGTCATTTTCCCCCGGTAGGGTTTCAATTCCTGATCGAGCTTCCGGCGCGCCTCGAACAAGGACTCATCGCTCGCCGTTGAACGCAATCGCGCGATGAGTTTTTCTTCAAGTGCCGTGAGCCTTTGCTCGAACTGCTCCAGATCGCGATAGAGCGCGTCGAGATCCAGGCTTTCGAGCGCGGAGGCGAGATCTTCAAAGCCCGCTTTGCGCATCGAGGCGGCATTGCCGTTGACGAACGCGCGGACTTCTTCGATGGAAAAAAGCGGTTTGGTTTCCTTCTTCGGTTTCGCCGCTCCGCCGGCATCCGCATCCGCCATCGCCTGCGCCTCGGCAATCACCGCTTGTGCGCAATATGCCAGCGAATTCACCCGATGAACGCGGGCCTGAGCGGGGCGCTTGCTCCACTTCTCAAACGCCGCGCCGATGCCGCGCATGACGGCTTCGAGCGGGATGCCGCCGTTCTTCCACGTTTCGATCAGCGCCCAGTCGAGCGGCGAAAGGAGAAACAAGCCCGTGCCGCGGACGCGCTGGAAATGTTCCTCGATCTCAGTGAAGTAGTTGAAATAGTTCTCGGTCACTGCACCTGGTTCCGTTCCCATACCAGGCGCAGACCATCGAGCGTAAGATCCTCATCGCAGATTCTCACCATGCGCGATCCGCTGACGATCAACTGACCCTGGCCCCCCGTCGCAATGGCTTTCGTCTCCGGTCCCAGTTCCGCCGCGATGCGCTCGACGATTCCATCGATCAGACCAAGAAAGCCGTAGTAGAGACCCGATTGAATGCTGCCGACCGTGTTGCTCCCGATCAGTTTTTCAGGCTTGCGGAAGTCCACCATCGGAAGTCTCGCGGTCTTGGCGAACAACCCGCTGATCGACATTCCGATGCCGGGGCAAATCACGCCGCCTAAGAACTCGGCTTTTGCCGAAACGATATCGAAATTGATCGTCGTGCCTAGATCCACCACCACGCAAGGACCGCCGTATTTGAAGAATCCCGCCACGCCGTTTACCAGGCGGTCGGCGCCCACCTCGCGCGGATTGTCGTAGTGCACCGCGATTCCCAGGTCGCTCGCCGCGCTGATGAACATCGGCTGGCGGCGAAAATATCGCTCGGCCATGGCGGTCAAAGGCTGGTCAACCGCGGGCACGACGCTCGAAATCACGACGCCCGAGACGGCCCCAAGGTCCAGCGAAGAAAGCGTGAAAAGATTACGGAGCAGGATGCCCCACTCGTCAGCCGTCTGTTCCTGGATGGTCCGCAGACGCCAGCGCCCGATGAGTTTCGCCGCGTCGAAAGCTCCGATGGTGATGTTGGTGTTGCCTACGTCGAGCGCTAACAGCATCGCCGTTTTCTCCTCGAATCGCGTTCGTGGGTCGCGTTCATGGTTTACACTTACGCGTCGCGTTCACTATGCTGCCACAGCGCAAGTGTAGATCGCGGCCGCGGTCTCGCAAATAAATCGTGGCGCCTCGCTTACCGAGCCGTGACCGCCTCTTGGCCGAGCCGTGACCGTGAGGGAGCGGTCATTTAAAAATGCCGTTTTCCGATTTTGCAGTCACACGAAAAACCCGCAAGGAGGGGACCCATTTTCTGAATTACCGCTCCCTCACGGTCACGGCTCGGCTAAGACCGGCCCGGCCAAGATTCAGTCACGGCTCGATTGCCGGCCTTACGCCGCCTGCCAGTATTGTCGCGATTCTTCCATTGTCCTGCCGCACGGTCAGGAATCCCGATCGATCCAGCCCGCAGGTGACGCCTTCAATCACACTCGACCCTTCTTCGACGCGAACGCGCCGGCCTGTCGCGTAACTCGAAGCCCGAGTGAACATGTCGAGCACCGCTTCGATGCCATTTTCCGTTAGAATCCCGCAGAATTCGTCTACGGCGCGGGCAAGCGAAACGAGCAGTCCCTCGCGCGACAGATTCTCGGCGCCCCCCAAACGCAGCGAGGTCGCAAGATTCGAGATGTCCGGCGGAAATTCCCGATGGCTTACGTTGATTCCGATCCCCGCGATGATCGCTTCGCCTTCGACTTGTGACAGAATTCCGGCGCATTTCTTGCCTTGGATCAGGACGTCGTTCGGCCATCGCAGATCGGGCGTGAGCGAGGTTTCCTCGATGATGGCTTGGCGAACGGCAAGACCCAGCGCGAGCATCAACACCGGTTGCCTTCGGACGGCGACAGGAAGTCTCAATACAAATGAGACGTACAATCCGGCTCCGGATTCGGAATGCCACGAGTGCCCATGCCGCCCGGCTCCCGCGGTCTGTTCATCCGCGCCGGCGATGGTGCCGGAAGCGCAGCCTTCACGAGCGAGCCGCACCGCGACCGTCATCGTGGAGTCGATGGTCGGGAACCAATCGATGCGGCGGCCGGGAAGCTCGACGGCGAGGCTCGCGAGATCCATCTCGCTCGATCAGGCTCCGTTGAGAGCGGCGCGGTTCTTGGCCAGCTGCGATTCATATTCGGCCAGCTTCCCGCGCATGCCCGCCACCACTTTCTCTGGCGCCTTGCCCAGAAAGGCTTCGTTCGAAAGCTGGCTGTTGGAGCTGGCGATCACCTTTTCGAGTTGCTCGTTCTCTTTTTCCAGGCGCTCGCGTTGCTCCGGCGTGAGGCCGGCGGCTTCCGGCATCTGGAGAGCCAAATCGAAATCCGGAGTCGAACGAACCGCACCTTCGAGCTTCGGAGCATGCCCGTGAACCACCCGGAGTTCGACCCGGGCGAGCTTCTGAATGACGTCGAGTTGCGCGTGAGGCAGCCGTAACTGCGCGGAGTAGAGAGCACCGGGAAGCGTCGCCTTCTTGTCTACCTTGTGATCCGCGCGCAGCGTCCGGGCCGCAGTTACGATCTCCTGAAGAAGATTCATCTCGCGTTCGGCTTCCGGATTCACGCCCGCCGGGTCGAATAACGGATAGCGTTCGAGCGCGATCGAGCCGCGATCCTTGTCGCGCAGGTGCCACAGCTCTTCCGTGATGAACGGCATCAGCGGATGGAGCAGGCGCAGCGCCTGATCGTAAATCACGAACGAATAGCTCCAGTCCTCATCGAACTTCTTGAGTTCCAGATACCAATCGCAGAATTCATCCCAGAAGAAATGCCACAGCGCATCGGCGGCTTCCTTGTAGTGATGCTGTTCGAACGATTTGTTCGCGGCGTCCGCGCACGCATTCAAACGGCTCGCGATCCATCGATCGGCGAGCGAAACAGGAACCCCGGCTCCATCGGTCGATTTGCTGAACAAGAGGCGCGACGCGTTCCAGATCTTGTTGGCGAAATTCCTCGTGCTCTCGATTTTTTCTTCACTGAGGGCGATATCGGCGCCGGGCGCGGCGCTATTGAGCAGCGCCATGCGGACCGCGTCCGTTCCGTACTTCTCATTGAGCACCAGAGGATCGATCACGTTGCCTTTGGTCTTGGACATCTTCTGACGTTCGGCATCCCTTACCAGGCCGTGGATGTGGACCTCGCGGAACGGCACGTCGCCCATGAATTCGATACCCAGCATGATCATGCGCGCGGCCCAGAAGAAGATAATGTCGAACCCGGTGACCAGCAGGGTCGTGGGATAGAACGCGCGCAGGTCCTGAGTATCGTCCGGCCACCCGAGCGTCGAAAAAGGCCACAGGCCGGAGCTGAACCACGTGTCGAGCACGTCGGTTTCCTGCGTGAGGCTCGACGACCCACACTTCGAACATTTTGTAGGCGCTTCGCGGGCAACGGTGATTTCCGTGCAATCGCCGCAGTGCCACGCCGGAATCCGGTGGCCCCACCAGAGCTGGCGCGAGATGCACCAGTCGCGGATGTTGTACATCCATTCGAAATAAGTTTTGGACCAATTGGCCGGCACGAACTGAATGCGTCCGTCCTCCACCGCCGCGATCGCGGGCTCGGCCAGCGGTTTGATCTTCACCCACCATTGCGTCGACACGAGCGGCTCGACGATCGTCTTGCAGCGGTGGCATTTGCCGATGCTGAGTTTGTGCGGCTCGATTTTTTTGAGTAGACCGAGTTTCTTCAACTCCTCAACCACCCGCTTGCGCGCAACGAAACGATCGAGACCGGCATATTCGCCGGCTTCCTCGGTCATCTTGCCGTCTTCGCCGATCACTTTCACGCTAGGGAGATGGTGCCGCTTGCCCGCCTCGAAGTCATTCGGATCGTGCGCGGGCGTAATCTTCACCGCGCCAGTGCCGAACTCGAGTTCGGCCATGGGGTCGAGAATGATCGGAATCGGACGATCCATCAGCGGAAGCTGCGCCGTTTTGCCGTCGAGCTCCGCGGCGCGCGGATCGTTTGGGTTGATCGCCACGGCGGTGTCGCCGAGCATCGTCTCCGGCCGCGTGGTCGCCACCACCAGGTGAATCGAGCTGCCGTTGATGGGATAGTGGATGTGCCACAAATGACCGTCGGTGTCCTCGTGGACCACTTCCAGATCCGATAGAGCGGTATGGCAACTGGGGCACCAGTTGACCATGTACTGGCCCCGGTAAATCAAACCTTTTTCATACAGGCGCACGAACGCTTCGCGCACGGCGCGCGACAGATCGACGTCTAGAGTGAAATGCTCGCGCTGCCAATCGCAGCTCTCGCCGACGCGCTTCATCTGCTCGACGATGCGTCCGCCGTATTTTTTCTTCCATTCCCAGACGCGCGCTTCGAACTTCTCGCGCCCCAGGTCCTGGCGAGTTAATCCCTCTTCGGCAAGCTGGCGCTCCACCATGATCTGCGTGGCGATCCCGGCGTGATCGGTTCCCGGCAGCCACAGAGTATTGACGCCCAGCATCCTGCGCCAGCGCACCTGCGCGTCGATGATGGAGTGCTCAAACATGTGGCCCATGTGCAGCGAGCCGGTGACGTTCGGCGGCGGAATCACCAGCGAAAAATAGGGTTGGCCGGGCTTGGCCTCCGCATGGAACAGGTGTGAATCCACCCACCACTGGGCCCAATGCGGTTCCACCCGTTGGGGCTCGTAAACTTTATCGATTTCCATGGGGAACTTTGATTTTAACAGGCGCGTCGCCGGCACGATGTAAAATAGACGTCATGAACTATTACGGCGGCAAAGACCTGGCAGAAAGCTTCAGAACTGTTCGCAAGAACACTCTGACCATCGCCAATGATATTGGCGAGAACCATTACGGATTCCGTCCCACTCCGGACACGCGAACCGTCGGCGAGCTTCTCACGCACATCGCGCTGAGCAGCAGATTACAGGAGCAGATCCACGGCACAGAAAAGCGGACCACGCTCGAAGGGTTTGATTTCTTCGGCTTCATGGGCGGCATTATGGCCGAAGCGCAGAAGCCGCGCAGCAGGGCTGAAATTATCAGCCTCCTCGAATCGGAAGGCAAGAAGTTCAGCGGATGGCTGGAAGGCCTCACCGACGAGTTTCTGGGCCGACGCGTATCCATGCCTCCCGGTGGATCGCCTC